>ENA-OQHP01000032-OQHP01000032.1-human-gut-metagenome-genome-assembly--contig:-NODE-32-length-43420-cov-1.588432_pt1 | contig 43420 bp, 58 predicted proteins | sample MGYA00242563_ERZ504717 | MGnify/ENA primary metagenome ERZ504717 (study PRJEB26092, sample SAMD00036212) | human gut metagenome | host: Homo sapiens | study: EMG produced TPA metagenomics assembly of... | reverse complement strand
AAAGGCTGCAGCAACCGGTATTCACCGGTTGTTGCAGCCGAACTGTCATTACTACATGTAACTGTTTTAGACTCTGGCTTTGCGACCCTATGTTTCCATAAGTGTGCCTTATGGTTAATAATTTTATTGAATTTGCACATTTTTGTCAATATATTTTTCTGGATAAAATGTTAAATTGTCAGCTGCAGCACCATTTTTGCAAATTCTGTTTCATTTACTGCTGATGAGAGAAAATATTAAAAATCCGCTATACTCACCTATCGTATAGCGGATTAATAAAACATTATTCAATTTTCATCTTATTTTTTATTGCTCTAAGCTATTGTGCCATTTGCAATGTCGTTCTTTGCCAATAAATATGTAATAGCCGGCATAAGAATGGCTGAAATAATTGCTTTGACAATATTACCTGCACTAAGCTGTGCTGCAATAGCATATGTAACCATACTTACAATGAATCCCAGGGCTGCAAGTGCAAAAATAAGCACCAAACCAATCTTTTTGTGTGCGAAAAGCAAAATACCGATAGAAACAGTTATGATAATCTGTAGTATAACGCTAATGAAACACAGTACGACATATATCGAACCTAATCCTAAAGTAGCTCCTACGACTGAAGCACCCAGTGCAACGACAATCCCGACAATTGTTGCAAGAATATTCAGCACAAAAATAATCCATAACCATACGGTTAAACCTGTTGAAAGCTTATTGTTTTCCATAATTATCCTCCTTTAGTAATCCCAATTTTTTCAACATATTCATTATAATTTACCGGAAAAAATATTTCAATAGTCAAAATGCCTCATTTTGAACTCATCCCGACCTACAAAAAATTGTCATTGATTTAAATGACAGATGCATTTACAATATAGCTATTATGAAAAAATTATTTGTAAAATATGTCTCACAAAACATACTCGGCATGGTGGGTATGTCATTATATATACTTGCCGACACCTTCTTTATATCAAAGGCGGTCGGCTCAAACGGTATCACCGCGCTCAATCTGGTGCTGCCTGTATACAATTTGATTTTTGCCATAGGCGCAATGATCGGAGTCGGCTCCGCCATCAGATATGTCGTAGAGAAAAATAAGGGCGATACATCCAGCGAGAGCTACTTTTTTCATGCCCTGCTGTGGTGTATTATGATAAGCGTTATATTCATATTGATCGGTATTTTCATCCCGGACAAGCTCGTAGGGCTGCTCGGCGGAGATTCGGCAATTATAAATACCGGTAAAAACTATACACGTATTTTCATGCTTTTTACACCGTTTTTCATGTGCAACTATGTGTGCAACGCTTTCGTAAGAAATGATGGTGCACCATCATTGCCATGTGCGCCACTCTTTTCAGCAGCCTTTTTAATATTGTTTTTGATTACATACTCATGTTCCCGCTTGGACTTGGTATGGAGGGAGCCGCTTTAGCTACCGCTATTTCACCGATTATAGGCATCCTGATATGCTGTATTCATTTCTGCTCAGACAAATGCTCCGTAAAGCTTAAGCCGACGGTTCCATCTGTCAAGAGACTCTTTTACTCCTGCCAGGTTGGTGTTTCTTCCTTTGTTGCTGAGATATCATCAGGTGTCATAACTGTTGTCTTCAATATGGTTATCCTGAGGCTTGCAGGAAATATCGGCGTGGCAGCATACGGTGTGGTTGCCAATACGTCACTGGTCGCTGTAGCTTTGTTCAACGGAATAGCACAGGGTTCACAGCCTCTTATCAGCGACTATTACGGCAGAGGACTTAGAAAAAATGTAGGCTCGATACTCAGGATGGCTGTCGTTTCATCTCTCTTAATTGCTTCACTGCTCATTTTGTTCATATGCACCTTTGCACCTTTTGTGACATCTGTTTTCAACAGCGAGCACGATGCCAGGCTTGCTTCGTATGCCGAGAGCGGACTGCGCCTTTACTTTACAGGCTTTATTTTTGCCGGAATTAATATAGTAGGTTCTGCTATCCTAAGCGCCGTTGAGTCCGTAAAATATGCATTCGCCGCATCTATCATGCGTGGTTTATCGCTATAAGCATTTTCGCATTCGCACTTTCAGCCGCCTTTGGCATGACAGGTGTGTGGCTTGCTTTTCCGGCAGCTGAATTTGTGACTATGTTTATTATTGTTAAGGGATTAAGAAAAAACTATTCTAATTGTAATAGATAAATTTTTTTCAAAAATATTCTTTATGTTGGAAATCAAACATACAAGTTGTTTTTATAACGCTATTATTCTATCAGAAACATAAAAAACTACTGATGGAGGAAAAAAATATGTTTTGTTTTCAATGTGAACAAACGGCCGGATGCACCGGCTGTACCGGAAATACAGGTGTCTGCGGAAAAAAGGCAGATACTGCACAGTTACAGGATGAATTGACAGGCGCACTGATTGGTCTGGCGAGAGCTGTCGATGACACATCAGCTGTTTCAAAAAAGACCTGGCAGACCATTATCGAGGGCTTATTTACCACAATTACAAATGTAAGCTTTGATAATGCAGCAATTGAAGATATGATACAAAAGGTCAGAGCAGAAAAAGCCTCTCTGGCTGGCGGCTGTAATAAATGTCAGTCTCCTTGTGGACGAACTGACGAATATGATATGCAACAGCTATGGAATTCTGATGAAGATATCCGTTCCCTGAAGTCACTTATTCTCTTTGGTATTCGCGGAATGGCTGCATATGCCTATCATGCATATGTCCTGAATTTTGAAGATTCCGAGGTAAATCAGTTTTTCTGTGAAGCCTTGTTCAGGATTGGTTACGCAGAAAGCATGGATGAACTGCTTCCAACAGTTCTCAAGGTAGGTGAAATCAATCTAAAGTGCATGGCACTTCTAGACAGGGCAAATACGCAAACCTATGGAACACCGGAGCCAACAGATGTTACGCTTACGGTGGAAAAGGGACCTTTTATCGTAGTAACCGGACACGATTTAAAGGACCTGCAGCTTTTGCTTGAACAGACAAATGGAAAGGGAATCAATATCTACACTCATGGTGAAATGCTCCCTGCCCATGCATATCCACTCTTAAAGAAATTCCCTCACTTGAAAGGAAATTTCGGAACAGCATGGCAGAATCAGCAAAAAGAATTTGATCATATTCCTGCTCCTATTCTCTACACCACAAATTGTCTGATGCCTCCAAAAAGCAGCTACATCGACAGAGTGTTCACAACAGAAGTGGTTGCCTTCCCGGGTACTGTTCATATCGATGAACAGAAGGATTTCACTCCTGTTATTGAAAAAGCACTTGAGCTCGGTGGTTACAAGGAGGATCAGACCTTCACAGGCATAAATGGCGGCACACAGGTAACAACCGGTTTTGGTCATTCAGCAATCCTGTCCCATGCGGATACGGTAATAGAGGCCGTAAAATCAGGAGCTATACGTCATTTCTTCCTGGTTGCCGGCTGTGATGGTGCCAAACCGGGCAGAAATTACTATACAGAATTTGTAAAACAGACGCCTTCTGACAGTATCGTCCTGACTCTGGCATGTGGAAAATTTCGTTTCAACGATCTAAATCTTGGAGAAATTGGTGGTCTTCCGCGACTGATGGATATGGGACAGTGTAATGACGCTTATGGCGCGATACAGGTTGCAATATCACTTGCGGATGCATTTGGATGTTCAGTAAACGAGCTTCCGCTTTCCTTTGTACTCTCCTGGTATGAACAGAAAGCAGTCTGCATCCTCTTAACACTGTTACATCTTGGTATAAAAAATATCCGTCTCGGTCCTTCTCTACCGGCGTTCCTTTCTCCTAACATTCTGAACTTTCTGGTAGAAAACTATGGTATTGCACCTATTACCACATCGGAGGAAGACATCAAAGTGCTGTTGAAACAATAATATGTATTTTTTACGATGTTCTAATACACTAATAGGGAACTCCAAAAAACACAGGATATAGTGCCTTTGCTATATCCTGTGTTTTAAATTAACTTTAAAATTAATTTGCAATCATTAGGGTAATCTAAGCTAATTCTCCCCATACATCTCCGGCCGCCTGTCCCTGAACAGCCCCCAGCTCTTTCTCTCACTCTCCAGCTCATCCAAATCAAAACTGTGAAGTATGAAGCCCTCCGATACTCTGTCCATCTGCTCAACAACCTCTCCGGTCGCATCTGTGATAAACGAAGAACCATAAAATGTCAGTGCAGAGCTCTGGTTTCCGTTTTCTGCACACGGTACAACCTCCTCTGTGCCTATCCTGTTTGCCGCCACTACCGGCATCAGATTGCAGGCTGCATGCCCAGTCATACACCGTCTCCAGTGTGGCATGCTGTCACATTCCAGTATCGGCTCGCTGCCTATGGCTGTAGGGTAAAAAAGTATCTCCGCGCCCTTTAAAGCCATGCCTCTTGCCGTTTCCGGGAACCACTGATCCCAGCATATACCGACTCCAATTGTTGCATATCTTGTCTTAAAAGCTTTAAAGCCTGTATTTCCCGGTGTGAAGTAAAACTTCTCCTGATAATAATGATCGTCCGGGATATGTGTCTTTCGGTATATTCCAAGCACCTCTCCATCGGCATCTATCACCGCCACTGAATTGAAGAGCTGTCTGCCCTCTCCAGCCTCATAAAAGCTCACAGGAATCACTACGCCAAGCTCCTTTGCAAGTGCCTTCATGCTCTGCACCGCATCATTTCAGAAAGCGGCTTTGCATAGTCATAATAATCGTACCGCCTCTCCTGACAGAAATACTGTCTCTCAAAAAGCTCCGAAGGAAGTATTATCTGCGCTCCGGCCCCTGCTGCAGCCCTTATAGCTTTGCTGCTTTTTCAATATTTTCTTTTACGTCACGGCTGCAGCTCATCTGGATTGCAGCAATTGTAACCTCTCTCATACTATTCACCTTCTCATCCTGAATTAAATTACTGTGGTATCTGCTGTGTGATACAGTGTATATTACCCCCGCCGACAATTATGTCGCGCGCATATATCGGATACACTTTTCTTCCCTCAAAAAGGCTTCCGATTGCCTTAAGCGCAGGCTCATCCATCACATCACCAAACTGTGGAATGAGCACACCGCCGTTTGTGATGTAAAAATTCACATAGCTTGCCGCTAAGCGTTCTCCTGCCTCGCGCTCATCCTCACCCTCCTCAAAGGTGAAGCCCGAAAGCTCATATTCTGTGATGCACACCGGCTTCTTTGGAATGTAAACCTTGTGAACCTCAATTTTCCGGCCTCTTGCATCAGTTTCATTTTCCAATATTTCAAGGTCCGCTGAGGACATCTGATACTGTGGGTCATCCATGTCATCAGTCCACGCAAGCACCACATGCCCCGGGCTTGTAAATGCACATACGTTGTCGACATGCTCGTTGGTTTCATCATTGTATATTCCATAAGGAATCCAGATAATTTTTCGGCACCGAGATAATCCTTTAATTTCTGTTCTATTTCAGACTTCGATAATTCCGGATTTCTGCCCTTGCTGAGCAGACAGCTTTCCGTCACTATCACAGTTTTCTCTCCGTCTGTGTGGATGGCTCCACCCTCTAAGACAAACGGATGCGCATCATACATGTCGTATCCGGCTTTGTTGCAAAATAAAGCCGCTACTCTGTCATCCTTTGTCCAGTCTGCGTACAGTCCGTCCACCTTGCCGCCCCAGGCATTAAAACACCAGTCGATTCCTCTGACAGCGCCATCCTCATTTTTCACGAAGGTTGGCCCCACATCTCTGGCCCAGGCATCATCTGACTCCATTTGTATATATTTCACCGGGAAATTTTCCTGATAATTTTTCTGCTTTCTGACAGCTTCCACAACAGACCTTGCATTGTCTATCACATCTGCCTCAGCGAGCACATATGCCTGTTCAGACTCTGCTATTGCACATATCACCTCAGCAAAAGCCTCTCTTGCCCGCCTGGCACCGTAAATCCATGAGCCTGGGCGCTTTGGCCAGATGATGATAGTACTTGTGGGAGCATGACTCTGCCGGCATATAAAGCCGTCTGCTCTAGGACAGCCTGCATTTAAAATCTTCATATTCGAATCTCCTGATAACCTTACAATCGTTATTTCATCCATTACTGCAATGTCCGGAAGCGGCATGCCGTTAAAGGTATTATTTTTGACCATCGAGTAGATTGCCATATCGCAAAAGCACAGCCTGTCGCCGGTTTTTATCTCTCTGTCAAATGAATATCCCCTATCACATCACCTGCCAGACAGGTACATGAGGACAATCTGTAGGTATACTTCTTCTCACCCGGCTCGCCACTGTCCATAAGCGGCGGACGGTACGGCATCTCAAGCACATCCGGCATATGGCAGGCTGCGGAGGTATCCAGAATGAGTATCTTTATGCCATTGTTTTCAACTATATCAAGCACCGTTGTCTCCAGATATCCTGCATCAAGCGCAACCGCCTCTCCCGGCTCCAGATAGATTTCCAGGTCGTATTTGTCACGCATATGCATAATGCATTTTTCAAGCCTCTCAATGTCATAATCTGCCCTTGTGATGTGGTGTCCGCCTCCCATATTGAGCCACTTTAGCCCATACAGTAAATCTCCGAATTTCTCCTCGACCGCTGCAAGGGTCGTTTCGAGCGCATCCGAATCCTGTTCACAGAGCGTGTGAAAATGAAAGCCCTCAATACGTGATAAATCAAGCCCGTTTTTAATAGCCTTATCGAGTGCCTCTCTCGTTATCCCAAGCCTCGAGCCCGGCGCACATGGGTCATATATCTCATGCCCCTCCTGTGTGGAGCACTCAGGGTTTATTCTGAGCCCGACACTTATTTTTTTATCAGCCTTTTCTATTTTATCCCTGTGAAGCAGATACTGCGATACGGAATTAAATACAATATGGTCACATATTTCTACCAGCTCATCCATCTCCTGCGGCAAAAAAGCGGGACAGAATACATGGTTTTCCTTTCCCATTTCTTCATGTGCAAGGCGGGCCTCAAAAAGCCGCTTGCAGTTGTCCCGCTTAGATATCTGCCGATAAGAGGATATTCATAAAATGCGCTGAATGCCTTCTGTGCCAGAAGAATCCTTGCACCTGTCCTTTGCATGACACCGTTTAATATCAAAAGATTTTCAGTTAATTTTCCCTCGTCTATCACATAACAGGGAGTTCTTAATTCATTTATCTTCATACCGGCCTCCGGACTAATCCATATGTACTGACTCATCCTCAGTCTTATAGCAATCCACAGGAACCGGATTCTCCACTACCTGCCAAGCAGTCCGAACTTATTAAGAGCCTCCATGTATGGATTCGGATCCATCTCCTCGAGGTTGAACACTCCCGCTTCTTCCAAAGTCCCTTTACCACCATCATGCTCCAATCATTGCCGGCACACCTGTGGTATAGGAAATTGCCTGCGATTCAACCTCCTTGTAGCACTCCTGATGGTCACATACATTATAGATGTAGATTGACTTTTCCTTTCCGTCCTTGACACCTGTAAAAATACATCCGATATTTGTCTTTCCGACTGTACGAGGTCCCAAGGATGCAGGGTCAGGAAGCAGCTCCTTAAGCACCTGTATTGGCACTATTTCCTTTCCGTCCACCATGATCGGGTCTGTCCTTAACATGCCTACATCCTCAAGACACTTCATGTGCGTGAGGTAGCTCTGTCCAAAGGTCATGAAGAATCTGATTCTCTTTATTCCGGAATGTTTTTGGCCAGTGACTCAATCTCCTCGTGGTGAAGCAGATACATATCCTTTTCTCCGACCTGGTCAAAATTGTACTGCGCTCTCCACTCCATAGCTTTGTCTCTACCCAGTGACCATCTGTCCAGTATGAGCCGTTCGCAGAAACCTCACGCAGATTTATCTCCGGATTAAAGTTTGTCGCAAACGGATATCCATGGTCACCGCCATTGCAGTCGAGAATGTCTATAGTATGTATTTCATCAAAATAATGCTTAAGCGCATATGCAGAATAAACAGAGGTCACACCCGGGTCAAATCCGCTTCCAAGAATAGCTGTAAGCCCTGCCTCCTTGAATTTCTCCTGATATGCCCACTGCCATGAATAATCAAAATATGCCGTAAATCCAAGCTCCTTGCAGCGCTTTTCGTAGATTGCTCTCCACTTTGGATCCTCAGTATCCTCGCACTCATAGTTGGCAGTATCGATGTAGTCAACACCACACGCAAGACATGCATCCATAATTGTAAGATCCTGATACGGAAGCGCAACATTTAAAACCGCATCCGGCTTGTATGCATTAATCAGCTCTTTTAATTCCTCCACATTGTCGGCATCAACCTTTGCAGTCTCAATTTTTGTGCTTGTCTTTCCCTCAAGCTTTGCCTTTAAATCCTCACATTTTGACTTGGTTCTGCTTGCAATCATAATCTCGGTAAATACCTCGCTGTTCTGGCAGCATTTTCTGATTGCCACCTGCGCAACTCCACCACATCCGATAATAAGTAATCTGCTCATTTTTGTCCTCCTGATTCGCTTTGGTTATGATATAGTTTTTCTAATTTGTTTCCTCTTCCTCAAGTAAATCCTCCACATATTTCGGAAGCATGAAAGCTCCCCTGTGTAAATGTGTTGTGTAATACCAGGTTTAAGCCCCAGTGCATCCCATCTTTGCATCCAGATCATAAAGCGGATGATATTTCTTCGATGCAAACCCAAACAGCCAGTAGCCTGACGGACAGGTTGGAATATGTGCCTGATATACCTGCTTATAGGAAATGATTTATACACCTTTCTGTGCATTTTCCGGCACTCAAGCTCATCCTCATCATAAAAAGGGCTGCCGTGCTGGTAAACCATGATTCCATCATCCTTTAGTGCCTTATAGCAGCTTCCATAAAACTCTTTTGTGAAAAGTCCCTCCGTATGTCCGAGCGGGTCTGTGGAATCGTTGATTATCAGATCATATTCATCATGCTTTCTGCGTAAGAATCGCAGACCATCATCATAAAACATGGAAATTCTTTCATCCTCAAGTCCACATGCTACCTCGGGGAAAAACCGCCTGCATACATCGACAAACATCTTGTCTGTCTCAACCACATCAATATGCTCGACAGACGGATATTTGATGAGCTCCTTTGCCACGCCGCCGTCGCCCGCCCACCTATTATAAGTATCTTTTTGCATTCGGGTGGACCGCCATCGGCACATGTGTGACCATCTCATCATATATAAACTCATCTGTGTCCGAAAAACAAATCTCGCCATCCAGCGCGACCATTTTGCCAAACTCATATGATTTAAACACATCTATTTTCTGATAATCACTCTGCCCTGAAAAAAGCTGCTCCTGTATCCTTACATCCAGCTTGACATTGGCAGTATGATATTGTGAAAACCACATTTGCATAGCTTTTCCTCCTGTTTACTGCTTCAATACCTTAAGATATTCTACCGCAGGATCCTCCTGTTCCCTGCATTGAACAGCCCTTTTCCTTTGCGTAGACAATGTATTGCGCAATCTCTTTTGTGATAAGCTCTCCCGGTGCAAGAATCGGGATTCCCGGTGGATAACACATGACAAACTCACCACTTACAGCACCTACCGCGTCCATAATGCGCACTGATTTCTTCTGCGAATAAAACGCCTCCTGCGGCGATACCGCCACCTTTGGATTTATGTACTCTCCCGACAAAAGTCCGGTCTTGTCCTTGCTGTAAAGGCGCTTGATATCCTCCAGCGCACCTACAAGCCTCTCTATATCCTGTATTCTGTCACCAATTGATATATACGCAAGTATATTACAGATATCTCCAAACTCTATCTGGATATCATACTCATCACGCAGCAGATCATATACCTCTATTCCTGCAAGCCCTATATCGAGCGTATAGATGGACAGCTTTGTCACGTCATAATCATATATGCTCGTGCCGTTTACAAGATCACGCCCATACGCATAATAGCCGCCTATGGAATTAATCTCCTGCCTTGCATACTCCGACATCTGTGCCACCTTGGCAAAGGATTCCTCGCCTCTGAGTGCTAAATTTCTTCTTGATATATCAAGGCTTGACAACAGCAGATAAGATGCGCTCGTGGTCTGTGTGAGGTTGATAATCTGCCTCACATAATCAGCATTCACATCCCTTCCGGTGAGCAGAATCGAGCTCTGTGTCAGGCTTCCTCCCGATTTGTGCATCGATACCGCAGACATGTCTGCCCCGGCTGCCATTCCTGATATCGGAAGCCCCTTTCCAAAATAAAGATGTGTACCATGTGCCTCATCCGTGAGCACCTTGATTCCCTTCGAATGAGCCAGCGCAACTATCGACTTAAGGTCAGAACAGATTCCGTAATACGTCGGATTGTTTACAAGCACCGCCTTTGCATCCGGATTCTCCTCGATAGCCCTCGCCACCTGGTCAATCTCCATTCCAAGCGAAATACCAAGCTTCGCATTCGTCTGCGGATTGACATAAACAGGTATCGCTCCGCAGAGCACGAGTGCATTAAGAGCACTTTTATGAACATTTCTCGGAAGTATAATCTTGTCTCCTGCCTTGCAGGTGGACAAAATCATGGCCTGCACCGCAGAGGTGGTGCCTCCTACCATAAGAAAAGCATTTGCCGCTCCAAAGGCATCCGCCGCAAGCTCCTCCGCCTCTCTGATTACCGAAACCGGATGGCACAAATTGTCAAGCGGCTTCATTGAATTGACATCAAGCCCTACACACTTTCTCCGAGCAGATGCACCAGCTCAGGATTTCCCCTGCCTCTCTTGTGTCCCGGCACGTCAAACGGCACCACTCTCTTCTTCTTAAACTCCTCAAGAGCCTCATAAATCGGCGCTCTTTCCTGTCTTTTGATATCCATTTACTTCTCCTGTATTTAAAAAGGATGATGCGTGCAAGCATCATCCTTTAGATTCGTCTTAACAACAGTAAAATCGTAACATATACTATGGAGTTATGCAAGAAATTACGTTTTATTTTTGATAATGATAGTTACGCCATTGCAGGCTCTTTCTTCTTAATAATTGCCTCAACTTCATCAACATCTGTTTCAGCTACATCTGCGATCTGATCCAATGTATAACCCTTTTTATACATATTCAGAATAAACTTTTCGCTTGTTTTTTCAGTAGCTCTTTCTTCAATTCCTGTACTCAGATTACACATAATTCTCACATCCTCTCTAAATTCTTGACTGGTTGGAATATTATATTCATGTTCTATGATATCCAATTTTTCCTGTTCTTTCAATTCACTTGAAAGCAAAGCTCCAATCAACCGGTGCATTTCATATTTTTCATCATGTTCCGGAATCCCATTTGTGATTCCTATTAGCACAATGTTTAACAGGTCGAGATTACCTTTCCAGTTACATGGTTTCAGCAGCTCATCTTTTGTCAAATGGATATGGCTAGGCTGTTATCATCCATGTTCATACATATCCATATGCTGAATACCTGCTTAATGTCATCATAGTTAGTATTTACAAAATCTCTTTCCTTTTGTGACGAAATCAGCCTGCTCACATAAAAGATTGCCCGATTTAAAATTTTATATTCCGTCGCTCATCCTTCTGAGCCTCAATATTCACAATAATCTGCGAAAGTCCATTTTTCATACGGACATAAAAATAATATCAAATCTGACTAATCCTTCATTAATTTCAGCATTTTCTGTATTAAGACCTACAATACGCTGTCCTGCAGCATCTGTTTTTTCCATATTTGCTAATCCCGGCTCAACCGGAACAACGCTAATACTCGGTTCACCTTCGATGTATTTCACAACATCTTCCGGCTTCATTCCTTTAAATTCATCGATTGTTTCACCAGAATATGTGCTAATATACTCTTCTGTGCCAGTAACCTTTTAACACGAGTATCATATTGTGCCTTATCTCCTGCTGCATTCACAGCATTTGCTATTTCTGTATTCAAGTCGGCATCCCTCCTTTTGTATTGTGCATAACACTTCTAAGATTCCGCAAAAGGCTCTCTGCCTTAATATCATTATAAGCGAGGGACTTACGAAATCAACTGATTTTTCATTACTTATATAGGCACTTTTTAGTCTTCCAACTATAAAGAGGAAGCCGGTACATGTGGAGTGTGCCGGCTAAAAATATGAAAAAGATTAATATGAGTATTTCTTTTGTTTATGATGTCAGTATACAGGACAATTGTGAAAATGCTGTGTTTACTTTCTTACCCTTTTATAAACAAAATATTGCATTTTTTTATTTTAACTTACCATTGTCGTGTTGTTGATTTTGGATATTCTGAGGGTGAAAGTCTGTCATATTGTACGTGCCGGATAACATTTTCTACTATACAGCCGCAATTACTGTTTAATTGTGATGGGATTAAACACAGCACTAAGAATCAGTGACCTGCTTAGATTAAAGTGGGACAACGTTACAATTATACCTGCAGATACCAGCCTATAAGCAGGACGCAGGCATATCGTATTGTAAAGACTGCTGCCGGCAAAACAGTGCAGGATGAGAGGGACGAGATTTATCTGAAGCTTGAATTATAGTAACTTTTATTCTGCCGGCCAGGATTTTCTGAGAGCCACATAGGAAATCAGGAAATTGGCAAGCCAGCCGGCCGGTACAGCAAGCCAGACAAATGCAATACCGAAACGCGGCGCGCAGATTAAGGCAACCGAGAGGCGGATTGCCAGGTTTACCATATTTGCAGCGAGAAACGGACGCATGATGCCAAGTCCACGAAGCACACCATCGGTGGCCATCTTTATACCCATAAAAATGAAAAAGAAGCCAAGCCATCTCATATAATCCCCTGATACCTGATATGCCAGGGCCGTTCCGTCTTTGCCCAGGAATAATGAGGAAATCTGTGTATGCAGTGTTTCAATTACTATAAAAGCAAGCACTGCAAAACACAGGTCTAACACCAGCGCTGCGTGATAGCCTTTTTTGATACGTTCTGTCTTCTTTGCTCCGAGATTCTGGGAAACAAACGGAGAAACTGCATTTCCAATGGATACAAATATCAGTGAAAATACATTCTCGACCCTCATCGTTGCCGAATATCCTGCAAGCGCCTGTGTACCGAACGGATTCACAACTGCCTGTACTATCATCATGCCAATTGACACCGTAGACTGCTGGAGAACCGAAGGCACAGCAATCCGAAGCATGGAACGAAGCTCATGTCTGTCAAACCATTCAAAGCGACTTTTATACCGGCGCATACGGCTAAGGAAAATTAAAAGTGAAAACACTGCAGAGATTCCCTGAGCAATTAGAGTTGCAAGGGCAGCACCGAACACACCCAGGTCAAGGCCTGCCACCATCCAAAGGTCCATAAATATATTTAACACAGAGGAAAATATCAAAAGCCCCAACGGAATCCTTGACTCGCCAATCGATGTAAACATCGTTGAAAGTATGTTGTACATAAACAGAAACGGAAATCCCACAAAATAAACCCTAAGATACAGCACTGCCTCATCCAGTATATCTGCAGGTGTCTGTAGCAAGCTCATCATTGAATGTGAAAAGAAAAAGCCAAAAGAACACCCAGAAGTACGCTTAAAACCAGAAACTAATCAGTGATGTTGATACTATTGTTTTCATTTTGCCGTAATCCCTGGCGCCGAAATAGCGGCTCACAAGTACACCGGCTCCTACACCGGCTCCCAGTGCTATACAGATGAACACATTCGTAAGCGCAGCACAGGCTCCAACTGCCGCAAGTGCAGAGGAGCCTACAAACTGACCAACAATGATTGAATCAGCCATATTATATACTTGTTGAAAAAAGCTGCCCAAAATCATGGGCATTGCAAAAACTGTCAACGCCTTTAACGGGGCATCTGTAATTAAGTATTCATCTTTTGACATTATTTTTCCCTCATTCCGCTATAATTAAGCTATAGTATATCCGATTGAAAGACAAATTACAATATAGCATTCTTTATCGACATTTTTTCCATTTCTTATGCTTTCCCTCTAATGCAAACATCATACTGCTCCTTTGTATTTTAATTTAAAAAGCCGCCCAGGCCATATGCCTGTGCGACTTCTCATAACATGATTTAAATTAAGTTTATCCTTCAATAGCAATATGCTTTGTGGTCTCAACTTTCTTTTGCTCCTTCTTCGGAACTGAAAGTTTAAGAATACCGTCCTCATACTTTGCCTTGATATCTTCCTGCTTCAGCTCATCACCTACATAGAAAGACCTGCTCATAGCACCGGAATAGCGCTCCTTGCGGATATACTTGCCATCCTTTTCTTCCTTCTCTTCCTTGTCAAGTCCTTTAGCTGCGCTGATAGTTAAGTAACCATTCTCCAGCTTAGCCTCAATCTCATCCTTCTTGAATCCCGGAAGATCTATATCTACTTCGTAGCTATTGTCTGTTTCCTTGACATCAGTCTTCATAACGTTCTTTGCGTGTTTACCATAAAGCGCCTTGTCAACATCAGGAAATGAAAAATCCATCCAATCATCGTTAAATAAGTTTTCTCCAAAAATACTAGGCATCAACATAAGTCATCTCTCCTTCTTAATCTATAAAATCTGTGTCAACCTGTTTCTTTGGAACTGGGATGTTTTAAGAACTCAAGCCTTTGCTTTTTGTTCCTTTCCTTTGTTCTTGACTATGTTATATACCTAAAATTAGCACTCGTCAATAGAGAGTGCTAATAATTTATAAATTGTTTATAATTTACTTTTGACAGACCGGCATTATTATTTACCATTTTTAACATCTCCGGGCTTTCAAAATCATTTTGTCCTTCCCTCTGTCTTACCATCATCCTTAGCTTTTATTGCTTTCGGAGCATCTGCTAAGGTCTTTATTGTTGTAGAAAAGCACGTATTACCAGTAAGACCTGGTCGAAAAGATCCTCGCAAAGCCAAACCCCAGGCATCTGTAAGCTTTCTATATAGAGTGGCTTAATCATAGATAATTATAAGTTTTTTACAGATAAACAATCTGTCTTTTTGTTGTACTGCAAAATAGACAAAAGAAAAAACACATCATATTTATCAAACAATTGCAAATATGATGTGTTTTATAATTATGTCAAAATTCTTAACTTAATGACATTGCACTTTCGAGCTCTTTTCGCTTTGTACAACATTAAATTGTAGATGATTACTGTAAGAGTGAAAGTACACCCTGGTTAGACTGATTAGCCTGTGCAAGCATAGACTGTCCAGCCTGAGCAAGAATGTTATTCTTGCTGTAGTTAACCATCTCTTCAGCCATATCTGTATCACGGATACGAGACTCAGCTGATGTAGTATTCTCAACTACGTTGTCGAGGTTGTTGATTGTGTGCTCAAGACGGTTCTGAACAGCACCAAGTGCTGAACGCTGTGAAGATACTGTTGAGATAGCATCTGCGATTGCATCGATTGCATATGTAGCATCCTGCTCTGTGTCAGCCTTGATACCCTTTACGCCAAGTCCTGCAGAGTTCATTGAGTCGATGTTGACTGTAATCTTGTTGGTCATGTCAGCATCTGCGCCTACGTGGAGGTTGAAGCTCAATGCATCGTTGTAGTTTACTTTGCCTTTTGTGAGAGTGAATTTATCTGTTGTTGCTCCATCTGTAGCTGTTGCTGCTACATCAGAGCCAATACTGCTTGCTTTAACTATTTCAGCACGCTCTAATTTATAGGCAGCATCAGCTGTAATAACACTTGAATCATTTTTATCAACGCCATTTGCATCAGCATCCATTACTGTTAATGATTTACCGTTATATTCGACAGTTGCTCCTGCCTTTACAAGTTTGTCCAAGCCATCCTTACTTATCTGATTCTTGCCAGCGTCAGGAGTTGTATTCTGTACAGTATATGCTTTTCCATTTACTGTTACTGTTGCTGTTCCATCTGTTGCAACACCATCATACAATTTTTTAGCATCGTCAGCTAGTGCTCCAATAGTATAGTTCTTACCAGCAATACTAATCTTATCACCAGCATTAAGCTCTTTTAATGTTACATCAACTGTATCACCCTTATCTGTAAGCGTAACTCCAGCAAGTCCAGCATCATGTGCATTTACATTATGAGCCTTCTCTGCTCCGTCACCCTTTAAGAGATATGTCTCATTGAATTTTGTTGTCTCTGATACACGGTCAATCTCTGTTGTAAGCTGGTCAATCTCGTCCTGAATTGCCTTACGGTCTGTGTTAGAGTTTGTTCCGTTTGCAGACTGTGTTGCAAGCTCATTCATACGCTGAAGCATTGAGTGAACCTCTGTGAGGGCACCTTCTGCTGTCTGTACTGCTGAAACGCCATCCTCTGCATTTGTTGAAGCTCTGTCAAGTCCCTTGATCTGCTTTCTCATCTTCTCAGAAATTGTAAGTCCTGCTGCATCATCTGCTGCGCGATTGATTCTGTAACCTGATGAAAGCTTCTCTGTGCTCTTTGACTGTGCACTTGTTGTTACGTTGAGCATTCTGTTGGCATTTGCTGCTGCATGTTGTGTTGTACTACCATAATATAATCCTCCTTGTCCCACGTTCGTGGGTTATTATGTTTGACCTCTGGAAATCCTTTTCCCGAGGGTTTTGCAACTGCTTTGTGTATATTTTTATTTAAGCAGTTGCGGTTTTCTATAACAAGCGGCTTCCCGGGTGTGGCTTGTGCCACAGCCGCCTATTAACTTGTTTGCCTATGCTTTCTTATCTGCTTTAGCCGGCTTTGCCTTTTTCTGTCTCTCATTCCAGATAATCTTCTTGATTTCATGCTGTGCTTCCTCTGAAATCTTTGGCTCCGGATAATATGTATCTTTTCTCTTCTCAGGATTCGGATCATTGTTTGACCTTGAGATGTTCATCTCTCTTGGAGCATCTATCATGAGACGTCCGTTCTTTCCACTTCCACCGGCATAGACCACTCTGATGTTGTCCCCGATATTTACATATTCTCCTTCTTTTAGCGATAATTTAAGCATTCTGTATACCTCCGTGCATTTGATTTAAGCTATTTCCATGCTTATGTGAAATGTAACAATTCTCTAAGAAATGTTGCATTTTGGAGCATATGAATTTATAAAATAAGGAAATTTTCAAAAATATGAAAGTCGCAGCAAGCGATTATGTCCAATAAAGTGCAAATAAATTTTTAAAATTTAATGTAATTAGGGGTAAAGTATTAGAATTGATGTCCGATATAGTAACTGTAAGAAAAAAAATGCAACATTTCTTAGAGAAATGTTGCATTTTTCATTACTACATTTATTAAATTTGATAGTGCTATCATCGTATAATTTCAATTATTTTGCACTACGATTGTTTTTCACACACCTAGCTGTAGACGTTTAAAAGTTTCTTTTTCTTCAGGAATCGACAATATTCCTCCTTTTTTTTCTATGCACAGGCTTGCTACTGCATTTCCATACCTTGCAAATTTTTTTAATTCTTCAATAGAACAATCTTCAGGGTTAAGTTTGCTTTTTACAAATTGAGACATAAATCCACCCCAAAATGAGTCCCCTGCCCCTGTAGTGTCTACTACTTGACTCGAAAAACCACTTACCTTTTGATGATCCTTCCTATTACATATTAACACCCCTTCTTTTCCGAGTGTCACTGCAACTATTTTTATTCCATGGTCTAATAAATAGTTTGCTGCTTCATCCGGATTTTCGTATGGCGTAAGTAAAGCAGTTTCTTCATCAGACAATTTAATCATATCTGCAAACGGAAGCATTGAACGCATACGTTCTATAGCAGTCTTCTCATTATTCCAAAGAGGCGCCCTGTAGTTAGGGTCATATGATATAACTGCACCTGCATTTTTTGCACATTTCACTGCCTGGAATGTTGTGGAACGTGCAGGTTCATCAGTAAGAGAGAGTGAACCCACATGAAAAACTTTTGTATTCTGTAATAATTCCGTATCGACTTCCTTGTACCCTATCATTGTATCTGCTCCGGGTTTCCTTGCAAACGCAATGATCTTTCTCCATCTTTTGTAAGATTTACAAATGCAAGTGTAGTAAATACATTATCATCCAATATAATGCCATCGCTATTAATATTTTGATTTTCAACAGCTTCTATTAAGAATTTACCATGCATGTCATTTCCAACCTTGCCTATAAAGGCTGTTCTCAATCCTGCTTTAGCTGCTGCAGTAAGCATATTTACCGGTGCCCCTCCCGGATTACGTTCATAAAGACACATGCCGGTTTCTGAAACTCCTGCCGGTGTAAAATCAATTAATAATTCTCCCATCGCAACTATATCATATTCTTTTTCCATCCATGTCTCTCCCATTCGCAATTATTTTCCGGAAATGCTTAAATTATAGAATTCAACATTCGAATCCTGAGCAATTATACCAGTTTCAAATTCCGGTTTGGCATATATTCTATATGTGAACGCTATCTGTTCATCAATAAATGCCTCTATCATGTCATGATCCACAATAATCTTTACGTCTATTGCCTTTCCGTCTTCAATTTGCATTGTTTTCTCACAGACACGCACCCCATCCGGCCCAGGCTCGGTTGCCGGCGGAACCGCCTGACACGACTGTACCCAAAATGGATCCACTCCCATCGGAAGATTTAAAAATGAGACCCTTTGCATTGCTTTGTCAAATTCAAGAAATAAACATCCACTTGCCTCTTTATCAGACTTTAAAAGAATACCAAACGTATCATATGTTTCTCTTGGTACTATTTTGCATGTCAGCATATAGCTTTCTTCCGTATGTCTCAAAAATCCATATGAACAGCTTTCCAACGCATTCAATGTTATAGTTTTTTCACCATAATCTTTTGCATTTCCAAGAACTGATATATATTTCCAATTAACAGCTTTATCAAATATATGCTCATATTCACATGGTAACTTTACATTTAACTCTCCATTTTCGGTTGGCACCACTTCATGTGGAATACAAAATGTTCCACCCCAATACCATTCACCTTTGTCACTCTGCTCTGCACGATCATGCGCCCATCCAAAATAAAAAACGTCTTCCATCATCATTTTGCATTGACTTAGCAGCATAAAAGCGTCTTCCACCAATACCATCCTTTTAGGTTTTCTCCACGGACCAAAAGGAGACTCTGATACACGGTATATTGTATTTACAAACTCTGAAAATCTTGAGTAAGACAAATACCAGTGACCTCCCATCTTGTACATTTCCGGACATTCCGGACAGTTTGTATGCCCCGGTGAATATATTAGACCATAGTACGTCCAATCCTTTAAGTTCTTTGAACGGTACAGCACTATACAGCCCCTTCGTGTAACCGGCATATCAAGTCTTCGCGCTAAATCAAATCCAATAATTTCATCTTCTTCATTATTAAAAAACATACGGATCTCTCCAATCAAGTTTTTCATAAAGCTCTGTCATCGGAGTAATAACCGGATTTGCGATATCTTTTGTCCACGTTATTCCATCATGCTTGTTGCGTGACATATGGTCTGCTGAAACTCCGCTGTTAGACAATATCCTGTATAAAATGCATGATATTGCCCCTCACCATATATTACTGAACCGGTCCACACTCCTGAAGCATCCGGTTCATCTCCTTCTCCCGGATATAATGCCGTCGGAAGCTCCTGCCAATGCACTAAGTCATCCGATATACTATGGCTCCAGGTTGTACGCAGTCTCTCCGGATAGACAGTCGTTCCCGGTGGAGATGTAAGTGAAAAAATATGATATTTTCCTTCGTGGTAAAACGGAATTGCATCTCCCGTAGAATCCGCGAAAGACATTTTACGAAAAATTTCCATTTGCTTATCTTTCTCTGTATTGTAAAAAACGAACAGATTTCCTTTCCAATTTATTTTGCAGCCCTTACCTTATTTTTTAACAACGCTATTTTATCCTTCTGACAATCCAGCAGAACTGCACATGCAATAATCAGACCCTTAATAATTAGCTGCCAATAAGATGAAACTCCTATCAGATTTAATCCATTGGAAATAATTCCAATTACCATTGCACCAAATACAGTTCCACTTATCCGGCCCTTTCCTCCGGTCATTGATGTTCCACCAAGTACACATGCAGCAATTGCATCCAATTCATATCCACTTCCTACTGATGGCTGTCCTGAATACATTCTTGAGCAAAGAACAAGTCCTGCGAAGGCTGCAAGCGCGCCTGAAAGCGTAAACACAATAATTTCTATTTTTTTAATAGGAACGCCAGATAATCTTGCAGCTTCCCTATTTCCTCCAATTGCATATACATAAGTTCCAAATTTAGTTTTGCTTAAAAGGAAACTGAATATTGCAATCAAAATTACCATATATACTACCGGAAGCGGAATTACATTGAACAAATATCCTGTACCTATAGCTATAAACATCTTATCTGTAATACGTGTAGACTGTCCACCTGTATACACATATGCAATACCACTTGCAATATTCATCATTGCCATTGTAATAATAAATGCAGGTACCTTAAAATGAGATACTATAAATCCACTGATAAATCCAGCAAGAGTTCCTACTGCCAATCCAATAATTATTGCTACTATAAGTGGCATTCCCTGATTTACAGTAAGTCCAACCGTAAGGGTTCCCGACATCGCAACAATTGAACCAACCGACAAATCAATGTGTCCCAATATAATTACGAGTGTCATTCCCAGTGCGATATATGTATTTATTGAAATTTGTCTTAAAACAGAAATTATATTATTGGTTGTAAGGAATTTATCCGTTGCAATTGACACTATTACGCACATAATAATCAATACTGCAATAATTCCTATATTGCCTTTTATAATTGAAGTGAATGGATTTCTTTTTCCAAATGCATTTACTTCTCTTTTCTTCTCACTCATATTACTCTACGCCTCCTGCAGCATACTTCATAATTTCTTCCTGATTCATCTGGTCTTTTCCGAGCTTGCCAACAAGCTTGCCTGCTCTTATAACACAAACGTTATCACACATGTTGATAATCTCCGGCAATTCACTTGAAACCATAATAATTGCAATGCCTTCCTTTGCCAGTTCATTTATTACTGTATATATTTCATACTTGGCATTTACATCTACGCCTCTTGTAGGCTCATCCAGAATCAAGACGTCCGGCTTTGTTGCAAGCCATTTTCCAAGTACAACCTTCTGTTGATTTCCACCCGAAAGACTACCTGCTTCAATCTCCGGAGAAGCTGCTTTAATCCTAAGTCTTTTACTATAATGTTCAATAATCGAATCACGCTTTTTTTCACTGATAGCAATTCCATTCATACAAAAACGCAGACTCGATAAAGTTAAATTGAATGCAACGCTGTTTCCCAGTACAAGCCCCTGTTTTTTCTGTCCTCAGGAACCAATGCAATTCCTGATTTAATTGCCTGCATAGGATTTTTAAAATGCACTTCATCTCCATTCAGGAAAATCTGACCGGCATCATATGGTCTTGCTCCGAAAACAGCTTCCATAATCTCACTTCTTCCGGCGCTACCAGCCTGCAAATCCAAGTATCTCGCCTTTATGAACCGAAAAGCTGATATTTTCAAATGTTCCCTGACGTGATAGATTTTTTACTTCAAGTGCAATTGGAGCATGTTCCACATCGCAATAATCTCTTACATAGAAATTATCAAGATCTCTTCCAACCATCATTGCTACCAATTCATTCGCATTCGTCTCGACAGTTTTTTGGTTCCTACATATGTTCCGTCTCTGATAACAGTAATTCGATCTGATATTCGGAATAACTCTTCCATTCTATGAGAAATATAAATAATACTTACTTTTTTCTTCCTTAGATTCTCAATAATTCCAAATAGCTGCTCCACCTCTTCATTTGAAAGAGATGATGTAGGTTCATCCATAACAATTATTTTTCCGTTAAACGATACAGCTTTTACAATCTCTACCATTTGTTGTTGTGCGATAGTCAGCTTCTCAACTACTGTTTCAGCTTTTATATTGACCCCCAGGCAGAGATCATATCTGCTGCCCTGCGGTTCATCTCCGCTTCATCCAAGGTTCCAAGTCTAGTTCTAATTTCTCTTCCCAAAAACAGATTTTGTGCAACTGTAAGGTAAGGCACCAATACTATTTCCTGGTGTATAATACCTATACCATTTGCTCTTGCTGCTGGGACTCCATCAATTTTTACTTCTTTTCCATTAACTTTTATCAATCCACAATCCGGCTGATAAATTCCGCCAAGCACTTTAATTAATGTTGACTTTCCTGCTCCATTCTCACCAAGCAGTGCATGTACTTCGCCCAGTTCCAAAGAAAAGTCAATTCCATTTAAAGCGTAAATACCCGCAAAGCTTTTCTTTATCCCTGTCATTTCTAATACTGTCTGTCCCATAATAACTCTCCCTTATTATTGCCATTCTTTAAGAGTTTTCTCAGCCTCATCCTTAGACACTAAATGCGAATCGAGATATACCTTTTCTCATCAATTTTAGTATCTCCATTAACATACTTTACAGCTTCCTTAAAAGAATAATCTGCAATCTGTACAGGTACCTGACATGCAACAGCTGTAAATTCACCATCCAGTAATGCCTGTTTTCCATCCGGTGAGGCATCAATACTATATACACCAATTTTGCCTGTTTTATTTGCTGCTTTAATAGCAGCTGCAGCACCAAGTGCAGATGGATCATTGATACAGAAAAATGCATCCATATCAGGAGATGCTGTAATAATGTCTTCTGCCAGCTCCATTGATTTGTCTAAGGCTGCTCCACCATCCTGCTGTGCTACTATCTTAAACTTATCTTTACTGTCTCCAAGTCCATCAAGAAATCCATTTACACGATCAACACAGCTTTCATTTGAAGGGAAATCCAAAATTGCAATATTTCCTCCATCCGGATGATCCTTAACCATCTGTTCTCCCACAAGCTGGCCTGCCATATACGCATTAGTTCCAACAAATTGTGTTACAAAGCTCTCAAGGTCATCATCTATAACTGCAGTGTCTACATTAAATATAGGAATACCTGCTTCGCTTATTTCTGCCAGTCCCGATGTTATTCCTGCTGAATCAACAGGAATAACAAATACTGCATCATATCCATTATTTGCTACATCTGACAACTGGCTAAGCTGCTTATTCAAATCATAGTCAGGATCTAAACATGTATATGATATTCCATCTTTGTCACACAGCTCTTTTAGCTTTGAATCAATTGAGCTTTGAAATGTATTGTTTAAGGTATTAGTACAAAATGCAAACGATAATCCATCATTTGTATTCTTACCAGAATTCGTACTATTCTTTGATGACTTACTATTGCCACATCCTACAGTAATCCCTGCTGCCATACACAAGCATAAGCCCAATGCTAATAATTTTTTCATTTTTGCCATAGTTTTTTCCTCCATTTTTTAAATTTACGTAAATTTATTTGTTTTTATTTGTTTCTGTGATTACATGATATATTTTGCTCTATTATTTGTCAATATTTTTACGTAAAGCCTTGTTTAATTCGTCGTTTTCAACAATTATACGATTGTGTTTTGCATAAATTAACATTCTAAAAGTATTTTTTACGTAAATTTTTAGCAATTAAAAAAGAATATCAAAATGATATTCTTTTTCTTCACATATATTTCTTTTTAGATATTTAATTTTATCTGGCATTATTTCATTTCTTCAGGCATTCCCTCATGAAAAATATCCTTCCATGCTCTTCCTAGCTGCTTAGAATCCACAACATACGGCTGCACTCCAACATATTTTGGCACATCATTACTTAATAAAGATTTCGCCACCACATGCGCAGCTGTTCTTCCCTGCTCGTAAGGTCTTTGAGTACTTAATCCCTTTACAATACCACTTTCCATATATTGTGCAATTTTATAATCTAAATCAGTTGTAAATATGGCGATGTCTTCTCTATGCATCTCTTTCAACGCCTTAATTACCAACCAGTGCCGGTCTATCCCAGCTTACATACAAGACTTTAATTTGTGGATTCTCAGTAATCATATCTTTACAAACCTGATATGCATTTTCAATTTCTCCAAAACCTCTTATTGCCTTAATATCTATATTTTTGTATTGTTCTGAAATAATTTTTTCTGCTGCCTCATCTCTGGCACGCGTACCATAAAGACCGCTCCATGTATGATAAATCCGGCTTCCACGTGTTTTCCTTTACAGTACTCCCCCATCATTCTGCCAACATTAACTCCATTTTCAATCTCATTAACAGACACACAGCAAACATAACTATTTTTTCCATATTCTCAGGGACATTACTCAGGAATACAAGCTTTGACACCTTTGCCAATTCACGGAATTGTTCTTTTGTTTCTTTATCATCAGCCGGAATTGCAATTACAGCATCCGGTTTCTGTAAACGAATACCTTCAAGCTGTGCATTTTGCAAAGATGCATCAAAATGTGCATCTGTTACTGATATAATATCAATTCCGTATTGTTCCAACTCATCGCGGATTCCCTTTTCGTGTAATTCCGCCCATGATGTTCCTGTATAATGAAACGATATTGCCACACGGAAATTTCCGGCACGCAAACGGCTCTTTTCCTCTTTTGTTATGACTATTGATTCCGGTGTAGCTGCTTCTTCTCCAAAAGGTCCATTATCCAACATTCTTGTGGATTTTCTTATTATCAACTCTACATCGGCATAATAATCCTGTTCAATCACATGTCCTGTATTTATCTTTTCAAAAAGCATATTTACTGCTCGTCTGCTCAGCCCTTCAACATCTCTCTTCAAAATCGTCAATGGTGGATACGTTAACTCCGACCATCCCTCATCACCAAATCCAACAACTGATATCTCTTCAGGACATTCAATTCCTCTATCCCTCATAGTTTTCATAAGATATAAAGTAATTCTATTTCCTCCTGCCATAATTGCAGTTGGCATATATCGTCTCATCGCCTTTTGTATTTCCAAAATACAGTTATCAGCTCCGGATTCGATATTAATATCTGAATATTTGCATCATTTGTATTGATTCCATGTTCTTCTAATGCAAGGAGAAAGCCTCGTGTTCTTTCATCTCTCGTCGTACTCTTCAAGCTTTCTCTTAAAAACAAAATATTCTTATGACCACATTCTAACAGATAATCAGTTCCCTTGAAAATGGCTTCTCTATCCCTAAATTCAACAGCGTCTATACCATCTCCCAAAATATTTCTTTCCATGCAGACAAATGGAATTCCAGATTCAATCAGCTTTTTATAATCTGCCGCAACATCACTGACTGGTACATGTATAATACCTGCTGTTTTTTTATTCTGTATCAGTCCTTCCAGTACCTGAGCCTCTTCTTTAATATCATTATCCGTAATTGCAATATAAACTGATAACCCTGAATGCTAACATATTTTTTTAAATATCCCACCATATCACGATAAATCGTGCTTTCAACATTTGGAATAACTGCAACTATTTCCGACTGCCTTCCAACCTTGAGTCGTCTTTCTTTTTCTTCTATTTTTTTATGATATCCGGTTTCTATGATAATATTTTCTATTTTTTCAACAAGGTCCGGGCTCACATATCTTGTTCTGTTTATAACATGAGAAACGGTTGCAATTGAAACCCCTGCCATAATCAGCTATATCTTTTATAGTAACCTTTTTTGCCATAATGATATTCCCTCTTCTTTTAAAATTTATATCGTATAATTGTTATATACATTCCCTTATATTTCCATAGCTCCATTGCATTTGATAATGTCCTGACTTTACTATAAGAATCATTTTACACCATATCTACTGTATTTAGTAGTCCAACTTCATACAGATTTTTATATTTGTTATAAATTCATTGCTTATAATACAGAAAAAGACCTTGAGTTCATTATAAACTCAAGGTCTTTCGTGCTCCCCCATAATACCATAGTCATTATCGGCCAAAATCATATACCTCATTCAATTCAGGTATAGATGGTGCTGCTCCATGATATCTGCGTTTTTCTTCATACATTTTATCATCCATATTTCTCAGAAATACTTCTGCATTATCATCTTTGCCAATTCTGCATATCCCATAGAAACACTCAGCTCAAATGGCTCTGCCTTTGAGTCATTAAACCTTGAAATGTTTTTATTAATCTCATTTATTGTAGCCAGTACACATGCTTTATCTGCATCTGTCAGCAATACAATGAACTCATCTCCCGCATACCGGATTGCAATTCCCGCATCAGGTATTGATTTAAAAAGTATATTTCCCATTGTGCTGATAGCCTTGTCACCCATACTATGTCCAAAGCTGTCATTGATGTACTTGAAATCATTTACATCCATCATAATTCCATACAAAGAGTTTGCGTCTGTATTTTTTCTTTTTTGCAAGCACAGCCTTAAGATACCTGCGATTGTACAATCCCGAAAGCTCGTCCATATATATATTTTCCGCATACGACTGCATCTGTGTAAATATCAACGTAACAGCAGTAATAAGCCATGATGATGTAACACCATAAAACACAAGCTGTATGAGTACTCCGGCAAAACAAATACAAACAAAATAAAACACCGGAAAATAGCTCAGATTAACTCCCTGCTTTCGCGAATGATACACCATATACAGACTGTAAGCCAAATATATTACAAGTGTAATATAGCCTGCCAGTGCACCTCCTGTCCTCTGATATACATTATCCGCTGATACCTTAAACATAATCCCCGGTTTGATTAGATTGCCTAACACCATAATAACCTCTATCATCCACGGAATCATCACAACTGCCATTTTTTCAGATATCTTCTTAAAATTCCGATAAATACGAAGATTCACATATAAGCACCAGAGCAGCCCCATACTGACCGTACCAATAAAACACAGGCTGTTAGAAATATAATTGAGCTGTCTGCATCCAATAAAGCTCTTTCCATCTACAAGAAAACTTATTGTCTCAGCAACAGCTCCCAATATATTCACTTTTGCAATTCCATCATATACTTTATCTTCTGTATGAAGACTCTCTCTGTTCTTTCGCCTGCATGACAAAAGATAACACATCATCAGAACTGTCAATCCATTTGCCATTAGAATTTCTTCTATAACTATTATTGTAATCACCATCCAAACATCTGTGAAATTCAATCAGCTTACTGTTTTATGCTTTCTGCCATATATTCCGCAGTATTGTAAGCCTAACCTCTGCAATTGTCAAGGATTGCATACTTCTTTTATCACCAATATCCAATCTTGATGTTTCAATAAAATGCGGTTTTATGATAGGATTATGTTATAATCATCTGACGGAGGTACATCATGAAAATAACTACTCTATGCTACATAGAACACGATGGACAATATCTCATGCTTCATCGTATTAAGAAAGAAAATGATATAAATGAAGGAAAATGGATTGGAGTTGGCGGTCACGCGAGTATGGTGAATCACCCGAAGAATGCTTGCTCCGCGAAGTCAAAGAGGAAACAGGCTCACACTCACATCATACCGTTTCCGCGCACTCATAACTTTTATAAGTGATAAACAGGAGCCTGATTGATGTGTCTTTTCACCGCTGATGAATTTTCCGGCAAGCTTATAACATGCAACGAAGGTGACCTCAAATGGGTGGATAAAACTATCGTGCCCACACTTCCTACCTGGGAAGGCGACGCTATCTTCTTAAAGCGCCTGCTTGAAAATGAAGAAAATTTCTTCACAATTAAGCTTGTATATGAAGGTGAATCACTGGTTGATCAGAAGCTTGAGATTTATTAGTATTATCCTTTGAGCTGTCCAGTCGGTACTTAGATTTTTCGTTATCTCATCGCAAAACGGCTCCGGATAGCCGCGCCTTAGCAATATATCATATGCGTTTACAAATATCCGCATTCCTATATCCAGCTAAAATCGCCACCTGTCACCGCAAGCGATAACAGCTTATCCATCTTCTCTACCTCTTCAACGCCTCTAACCATCTGAATAAGCTTCGCAGATTCTACAACTTTTGGCATCTCCTCATCAGGTCCTATCTCCATATCTGCCTCTTCTCCACAGTATGGACATACCAATGTTGGTGCAATTTTTAAATCCAGAAATCTGCTTCCACACTCTTTACACTCATAATAACCGCACTGCTCAGTGCCATCCGGTACATAATACATATATAATTTCCTGCCTTTCTTTTACTTATAGTACATTAAAATCTGCATCTTTTCAATCAGTTCCTACACCATGACCTGTGTCAGTTTGTCCTCCGGACTCGGGGGCTTTTGTAAAGCAAAGCTTGTTATGGACAGAAATTTTTATTCCGAAGAAAATATCAATAGGCTTTATCTGTTTAAGTATTCATTCCATCTTGCGTTTGTCTCCTCAAGCTCATGCTTTTGCATTATGCGGTTGCGGTCGTTCAGTATCGCAAGCATTTCATCAGCGATTTCTTCCATGGGAAGCTTTTTATAGTGTGACAGATATCCTATCATCCTCTGAGCTGTCCAGTCGGTATTTAGGTTTTTTGTTATCTCATTGCAAAACGCTCCGGATACCCGCGCCTAATCAATATATCATATAGCTCCATACTCTTTGCTGTCCTGGGTTTCATATAGTGCCTCTCCAATCTTATCAATCAATGTCACATCCGCCGGCAGCAATTTGCGTATCCAGCTCATCCATTATCTCCCGCCTCAGCGCCTGCTGCGGTGTTTAAGCCCTTCTATTAACAATTTATTCTTTATTTTCATGCCATCTTATCCACTCATCACATTTTGCCTCAAGCAACTCAAAATCTGGCGTTGCATTTTTTTATGTAACCAATATCCATTCTACCCTTTTTTTCTATTTACATACACGACATTAGCATGCTTTTTTAATATATCATCTTGGTTCTTTCTTATGAACTGAACTTGTTTTTGTAAAAGAGTTTTATATGCTATATCAGTAATTCCCTCTATATTGATTTTTGTCAATTCAGACTCTGGTGCCGGAATCATATTATTACACTGAATTTTACCGAAAAAATCTATTTCTCCTGATTCTTTTTTCTCATACATATAGACAACTGGAACATTTGTATCTTTTAGCAAAATAATTCTATCAGCATATGCTACAAAAGAAAAATCTTCTGGAAGATTCTCCCCTTGATAATCTCTAATTTTATAATCCTTTTTATATTTGGGTGAACTTAATGGAATGACATACTTATATCCATTTTTCTGTACTATCACACCCAAAACTTACGTTGTTCTTTTCCATCTGCATTTGACATAATCTTCGTGGGTTCAAATTTTCGTAAATATTTTACATATTCAACGGTTACTTCGTATAGTTCCATTCATTCCTCCATATAGTAAAATAGGACAAAGACTTAATCTTTGTCCTATTTGCCATACTTAACGGTGATGACAACCAAATATTTTCATCTCACACTTAACGGTAGTGACTCTCCGAATATTTTCATCTCACACTTAACGGTAGTGACTCTCCGAATACAAGGAACATCTCCTTGTACTTGTATTATATGCAGTTTTCAAAAAAAAATCAACATATTTCTGCGGAAGGTTCAAAAACCGTCTTTGAGATTTAGCACCAGTATTTTTTTGATTCCAAACCTTGCATATAGTCTTTCCAACCAGCATCAATGCTTTTTTGAATTATATATGAGTTCTCACATTTTATTGTTTGTTTTGCCATTTTACACGCTATCATTATCTGATAAGAAGTTCTATCATCAATGCACCCTTGAAAAATAATCCATCAATATTCCTTTGATATGATTATATCTTCTCGCATATGAGTTTTCCACCCTGATAATTTCCATGTTGTGTGCCTTGCATATCGCATTTTTCTTTCTGTCACGCTCTTTCACCACCGCATCCTCAAAGTGCTCTTTTCCATCCAATTCTATGGCAAGTATTGGCAATTCGCTTCTGCCTTGTTTTTCGTATACAACAAAATCAAACGTCCCATGTAAAACAAGTCATCATAGGTTATGTTATCTCTGAATACCTGTGATATGGCAACCTCTTTGTGTATTACATATTTGCTCTGCGAAAGCCAGATATTTTCAAGAGCATGGGTTAGATTTTCAAGAAACGCATTTTCTGTAGCCGTCGAGAACGGCTGTATTCCCAGTGCTCGTGAACTTATATGCTTTTCAGTAATTTTTGAGTGGCCATTGGTCTTTATATACTGCGCCAGCTCATACAAATCATCATCAGCTTGTCCCGCATGCAGTCTTTCCAGTTCTTTTCCGTTTGTGAGAAGTACCAGCTTCTCCTTTGCTCTGGATGTCGCAACATTTATGAGCTCCTTATTATTTTTAAGCCAGTTATATGTACCTGAGCTTGTCCTTTCAGAGATTGCTGTAGAAAACAGCACTACATCCTTCTCATCGCCCTGAAATGCATGAACCGTTCCACAGACAAGATTGCTCAGCTTATTTTGCTTTATTGCATTTTCAATCAATTGCTTTTGATTGACAAACGGCGTAATCACAGCAATGCTTTTATCTTTATTTAAAAGCGCATATTCCGCCACTTCCTCAACCTCAGCCGGAGAAGTATTTTTTATCTGTGTGTTATCGCTTTTCACGTCCATATAGACAAGCGGTTCAGGCTCCTTACTCTTTGACTGTATCTTGAGCTTTGAGTTATAGTATTTTTTATTGTTAAAACCTATTATTTCTTTATTGCATCTGTAGTGATTTCTCAGAAGCACCTCATCACTTACTGCATCACAGGCAAGATACGTTTTATAGATTGAATTTTCCCTATAATCGTACTCATCTGATACATGATACCTGCGACGAAGCTTTTTGTTTGTCAATTCTCCAAGCAGGATAACCGGATTTAGCTGTTGCGGATCTCCCACCAGCATCAGTTTTTCTCCTCTGATTATAGGCACAAGTGAGATTGCCACATTACACTGACTTGCCTCATCCATAATTGTCATATCAAATAAAGGCTCAGGCTCACCTATTTGTGCGCAGATATACATGTCGTTATGATTATAGGAAAAACTCGCTGAAGTTTTCTTACATTTTCAGATTTACGCATATATTTGTTAAACTCATTCACCAGCTTCTCTGGTGTCTCATCAGAATCCAGTATTTGTCTAAGCTCCTGGAATTTAGGTTCCTCGAGCGCCTTTATATAGCGTGCAGATGTGTAAAACAGATACTGATAAAATTCATCCTCATTTCTATCCAAAAGCTGCATAGCATCAGCATCCGATATCTCACCGATAGCAGCTATCCTTTTATCAAGCTTCTGCATCTGATAGCCTTGCAGATCTGTCTGAAACGGCAATAGCTTCATAGTATTTTTCATATGTTCCTGATATTTCATCAGATGTGTAAGTGTCTCTTTTCTCTCCTTTAAATCCAGAATTTCCTCATATTCCTTTAGACGTGCAGACAAACGCTTTGCCCTGTCTATACGATCATCCTTCCGCTTATCAAGTGTAGAGGCAAAAATCTGCAATGACTGCACCTGTGTACGCAGCTCATTAATATATTTAATTGCCTCCATTACTTTTTCTGTATTCCCCAGGCGAAGCACTGGAAATGGGATTGTCTTCCCACGATACTTCATGGATGAGAGCTTTTCAAAAACATTATCTATCGGGACATTATTATATGATGCAAACAGCACTGTGACATTGTTAAAAAAAGCTGTTACTATCGTGTTTATTATAGTATTGGTTTTGCCTGTGCCGGGTGGTCCCTGAATATATGCAAGAGGATATTTCATAGCATTGTTTATCGCAAGCAGCTGATCCAGATTATATTTTTATTAATCAGAGCAATCGGATATGCTTTTGTCCTCCTTGGTCTCTCAAGAAGCTCTCCAAAAAAAGCCTTTATTGGATATGTCACATTATCAGCCTCAAACATATCCATAATTGCCTTATACTCTTCGTGCAGATTGAGAACCACGTCCATGCCAAGTCCAATAACATACGGCATATCATCTACTATGGATTTGTTGCCACCATGCTCAGTTATTGCATCCTTTATTTTTTCCAGATTTTTCTCAAAATCCTCCAAAAGCTCATATTCATCGGCATCTAAAAATTTCCTTGCATTTTCCTGTTTTCCATCTATAGAAAACTGCGTACACACTGTAATCTCCTCATCTGGTTTAAAAATATGATTTTTTACATCAAGATTTAGATTTCTATATGCAAGAACATATAGTCCTTTATTAGTATTTATACTCAGGACATTTATTGCCAGCCTCTTAACTTTTAATGATCCGCTTTTCTTTTTCCCGCGATGAAATACTGAAATTGAGCAACCACTTCCCTGAACTGCTGGTCTGTAAGCTGATACATACCACCGTTAATCCTATCTCTGTCAATGTAATGAATCAAATCGTAATCTGTGATATACGGAATCGTATCAAGCTTATTACATATCTCAAGATAATTTAGTATTTTTAAATTTGCTGAGCTGTCAAATATATTTTTGTAACGCTCTGGATGCATCTCAATATCTTCAACAAGTATCTTGTTTTCAGGCAGTATGTCCCCTCTATTATCTCAGTAGACAATATTGAATCGATAAATATCCTGTCATATTCTCCAATCGTAAGCCTGTCCCAGATGAAGTCCATCAACCTTCATAGTTCGGCTTCTCGGATCAAGGTCTCTTATCCCTATCCAATATTTCGTCACCTGATCTGCCTTGTTTCGATATTCTATTTTCAGCCATTTACCCTCATGTATGGCTCTGAAATATCCCTGCAAATTTGGTTCATACTGCCTCCCACAGCTCATTCCATCCGGCATAGCAAAACTTCTTATACATGTCAAGATAGGTCTAACAAATTTGCCATTTTTTTCGATGGCAGAAAATCAGTACCTTTCTACTCTAATATTTCATCTAACAATTCAACATACTCTTGATTTAAAGAAACCACCATTAGCCTATACCACGTTTCTCTTGAGTACTTACCACCTTCGATACACCAAATTTTATAGTGCAATTCATTAGACGAAGTATACGTATCTATCGGCATGTCTTCGTTACAATCAGAGTATTTATTTAGGTATGTATCAATATCATATTGATTTTTAGTGTAATCAATATGTGTAAATATATCTTCATCTGGATAATACATTCCATGCAAAAATGTGGTAATGCAGTACTTTCCCTTTGACTCTCGATTCCTGTATGGTAATGTTTCTAATTCTATGTGCCAGAAGATTTATTTCTCTTTTCGTCAATTTCTGTTTTACAACCATCAACAACTTATCCATTGTTTTGCCATTAAAATGGACTGAGATTGTCTTTGATGTTTTTAACAATGTATCCTTAAAGTGGAACTGCGGACCTCTATACTTTTCAAAATTCAATGTCGAATAGGATATTGCCTGTTCTTCTGGTAATGCTAAACGATCATCTAACCGTAAAAGAATATTTCCCACTTCCCTTTGTTCTGAAATTACTCTTGCAAATCCTGGCATCACATCACCAAATGAAACTGGGATTATGTTTGTCAAGATATTATACAAATATGCTTTATTTTCAAATACAAAATAATCATTGTGAAATACCACACCATTTACAACAGATAATCCATACTGATTTTTTTATGTGTTAATTGTTCTCCCTTTACAATCACCTCAATATTTAAGCGATTAAATCCGAAGTCATCCAATATATAGCCAGTCATAACAAGTGCATATAAATCACTTAAATCCTTAACACATTCAATACTTTCCCTGTGCGATTGGAATTATAAATGTATAAGCATAATAATGAACCCAATTATTTATATCATGTTCTAACATATACTGAAGCATATCAACGCAACTAATTCCTGACAGATTAAATAAATCAATTGCTTTATCAACTAACAGCTCTAAATACTTAGGAATTTCAAATTGCTTTTTTCTGGCTTGAGATAGATAATTCAAATATTGTTTTTCTAATCGAAAAAATCAAATATTCTACTGATTTGAACTCATCCGTTTCTGTAACATCAAGAAAAAAATCAGTTATCTTGTTTTGTATTAATCTTCCAGATTGGTTCCTCCTCAAATTTATTTATTCAAAATTTTCAATGCATTCTTTACAATCTTTCCACCATTCTTAATAAAGAATTTCGCTCCTATACCTATACCTAGAGCCGCAACCGCCGCTGCAGGAGTTCCATATTTATTTAAGCAGCCGTCACACAGTCCTAATTTTTCTCCTCCTGTCAGCGACTTTCCGCATGCCCAACACTTTTTATTTTCACGCATCTTTTATATCCTCTATGGAAACAACAATCATTTCCCTATCTTGCAACAAACTTCCCGTCTTAATAGTTTCCTTTATATTGCTTCTGAAGTTAAGCCAATAATCTTGAGTTTGCTCAGAATAAGTTGAATTATTCTGCATTAGGATAGCTGTAGACTGATTTTTCTTATTTATCGGTCTATCCGCAAAATCCGATAGCATCATTTGGTAGCTACTAAGTACTTCATTTGCTGTTTCGTAATCTCCAAGATAATCAAGCACATGCATTTGGACTCCAACATACTTTGTAGTAAGCTGTAAATCCTGTGCCACATATCCCATATAATTCTTAATTTGACTTGAATTTCTTAAAATTGGAAAACGTGTTAGCTTTGCCAAATGTTCAGAACTTGTTTTCAGATCTAACCTAGATGCATTTATCACATCGTTTAATTCTTTAGATGCCTCTATCATATAATGCTTACGCTCATCTATCGTTTTCGCATTTTGTGCTCTAAGAATAAGATCACGAGCATTTAAAAAAGGCTTAATAATGTTATTGTTTCGTTCCATTTCAATTAGATAGCTTTGAGTTTCTGCTATTTCATCTAATTTTGCAGCTATTTGTCTCATTTGAACTTGGCTTGTTATACTTCTGGACATTTCCAAGGTATCTGGAGTATTCAAAACCCTCTTTAACGTCACATCTTTAATTCTCGTACCATTTTCATCAAGAACCACAGCTCTAACATTATCTTCGACCTGTCTTGACTCTCCCAATGTGTAAATACCTTTTTTAAGTTTATCTTTTACATCATTTGGAAGGCTGTCAAAATCTGGAATGTATCCATACTTCCCACTCAGCAAAACATCAACACCATGTACAAGTTCCCCTAAAATTTGTACATCTGCTGCAGGTATTTTTTCTACAACACCACGCATCACTTGATTGCTCAGTTCTGCTGAAAGTTGCTCAATATATATTCCAAAAAAATCACTCATGCATGCGATATCAGTACCATGCTTATCTTCATCTGTCACTAGAATTTCCAGTGGTTTCTGAATATTTAACGCTGTATTTTCTTTAGCACCATCCTCCATGCGTAGCTTCCACCTTTCCGTTATCTTTACACAGTCTACTATTTACTGACATATATTATTTTCGCTCCACATACCTCAACTCTATATCATACCCCAGCGCTTCCATCATCTTAACAAAGGTCTGATTCACCACACCATCCTGCTTCTTGATCACACGATTCACATAAGCCTTCGTGGTTTCTATCTCCTCTGCCAGATTTACCTGGGTCTTACCTTGCTCTATGCACTTTGTTTTTACGTCTAATTCAATATTGTTCTTAACCATATCTGATACCTCAAACGGAAACCAAAAGTTATCTTTTCCGTATAATTTATAGTACACCAAATCTCGTAAATTTTCAATCCTGCCCACATAAGAAAAACCGGTCAGCCTCATCATCCAACCGGCTTTACCGCTGTTGGCTTTGGCTTTCTTCCTGCCATAACCTCCTTTCCAAATTTTCTGTATAATAAAAGGACCTGCGAAAAGGTCCTCTAAAAATTTTTATGTAAGTTTGCTGCTTAATTCAGCCAATTTCTGTTTTATGCTTATATTGTATTTCGTCGCCAAATCCTTAATCCATTGTCTCTCTTCTTCACGATAAGGTTCCTTAAAAAACCTTTTAATGAATTTTGAAATTTGACTCCTGAACGACCAATTTAGTTGTGATTGGTTATTCACCAGTTCAAAATCTTCCACAGTTTGCTCTGCATCAACAATACCCATTAAGTATCTCAAAATAAGCACATCTGCAAAAGTAAAAGGCATTATATCATAATCTAATTGAAGTAATGACATATATGGTCCACCTTGCTTTGTATCATCTGTGACCAATGAATATGCGCCTATAGTTTGTGCCAAAGAAATCGCATACACTTCTCCTAGATCACCCGCATTATATAATATTCGGTTTTCCCGCACATTATTTTCAAACATCTTATAAACCGCTAAATCCTTAAGCTTTTGATCCGTAAAAAGTTCTATTTTACCAGCGTTAATATCCGAATCTACTTTTGTAAGGATGTCCTGCCCATGATGTTCAAGTTCCATCGAACGAATCTGCTCATAGATAAAAACACCTTCATCAAATAGATCAAATAAAATTCCTTGAAGTTCGGCTCTATATAGATGAATGATTACATTTGTATCTAATGAGGCTCTCAATCTTCCAAACCTCCTATCAAATCATTCAAATCATCCTCTTCATGTTTCTTTTCAATCAATCTATCGCTAATATCGTCCATGCTTAATTGATAGCATTCTAACACTTTTTCAAGCGTCTCAACCGGAATAGCATCATGATTATAATTGTAAATTACATAATCAATGTACTCAAAAGGAATATCTATCTCTTCGCTTGCCTGGTTAAGTCTCGCATTTCCGCCCGCACTTTTCAACAAATTACCAACTCTAGTTTATTACGTTGGCAATCCAATAGGGCCTTTTGATTACCAGTAATTTTCCAAGGCTATCAAGACGATTCAATGCCATGTCAAAAACTGACATTAAATTCAGACATAATTTTTGCGATATCTATCGCAGTCAATCCGTTTTTCTCAATATCAGACAATTCTAAATCAAAGAAACGATCCACTTCATCATCTGGCATTAAAAGACATGCCGCAAAATAATTTGCTTCCTGCTCTCGCTCATCGGTACTTCTATCTGCAATAGTAATACTATCATCAATAATGATGAATCAGCTTCCATATGAAGGACTGCATGTCCAAGTTCATGTGCCAATGTAAAAATTTCTCTCGACAAACGAATACTAGAATTTGTGAAAATAACAATATCCTGATCTTTTTTATAGTAAATCCAAGATCAGCGTTTTCCCCGAGTGGATATCGTATAAGCTTATATCCTAATCGAGCACATTCCTTAAATAAATCTATAATGCCGTATCGACTAACCTTACATTTTTCGCGTACAACGGCTGCAGTTCTTCGAATATCCTTCTTCTGCTTTCCTGCATAACATACTCCTCCTTTATCTAATATTATTATTTTGAAGCTTGTTATACATATGCTTATTGGCATAAAAAAGATCCAGCATATCGAAGATCTTCTCTGAGGAAGACTCTGTACCACCAGTGCGATAAGCTACAACCGGTGTTTCATCTAGTACTCTAGTGATGTCGCCAACTGTCACATCTAAAATCTCTGCAACTTTAGAAAGGATATCTAATGTAATACTATTAGTTCCGCTTTCAACACGTGCATACTTTTGTCTACTCACACCGATTTGGTCAGCAACCTGTTCCTGTGTTAAATTTTTAGCTATTCTCAAAGCCTTAATACGGCTTCCTAATAATTCATTCATGATTATCCCTCCCTTTGTGCATTAATCATAACATATAAATAGCAAAAGTCAAGATGTGATGTTTACAAAATTATAACATTATATATTATAATGTTGCATTTTCATTCCTTGTATTTTGAGATCCCCCTACTCCATTTCGCGATTTTGCACGCGTGCCCCCTCGTTCCCAGGAGCTATCCTGTAGAGATTTCCACACCCCTACCGTCTTGCATTTGTAGGTTCAAATTCTCCTAAATGTGTTCCACATGTCGCCCGACTTCAAGAGAATGACCGTAGGGCGAGGTAAAGGAAAACGAACGTCCGCATAACAAAAAGTCTTTTTCTATGATTGACGGATGCATGGTTTTTAGTCACCTTTCCATGCTCTTTGCTGTCCTGGATTTAATACATCGCCTCTCTAATGTTCTCAATCAATGTCACATCCGCCGGTAGCCACTTTACGTCCGCCAGATGCTCCCTTGTAAGCCACTTTGCATCCTCTGCTTCCTTTAGGATAAGCTCACCGTGAATGATCTCACACCAGAAGCAGTCCATCGAAAGATGGAAATTAGGATAATCGTATTCTATCGTATCTATCAATTCTCCGACAGCAATTTCCGTATCCAGCTCCTCCATTATCTCGCGCTTTAGCGCCTGCTGCGGTGTCTCACCAGACTCAATCTTGCCGCCTGGAAACTCCCAGCCGCCCTTGAACTCTCCGTAGCCTCTCTGGGTTGCAAAGATAACCGGTTTATTTTCATTATTGACTGCTCTTATGACGGCAGCCACTACGCGTATTGTTTTCATATTGCCTTAAGCTCCTGTGTATTATTTTGTATGCTTTGTTGTAAATTGCTCTGCAGATATCGAAGCAGATCCTCTCTTACAGGGTGATGCATCTTCATCTCAAACTTGGTGATATCGCGCTCTTTGCCATTGTTATCACGCTTTCTGGCAGCGCGAACATCAACTATATCAAACTCTCCAATATAGTAAAAATTTGACTCCGCATCACTCTTTTTCACAAGTAGATGCTTTCTTTTAGTGTTCACTACATCTGACACATATGAGCTGTCCACGCCCCTGCCAATCTGCGAATCCCATCTGAAAATCATATTGTCCTCAAATGCATCCGCGTAATCCGGCTTTCCATCTACATAGCTTTTCTGCTCGTCTGTGCTTTCCTCTTTATGATACGTGACAAAGATAAATACATCATCATCTATGCGCTTCATTCCATACATTGTGGAGGAAAGATCCCTACCACAATTCATCAGCAGACTGACATCACGCCTGGAGTATTTCTCATACAATACAAACGGACTCTCATTTTTAAGTGAGGACTGATATTTATCATGATATCTTTTGAGTCCCACCTCTATTATGTCATCTATCTGCTTTTTAAACTCTTCATTTTGAAGTCTTGTGGTAAAATTATTCATCCTATGGAAGATGTTATTGCTGTCCTCCTCCAAAATATCTATCCTGCAAAATCTCTTGTACTCATCATCCTTGCTGACAAACTTTCCCTGCAACACATCAGCCGCATTGTCAATGGATTGCATATTTACCTTGTAATCGTACCTCCGTATGAAAATCTCTCTTATCTCATTAATTGAAATAGAAGGCTTCTTCATAAGCTGCCTTAAAATCTCTAATTCAAACGGTCTCGCACCACTTAGGATAGTCTTCGACAAATACTCAAGTGTGATTTTTTCCTGCTCATTTAATCTGCCGGTATAAAGCTCCTTCTCAACCGCTTCAAGAAATGCCTGATAGGTCTTGTACTCTTTTATTATTACAAGTGGATCAACCTCTCCGTTTTCATAAAAATCCAATAGATACGGCACTCTTCCAAGCCGGTTTTTCAAAGAAACATAGCTCTCCCTGATAATGGATTTCATGCCCTTTATTTTGTCTATCGACGCAAAAATCCTATCCTTTGCAATCTCATCAAAATGCACTGTCGAAGCGCCTGGAATCGTATTATTTCCGCTGATAACATACTTTCTGATTGTATCTGCATTGTAGGAGCGGTCTCCCGACAATGACCGGTATCATAAAATTATTGTTATAGTTGCCGATGAAATCAAGTATCACAACATATTCCTTGCCATTTGCCTTTCTAAGCCCACGTCCTAGCTGCTGTATAAATACAATTGGCGATTCTGTCGGCCTGAGCATGATGACCTGGTTTACTTCCACGATATCAACACCCTCATTTAAAATCTCTACAGAAAAAATATAATCCAGTGGCTGAATTTTTCCTTCCGTGTCAAATATCTGCTTGGCATTAGATTGGTTCGCGGTATCTAACATATTTTCATCCATCGCAAGCCGCTCAAAGGCTCTCTGCCTCTCCTCCTCTGTGGCTTCTCCATTTAATGCAATTGTACGGAAAAATCTGCCTGTCTCAGGATTAATCGTCTGATTAAACTTATTCGATAATTCGACTGATTCGTCTATCCTGCTGCAAAAAATCAGCCCCTTCACCCTGTCGCCGCTATGTCCAAAATAATTGGCCTGCTCGACTGATATGCTTCACCCTCTCATCACCAACAAGCTGGTTGAACGATGATTCTGTAAGCTTTTTACTCTTTATCTCCTTGTCACCAAGCAGTGAAACATCTGTTATTCCAAAGTAGTGAAATGGGCACAGCATGTTTTCCTCCATAGCCTGCTGCAAACGAATCTCATATGCAATCTGATAATTAAAAATCTGGTAAATGTTTTTTCCGTCAATATCATCATCGCGCTTATCGGGAGTCGCTGTCATTCCAAGCCACAGCTTTGGTGTGAAATAGTTCATCACCTTCTGGTATGTGTTGGCCGAGCTGTGGTGCGCCTCATCCAAAATTATGCAATCAAAGTCATCCGGTGCATATTTTCTCAAATGCTCATCACGATTTAAGGTCTGTACCGTTGCAAAAACATAATCCCTGTCATAATCACTGTACCCAGCACCGACAAGTCCCATAGAAACTGATTTATCAAAATCTTTCGTATGATTTTTTGTCTGTCTTGCAAGCTGACCTCTGTGTACGAGAAACAGTACTCGTTTAAAGCCCAGCTCGCGCATGGCAAACGCAGATGCATATGTTTTTCCGGTACCCGTAGCTGATATGAGAAGTGCCCTATCCTCACCTTTTTCCAGTATTTTTCTCAGATTTGTGATAAAGCCAACCTGCATTGCATTTGGCTTTAATCTGTATTTTTCAATTGATGGAATTTCCTCGCTCTTTGCAATCTCACGCTGTCTTTTTATGATTTGATAGCGCTCTTTATACTCCTCATAAAAGTTGTCAAAGGAAAGAGCATAGCGCGAATTCCAAAGCTCATTGTATTCCTCAACAATCTGCTTTGCCACCTCTCCCTGCTCTGTAGAAACAACCTTTGTATTCCACTCTCTGTTGCTCGTAAGTGCGGCGCTTGTCATATTTGAGCTTCCGATAATGATTCGGTAAATCTCTTCTTTTTTGAATATATATCCCTTTGTGTGAAAGCCTTCAGCGGCCTTCTCCACATCATACATTTTGAGCGTGATGTTCGACAAACCGTGAAGCTTCTCAAGCGCCTTTGGTTCACTGAAATTCAGATAATTTGTGGTGAGAATTTCTCCCGGAATACCATTTTTCTCCAGCTCCTTAAGCGTCTGGAGCAATGGCGTAATGCCTCCCATCGTGATAAACGCAACGCTTATCTGAAATTTGTCACAGGACATCAGCTCATCTTCTATTGAGGATAATACTTTTTTGCCTTCTTTATGGTTGTTTGACAAAAATTGTGGCTGATAAGCCAGGCTTGAATTGTATCCACTATTGATGAAGCCGGTTTCCAAACCGCGCGTAGTTCTGCTATTTTTTGTTTATTCATACTGCCTCCCACAGCTCATTCCATCCTGCATAGCCCATCGATACAAAGTATCTAAACCATATGCGCCATGCATCATAAAACAAGCTGTCTTTGTTCTCCTCAGCCAATGTTACCAGGTCAGCACACCTTACTACATAATCCTTATCCTGTGTGAAACGACCTGTTAATATACCATTTTTGTAAAGCTCATACAGATTTTCAAGGGCAGCCTTTGCTGTAGACATATCAAAATTGCAGGCCCCACTTTCGTTGATTTCATTGAATTTAAAGCACTCCCTATAATTTTTTCTATAACGTTATCTGATACTTTATTTTCCATATTATCACATTCATCCCTTTAGCACCATCTCATGCCACTCTTCTCCGCCCCACGGTAGAGTCCGCAATCCCCAGATCCTGCAATCCAAACTTCTTATACATCTCCACCTTCTGCTCTAAGCATGTCAGAAACAGCTTTTTCGTCCGTTTGCCTTTTCACGCTGACTGTAGCGGTACACGAGCTCTCTGGCAAGGCCCTGTCCACGGTACTCCGGCAGCACGTCAAGGCCCAGAAGCATCACATTCTTACCGTTTTCATCGCATAAATCGATGTCCGTGAAAAACTCATCCCTGAACTTTTCCTCGTCTGTTGCCACACCATTTAAAAAGCCCGCCAGCTTACCGGTTGATTTGTCAATTGCCACGAGAAATAGCTGTGGTACCTTTGCAATTCTCTCTGTCATTGCCTTTGGAGAACATGCCTCATTCGGTGGGAAACATATCTGCTCAATTGCTATTGCCTGTTCTACCTCGTCTGGTTTATACTTCTAAATTCAAAATTATCTGTCATTATTTTATACCTCATTCTTCTGTTTATCATATATTAAGATTTTTGTGTTACCGGCCACTCTCAAGCGTGAACAGTAAAATTTTTTTGTATATGTATATAATACGTGTTTTTGCTGATATAATCAATAATCCCCCAAATACCAAAATCAGCCACAAAAGCATTTTACTGCTTTTACGACTGATTTACATTGAAACCTGACAAAAACCTCCTTTTGCTTTAATGATAAACTCAAAGCGCAAAGGAGGTCAATGTTCATTTATGAATACCTACAATTAATTATGAAAGAATGATAATGCTTCCTTCAATCCATCAGACTCATCATTCATATTTCCTGCCATTTCTGAAACCCCGTTCATCATTGCATTGAGCTCCTCGATGTTGGCATTCATCTCTTCGGTTGCTGCGGCATTTGCTGCGCTGACATCTGTCAGGCTGTTGCTGCTCTTCGTGATGTCATCATTGAGCTCAATCATCGCAGTGACAAGCTCTTCTATTTCATCAGCTTTTTCTGCTGTCTTTTGAATCTGCTCATCAAGTGCGCTGAATTCATCGAGCACTGCCTTGATTTCTTCCTTCTGCTTGGCATTGTCCTCGACGATGGTGCCGGATGCCTGTACACAATACCTGCACTCTTCAACCAGTGATGATATTATCTGCTTGATATTCTCAAGCTCTGTATTGGTATTGTCTGAAAGCACTCGAATCTCCTGTGCCACCACTGCGAAGCCTTTTCCTGCATCGCCGGCCCTGGCTGCCTCTATAGATGCATTGAGTGACAAAAGATTGGTTTCACTGGATATTTCCTCAATGACAGAGACAATATTACTCACCTTGTCAACCGTAGTATTTACAGTTTCTATGCGTTTTGAAATTGCTGAGATACCCTCATCCATCTTGTGGCTGCTATCCTGCATGGATTTAATCTTGTCATTCATGATTTTACTGCTATCCTGCACTGCTACCGTCTGGTTTTTGATTTCATCAACAGAGGCATTAATGTCCTTTGTTTCATTGCTCATTTCCAGAAGATTTTCATTAATCTTGGAAATAGATGCTGCCATGCCTGTAGAGCCTCTGCAACATCCTCGACTGCCTTGGATATCTCGTTATTTGCAGCAAGTGTCTGACTGCTTGTGTCATTGAGCTCATAGCTGTTTGATGACATCGTATCACTGGAATTTTCTTATTTTTCCGACAATACTTCCAAAGCGATTGTTGTGAGCTCCTTCATCTTTTCTATAATCAGGCCTATCTCATCATTTGAC
>ENA-OQHP01000031-OQHP01000031.1-human-gut-metagenome-genome-assembly--contig:-NODE-31-length-43635-cov-4.065712_pt1 | contig 43635 bp, 49 predicted proteins | sample MGYA00242563_ERZ504717 | MGnify/ENA primary metagenome ERZ504717 (study PRJEB26092, sample SAMD00036212) | human gut metagenome | host: Homo sapiens | study: EMG produced TPA metagenomics assembly of... | reverse complement strand
AAAAAAAGCAGGGAAACGCATGAAAAAAAGCGAAATGTCTGAACGACTGATAAGCTTATTCCACACAAAACCGAACGAAACATTCAGTCTGAAACAATTATCAAGCAGTCTGAACCTTACTACACATCCTCTTAAAATGCTTTGCGCCGACATCATTACTGAAATGATTGAGGATGATTTTCTGCAAGAAGTAGAAAAAGGACACTACAAACTGAACGACCACGGCCTGATTATGATTGGCGTCTTTCAGCGTAAAAGCAACGGCAAGAACTCCTTCATCCCCGATGATGGTGGAGAAACCATTTTCATAGCCGAACGTAATTCGGCACATGCCATGAATAATGACAAAGTAAAAATAGCCCTCTTTGCCAAACGTAAGAACGGAACCCGGAAGGTGAAGTGATAGAGATTCTGGAACGTGCCAACGATACTTTGTCGGCACACTGAAAGTAGAGAAATTCTACGCCTTTCTGCTGACCGAGAACCGCACTCTGGCAAATGATATTTTTATCCCGAAAGATAAGCTGAAAGGTGGAAAGAATGGGGACAAAGCAGTCGTGAAAATTGTAGAATGGCCCGAAGAGGCAAAAAACCCGATAGGACAAGTCATTGATATTTTGGGAAAAGCAGGAGAAAACACAACTGAAATGCATGCCATTCTGGCCGAATTCGGCTTACCTTACGTATATCCCAAGAATGTAGAAACCGCTGCCGAAAAGATTCCGGCAGAGATTTCCGAGGCGGACTATGCAGAACGTGAAGATTTCCGCAATGTAACAACTTTCACCATTGACCCTAAAGATGCAAAGGACTTTGATGACGCGCTCTCCATCCGTCTCATCAAACCGGGACTATGGGAAGTAGGCGTACACATTGCCGATGTTACTCATTATGTAAAAGAAGGAGGCGTTATCGACAAAGAAGCTGAAAAACGCGCTACTTCCGTTTATCTGGTAGACCGTACCATCCCCATGCTGCCCGAACGGCTGTGTAACTTCATCTGTTCCCTCCGCCCCGACGAAGAGAAACTGGCATTCTCCGTCATTTTCAATATGAATGAAAAGGGAGAGGTGAAAGACTCGCGCATCGTGCACACCATTATAAAGAGCGACCGCCGTTTCACCTATGAGGAGGCGCAAAAAGTGATTGAAACGGGTGAAGGCGACTACAAAGAAGAAATTCTGGAACTGAACAAACTGGCACAAATCCTGCGTAAACAAAGATTGGTTGCCGGTGCTATTGACTTTGACCGCGTAGAAGTGAAATTTGAGATAGACGAAACCGGCAAACCGCTCAGTGTCTACTTCAAAGAATCCAAAGAGGCCAATAAGTTGATAGAGGAATTTATGTTGTTGGCCAACCGCACGGTTGCCGAAAAAATCGGTAAAGTACCTAAAAACAAGAAAGCCAAAGTATTCCCTTATCGTATCCACGACCTTCCGGACCCCGATAAACTGGAGAACTTGAATTGGTTTATCAATCGCTTCGGATATAAGATACGTACATCGGGTAGCAAAACTGAGATATCCAAATCCATCAATCGTTTACTGGACGACATAAAGAACAAGAAAGAACAAAATCTGGTGGAAACCGTATCCTTGCGTGCCATGCAAAAGGCCCGTTATTCCACACATAATATTGGCCACTATGGTCTGGCATTTGACTATTATACTCACTTTACCTCACCTATCCGCCGTTTTCCGGATATGATGGTTCATCGTCTGCTCACCCGCTATCTGGCAGGAGGACGTACGGTACAGGAAGCGAAATACGAAGAATTGTGTGACCATAGCTCTGAAATGGAACAAATCGCCGCCAATGCGGAACGTGCCTCTGTAAAATACAAACAAGTAGAGTTTATGGGTGAACGCCTAGGCATGGAGTTCGATGGAGTCATTTCCGGAGTTACCGAATGGGGACTTTATGTGGAACTGAACGAAAACAAGTGCGAAGGTATGATTCCCATGCGTGACCTTGGTGATGACTATTATGATTTCGATGAAAAGAACTATTGTCTGACGGGACGCCGGCATCACAAAAAATTCAGTTTGGGAGATCCGGTTACCATTAAAGTGGCACGCGCCAATCTGGAGAAAAAGCAACTTGATTTCGCTTTGGTCGAGAAATAAAGATTAACATCCTGTTGTAGGGGCAGACTGGTTCTTCCCCTGCAACAAGACAATAGTTTCATTTACTTCACTCTTCTATTCAACTGATTATTCGCTTTATCCGGCTTCGATTTGCCGATCCGTTTACCACCAGACTTCTTTTTAGTTTCCTGTTTTGCCTTAAAAGCAAATGGATTTTTCTTATTTACCATAAATATTCCCTTTTTTCTGCAAAAATAAAGGATTAACATCAATATTCATTCTATTTATTGGCAATAATATAGAATTTACTTACTTTTGTCCTTCTAAAGCATTCAGTTCATGACTACATTCAATTACACGAACATATTAACGCAGGCAGTAGATGAATTATCTGAAAGCCAGTCCTATAAAGGATTATTCCACCAACACAAAGATGGAGATCCTTTACCATCTGCCAAATCCCTATACAAGATAGTAGAATTGGCACGCGCCATTATCTTCCCCGGCTACTTTGGTAATTCCACCGTTAACAGCCATACCATCAACTACCATATCGGTGTAAATGTAGAAACCCTGTTCGGCCTGCTGACCGAACAAATTCTGGCAGGACTTTGCTTCGGACAGGAAAACAGTAAAAATGCAACCGATGACAATGAACCGTGCAGAGAAACAGCCTCTTTGCTGGCAGCTCGTTTCATCAGTAAACTGCCCGAACTCCGCCGCATTCTGGCTACCGATGTAGAAGCCGCATATTATGGTGATCCCGCCGCCACATGCTTTGGTGAAATCATCAGTTGCTATCCGGCTATCCGCGCTATCAGCAATTACCGCATCGCACATGAGCTGTTAATACTGGGTGTACCTTTAATCCCCCGCTTCATTACAGAAATGGCACATTCGGAAACCGGTATCGATATTCATCCGGGGGCACAAATAGGACACCATTTCACTATCGACCACGGTACAGGTGTAGTAATCGGAGCGACCAGCATCATCGGAAATAATGTGAAACTCTATCAAGGGGTAACATTAGGAGCTAAAAGCTTTCCGCTAGACAATAATGGAAATCCCATTAAAGGCATTCCACGCCATCCTATTTTAGAAGACGATGTCATTGTATATTCCAATGCAACCATTTTAGGGCGTGTTACTATTGGCAAGGGTGCTACCGTAGGAGGTAATATTTGGGTAACAGAAAATGTACCTGCCGGATCACGTATCGTACAGCGAAAAAACAAAGACGAATAAAACCCCTTTGCCATCATAGAAATGCTGACATCACAAAATGGTCTAAAAAGTAGTATGGCAGCAAACTTTTTAATAAAACAGTAACTTCCTGTACACCTTCTTGTAACAGATAAACAAGATATTTGCAGTACGATAAAAAAGGAGGTATATATGAAACTTAAAAGCAATGAATATCAGATAGAATGTACACCCTACGGGGAATATTACGCCTTTTTAACAGACTACCACCAATGCTGCACTTACGGCGAAACTGCCGAAGAAGCATTGGAAACCCTGTCAGATATCGCCGATGAGTTTTTCTGCGAAATAAACGAAGTCTATCTGGCAGAAGAATTCGCATAAAAGTCACTCAACCTATTAATCATAGAATTTCTCTTACAGAAACCATACCTGTGTGATACAGATATGGTTTCATTTTGTCCTAAGCATGCCCCATACGGTAGAGACTGTACCCCAAATAAACCAAATACAAACAAGAGACCAGTATCATTAAAGCACAAACCACATATCCCTTACGTTTCTCATCCGTCAATTCCATTTTCATTCTGATTTCTATTTAAGTTTCTTGATTCAGCAAAAATGGCAAATTCCTGTGTAGAATTTATTTCTATAGGATAACAATTACATTGCCGGATACATATTTTGTCAATTTATTCCACAGATATACCCAATTCCGTTTTCAAAGAATTTTATAATCAAAGGTAAATAAAGACCCCGGCAAGGAGCGTGGACGCCCCGATTTCATCCTCTTTTTTGCTTCATCAAACAGATTAATTCTCTAAATAATTGATTAGCAAACAGAAAATCATTAAATTTGTCCCATCAATTGAAATTACGTAATTATCATTTAAGATGAAGGAAGAATTCGAGCTAATCGCCAAGACTTTCCAGGGACTGGAAGAAGTACTGGCAAAAGAACTCACCGAGCTGGGAGCCAGCAATATAGAAGTAGGAAGACGCATGGTAGCCTTTACGGGCGATAAAGAAATGATGTATAGGGCAAACTTCTGCCTGCGTACTGCCATCCGCATCCTGAAACCCATCAAACATTTTGAGGCGAAGAATGCCGATGAAGTTTACGAAGCTATCAAGGCCATTGCGTGGGAAGACTTCTTGGATAAAGATAAAAGTTTTGCCGTAGACGCTGTGGTTTTCTCGAACGAGTTCCGTCACTCCAAGTTCGTAGCCTACAAAGTAAAAGACGCCATTGTGGACTATTTCCGTGAAAAGACAGGAGAGCGCCCCTCGGTACGCATCAACCATCCCGATGTGGCACTGAACATCCATATAGCCGAAAATAAATGCACTCTGTCACTGGATAGTTCGGGCGAGTCACTCCACCGCCGGGGTTATCGCCAGGAAGCTGTAGAAGCTCCTTTGAATGAGGTACTGGCAGCCGGTATGATCCTGATGACCGGATGGAAAGGCGAATGTGATTTGATAGACCCGATGTGCGGTTCAGGAACAATACCTATCGAAGCCGCCCTGATAGCACGTAACATCGCTCCCGGCGTATTCCGCAAGGAGTTCGCTTTTGAAAAGTGGAACGATTTTGATCAGGAACTATTTGACCGCATCTACAATGACGACTCACAGGAACGTGAGTTCACACATAAGATTTTTGGATATGACAATAATCCGAAAGCAAATGAAATTGCCACTCACAATGTGAAAGCAGCCGGACTGAGCAAGGAGATTATCTTAAAAATCCAACCGTTCCAGCAATTTGAGCAACCCAAAGAAAAAAGCATCATCATCACCAACCCTCCTTATGGAGAACGTATCTCAACCAATGATTTGCTGGGCCTGTATCAAATGATAGGCGAACGTCTGAAACACTCTTTCACCGGCAATGATGCATGGGTACTAAGTTACCGTGAAGAATGTTTCGACAGATTGGTTTAAAGCCTTCTATAAAAATCCCCCTGTTCAACGGTTCGTTGGAATGTGAATTCCGCAAATACCAATTATTCAACGGCAAATTCAAAGAATTCCGTAGTGAGAACGCCGATCGGGAATTCAAGCCCCGCCGGGAAGAAATCCGCCCGCGCCGTAACACGGAAAAGGTAGAATATGGAGAACGCAGAGAACGTCGTAGTTTGACAACAGAGTGAAGAACACGGAGAGTACAAAGGAGGAGAGCGCAGAGAAAGACGCTCTTTTGATGACAAACGTGAGGGACGTGGCGATTTCAAAAGAGGAGAACACCGCAACTTTGGTGACAGACGTGAAGGCCGCGACAATTTCAAAAGCAGTCCCCGTAAATTTGACGACAATAAGGAAAAGACAGAAGAATAAACAGTTATGAGAAAATTAATCAATCTGATTGCCTTATTAATCATGGCTTCATCTGTAACATGGGCACAAGACAAGAAAAGTTTCACACTGGAAGACTTGATGCCGGGAGGAAACAATTATTATAACCTGCTTCCACAAAACCTGTATGGTTTGCAATGGTGGGGAGATGTATGCATCAACGCCGACATAGAAGAGGTAAAAACCATCCAGCCGGCAAATGGGAAGGAAAACGTACTTATCACTTTGCAGGAAGTGAATGAACTGTTGGCAAACAAGGAATTAGGGAAAATCAACCACTTCAGGAATGCATCTTTCCCATACGCTGAAAAGATGATGCTGGTAAATACCACATCCAATAAAGTGCTGATCGATTTAACTAAAAAGGAAATAATATGGAGTCAGCCTCTCTCTCCTAAAGCCGCCAACCAGGACTGGAACAAGGAAAGCCGTTCATTGGCTTATACCCTTGACAACAATCTGTTTGTAACGACTGCGACGGGAAAACGCAACAAGTCACCGACGAACCGAAAGGCATCGTATGCGGACAAAGTGTACACCGTCAGGAATTTGGTATCTCGAAAGGTACTTTCTGGAGTCCGAAAGGAAATCTGCTTGCTTTCTACCGCATGGACGAAAGCATGGTAACCGATTATCCACAAGTAAATACCTCCACCCGCATAGCGACACTGGAGCCGGACAAGTATCCGATGGCAGGAATGACCAGCCACAAAGTGACTGTCGGCATCTACAATCCGGCGACCCAAAAAACAGTTTATCTGAAAGCCGGCGACCCTACCGACCGTTATTTTACCAATATCAGCTGGAGTCCTGACGAGAAAAGCGTTTATGTCATTGAACTGAACCGTGACCAGAACCATGCCCTGCTATGCTGCTATGACGCGGAAACAGGAGAGCCACTGAAAAGCAATCCCCTTTACGAAGAGAAGCATACTAAATATGTAGAGCCTCAACATCCCATCGTCTTTCTGCCGTGGGACCACACGAAGTTCATCTATCAGAGCCAGCGCGACGGCTACAACCATCTTTACCTGATGGACACCAAGACTTCCATATATCCGGAATCACATGGAGCCGCGGCCGGAGGTTCTTACCGGGAAAGCTACAAGACCAGACAGCTTACCCAAGGCAACTGGGTAGTACAAAACATCCTCGGATTCAATGAAAAGACCAAGGAAGTCATCATCATGAGCACAGAGGTTTCCCCTTTGCAGAGCAACGCATACGCTGTGAATGTAAAGACAGGCAAACGCCGCCTCATCGGCAATAAAGACGGTATGCATCATGTACAACTGTCCGGTAGCGGCAACTATGTGATAGACAATTATACTTCTTTCACCATTCCCCGGAATATCGAGATCGTTCCCACTTCCGGAAAGGGAAAGACTATCAGCTGTTGACCGCCACCAATCCGTTGGAAGCATACAATATGCCCGAAATCACTGTCGGTACCCTCAAGGCAGCCGACGGCAAGACCGACTTATACTACCGCCTGATAAAGCCGGTGAATTTTGACCCCAACAAAAAATACCCGGCCGTAGTCTACGTGTATGGCGGACCACATGCCCAACTAATCCACAACAACCGCAACTATGACGCCCGCGGATGGGATATTTACATGGCACAACTGGGTTACGTCATGCTGACCGTTGACAACCGGGGCAGTGACAACCGAGGACTGGAATTTGAGAACTGTACGTTCCGCCAATTGGGAACCGAAGAGATGAAAGACCAAGTAAAAGGAGTGGATTTCTTAAAATCATTGGGTTATGTGGACAATAACCGCATTGGCGTACATGGTTGGAGCTTCGGTGGTTTCATGACCACCAACTTGATGCTGACTTACCCCGAACTATTCAAAGTAGGAGTAGCCGGCGGTCCTGTCATCGACTGGGCTTACTACGAAGTAATGTACGGCGAACGCTACATGGATACTCCGCAAACCAACCCCGAAGCTACAAGAACGCCAACCTGAAGCTGAGAGCCGGAAACCTGAAAGGACGTCTGGAAGTGATCATTGGCGCCAATGACCCCACTTGTGTCCCTCAGCACAGCATCAGTTTCCTCCGTGCCTGCATTGATGCCGGAACCCAACCCGATTTCTTTATGTATCCGGGTGACGGTCATAATATGTTCGGACGCGACCGTGTGCACTTGTATGAACGCATTACACGCTATTTTGAAGACCACTTAAAATAAACAAAAGATAAGATTATGAAACTGTTGCTATTAGGCTCAGGCGGACGTGAACACGCCCTGGCATGGAAGATTGCTCAAAGTCCCAAAATCGAGAAACTCTATATCGCTCCGGGAAATGCCGGCACAAGTAATGTAGGCGAGAATGTAGCGATTAAAGCAGATGACTTTACAGCAATCAGAGAGTTTGTAGTAAAGAATAATATAGATATGGTAGTGGTAGGTCCCGAAGACCCGTTAGTCAAAGGAATCTATGACTATTTCAAAAAAGATGAAGCGCTGAAAAACATTCCTGTTATCGGGCCTTCAAAAGCGGGTGCGGTACTGGAAGGCAGCAAGGAGTTCGCCAAAGGCTTCATGCAACGCCATAATATCCCGACAGCCGGTTACAAAAGTATCACTGCCGCAAATCTGGAAGAAGGATTAGCCTTTCTGGAAACATTGGAAGCTCCATACGTACTGAAAGCCGACGGTCTTTGCGCCGGAAAAGGCGTACTGATTCTGCCCACCCTGGAAGAAGCCAAGAAAGAATTGAAAGAAATGCTGAGCGGAATGTTCGGTGACGCTTCCGCCACCGTAGTGATTGAAGAATTCCTGAGCGGTATAGAATGTTCCGTATTCGTTCTGACCGATGGAAAGAACTACAAGATTCTGCCCGAAGCAAAAGACTACAAACGCATCGGCGAAGGCGACAAAGCTGAACACCGGTGGTATGGGTAGTGTATCTCCTGTTCCGTTTGCCGACAAAGCATGGATGGAAAAGTGGAAGAACGTATCATCCGCCCCACAGTAGAAGGACTGGCAGCAGAAGGCATCGACTATAAAGGCTTTATCTTCTTCGGTCTGATTAATGTAAAAGGCGAACCGATGGTCATTGAATACAATGTACGCATGGGCGACCCGGAAACGGAAAGTGTCATGCTGCGCATCAAGAGTGACTTGGTGGAACTGCTTGAAGGAGTGGCAACAGGCAATCTGAATGAAAAAGTCCTGGAGATAGACCCCCGTTCGGCAGTATGCGTCATGCTGGTATCCGGCGGATATCCGGAACATTATGACAAGGGATTTGCCATCAGCGGAGTAGAAGAAATTGAAAACAGCATTGTATTCCATGCAGGAACAGCACTGAAAGACGGACAGGTAGTCACTAGCGGCGGACGTGTCATTGCAGTCAGCTCCTACGGTGCCAATAAAGAAGAAGCCTTGGCACAATCATTCGCCAATGCGAAGAAAATCAATTTCGACAAGAAATATTTCCGTTCAGATATTGGATTCGACCTGTAATCAGCGGACTATCAACCCATGGCAGGCTATGACAAATTCCAAATAGATATGGCAAAGAAGATTCACCTTCCCTGTTGCATCCTTATATGCCTGCTTCTCCGGATCATCACGGGCAATGAATGGCAGGATGTAATCAATTTGCTGGTCTGTGCTTTGACTGCCTATCTGCTGATCGAGATAAACACCGCCTTCACGCTGATACGGACACGCAGTACCTTGCATGTCAGCTTTTACGTATTCCTGTCCACGGCCTGCCTGTTTCTGCATTCCTTCCAGTATGCCGTTTTTGCGCCACTCACTTTTCTGATCGCTATTTCCCTATTATTCAGCAGCTACGAATCTCCCTATCCGGCGGGAAGTATATTCCACGCTTTCTTTTTCATCGGACTGGGAAGCCTGTTGTTTCCACAGTTGCTTTATTTTGTACCTCTGTTCTATTTGGGGATGATCAGTTTCAGATCCCTGTCACTCAAAAGTTTCTTTGCCGGACTTACAGGACTCTGTGTGCCCTACTGGCTCTTTTTCGGCTATGCGTTCTATTACGACAAAATGAATCTCTTCTATCACCCTTTACAGGAGCTTATTCATTTTCAACCCATCAGTTATGGGATATTAGGGATGGACAGAATCATATCCTGTGGAATCATCACCTTGATATCACTGGTCAGCAGCGTGCATTATTTCCATGTTTCTTATTTAGACAAGGTACGCACGCGTATATTCCTTTTTTTCCTGATCGCCGTTGAAGCCTGGATTTATTTACTGGGTATCTTACAGCCACAGCATTTCGACATCCTGTTGCAGATGCAGGTCATTGTAGGATCCATTTTAACAGGACATTTATTTACTTTAACCCACAACCGCTTTACCGGCATCTTTTTCATCATTACATTTGTTCTATTAATAGTTCTAACTATATACAATTTATGGATGCAATTCTTCAATTCCTGATCGACTGGGGATATTGGGGTCTTTTTCTAGGCTCTTTTATAGCCGGAAGTGTTCTCCCCTTCAGTTCGGAGGCCGTATTGGCAGCCTGTGTAGGTCCGTTGGGCTTAGACCCGGTGATCAGTATAACCGCCGCCACCGCCGGCAATGTTGCCGGAGGCATGACCTGCTACTGGATGGGACATTTGGGCAATATGGAATGGATCGAGAAATATTTTCATGTAAAAAAAGAGAAGATGGACCGTGCGGAGCGGTTTGTACACGGACGGGGTGCTGGATGGCTTTCTTCGCCTTTATCCCTATTTTGGGAAGTGCCATATCCATTGTATTGGGCATGATGCGTGCCAATATATGGATTGTCATTCTCGCTATGACCATCGGAAAGATACTCCGCTACGCCTTATTGGTATGGGGAGTATTGGAAGCCTCCGCTTTAATGCATTAAATTATGAAACTGGAACAAACAGCAGATGGAAGTTATACCCTCTATGTACCCGAACTGGACGAACATTATCATTCGGTGAAAGGGGCACTGACGGAGTCACAACATATTTTTATCGAAATGGGATTAAAGCATTCTCCCGTTTCCGAGCCCCACATTCTGGAGATAGGACTAGGAACAGGGCTGAATGCCTTTCTGACACTGCTTTCAGCAGAAGAGACCCGACGGAAAGTACATTATACCGGTATCGAACGCTATCCGTTAGCCGAAGAAACCTTGAAGCAACTGGACTACCCCCGCCTGATCGGCAAACAGCATGAGGAGGATTATTACGCCATTCACCGGCGCCTGGAACACAGAAACAGAGGTATCCCCTTGGTTCACATTACATAAAATTGAAGATGATTTTACCCGGCTTTTCAACCCGGAGGAAGGCAGCCGTCCCGCCGTTCCCTTATACGATATCATCTACTTTGATGCCTTCGCTCCCGAAAAACAACCCGAAATGTGGGAACAATCTCTTTTCGATACTTTATACAAGGTATTGAATGAAGGAGGTATCCTGACAACTTACTGTGCTAAAGGGGTGGTAAGAAGGATGCTGCAAACAGCCGGATTCACAGTAGAACGCCTTCCCGGCCCTCCGGGGGGAAAACGCGAGATACTGCGGGCAACCAAGTCTGATTAAACTTCTAGGACCGAAACTGATGAATGGTCAAGTTTCACCTAAAACAGTAAAACCGTTGTAAAATCCTTCAAATCCGTCATATACGCATAACTGCATATTTATCAGCAAATTACCATGAAACATTCATCGCTGAATCCGTCATAGATTCTTCATATTCTTTCTCCACGCTGAGATGATTGCCGTTATATACATAAAAATCTCCGGCTTGTCACAAGCCAGAGATTCTGTTTTATAAATCTAAAGTTTTTATTATATAAGATTCTCCTGTCGGAGAAAGTCTTATCTTGCTGAAAAATGAACTTTATCCGAATTGGGATTGTATCGTTTCCTGATAAATTCATTTGTTTAGAAGGAACCGCTCCCCCACGAGAGGGAAGCAGTTTTTTAACCAAGTTTATTTTGCAGCTTTAACAACTACTTTCAGAGTCTTAGTTACACCGAATACATCTTTCAGTTTGAATTCGATAGTAACAGGTTCTGTAGTACCAATGCTAGAAGGCAACTGGATCATGATACCACCAGGAACAGCAGCATAGCCTTCACTCTTCACAGCTTCGTTAGCACCAAGATCTGTAACGATAACATCTGTTGCACTGATAGTGCCTGGTTCCCAAGCTCTGGTCTTGGTATTAGCATTAGTTACGAATTTAGCATTAGTGTTAACCGTACCTACAGAAACAGGGATAGCAACTTTGTTACCGTTCTTGTAATAGTATGCAGATGCATTAGCATTAGCCAGCGTGAAGTTTGTAGCGAATCCTTCAGTACCTTCTTCAAATCCTTGACGGAGGTTCATATCAGAACGCTTATCCACATTGCCGTCAGCCTTAACACCGTCGAACAGATAGAATGTATCATCCAAAGCATCCACCAAAGTAAAGTCAGCATCTGTCAGAACCACTTCACGAGTTACATTGTTAGAAGTAAATTCTTTCTTAGCTTCTACCTTCTTAGCGTCACCCATCAAGCTAGCGAATCTCAGAGTAAAGTCTGATACTTGTTCCTTAGTTGCCGGATATACTCCGTAGAACCTGTAGTTGGCAACTATCGGAAGATTAGCTTCTCCAGTAGTTACATTTCCAACAAGAGTACGTGTATTCCATTCTTTTGCAAGACTTGAATATACGATATTAGTCAAAGGAATATTCTGAAGTCTCGTAGCATAATCTTGACCTAACACTTCATAACCGGAATAAGTAAACCAATTATCTACATTTTCATTATGGCTCAAAGTATAGTACTGAGCTGTAGAACCAAATACAGTATATTGTTTAGCATATGCAGTAGTAAATGCTTCATAGAATGGAACACTCATAATTTCTACATCGCCTTCTTTTACCAAGTCACCATAAATGCTCAATACATTCTTCTTGTCATTCCAGATAGCCTTCTCACCGTTTACACGAGTAATATCCAAAGTCGGCTGAGTGAATTCGAATGGCAAGATGATCGAAGCAACAGGTGTGTTGGTGTCTTCATCTTTCACTGTCAAAGTCAACTGATAAGCGTTCTTCAAAGTGAAGTTATACGGATATCCTTCAGATACAACGAACTGGAATGTTATGGTGTTGTCCACAATAGCATAACGAACATTATACCCTTTTGTCCAGTTATCCCAATATTCATTGTTTTCGCCTTCACCACCAATCAATTCGAAATCAATGCGTCCAGCTTCAACGGCACTCTTCCATACAGCCTTTTCTATAGCACTCATTTCATTGATTATTTTATCCAATGAATAAGCCTTAGTATTAAGAGCAAATACTTGCTTCTCATTAGCAGACCAAGAACCAGTAGTAGGTCTCAGTTCAGGATTATAATTAGGATCCTTGTCGTTTTCAACAATTAACTTAGCATCCATCGGAGTATACAGACGTTCCAAAGTAATTTCATGAGCATTTGCCATTTCTTCACGCTGATAAGCAAAGAAGTGAGGCGCATCTTTATCGCCTTGTACGATAGTACCGTCCATCAAAATGTAGTTGTAAACAAACTCAATGTAGTTATTTACTCCTGTTTCTCTTGTGAACTTGAAGCTATGACCTTCTTTATCTATTTCCACACCATACAACTGTGCGTTCTTCAAGTTCTTGGCAGATTGTTCCAAAGTAATCCAGTAGTCATATACAGCAGCTGCATCTACAGACGGAGAAATATAAGAAACAATAGGAGTATAATCTACATTAACTGCACAATTTTCCAAGTTGCGCAAACCTACATTAACTTCGCCAATCTTCTTCAACTGAGCACTCAAATCATACGGAGTTTTAATTATTGTTTCATTCAAAGTAGCAGTCAGAGACAAAGCGTGTTTTGCACCGTCATTAGCCTTGAACAACAGATAGTTCTTCGTTCTGGCATCATCAATATTTTCATAACGGACAAAGTCATGAGGCAATACCCATACTGCATTTTCAGAAGTGGCTCTAGTCAATACACCCTTAAACGGAACAGCATCCTTAAACGGCAATTCTGTATCCACATTGGCAGAGTTCATCAAGTTGAATGAATAAGCAGAAGCATCTGTTCCCTGAGGATTAACCACAACTTCCAAGTCGCGATCAAGAGTGGTGTACAAACCTTTCTTCAAAGTTTTTTTGGCTGGTCCGTACTCAACATCCTTCTCATTAATTCCATAAAGTGCATGCATCGGATTAGCACCATTCAAGACATCCATATAACCCATAGTAGCACTGCTCGGAATAAAAATAGTCTGTTCATCACCATTTTCATCCTTTACAGTAATGTTCCAGCCACCTTTACTTGTGCAGCTACCGCACCACCGGCAATATATTCTGTTTCAACGTATGCAGCCTTTTCGGTATCCCATACCATCCAGTAACCGTTTTCGCTAATCTTTGCATCATGTCCGGCAGCGGCAGCATCACCCGGTTCGCCTGGTCACCCTTGTCACCCTTATCTCCTTTTGCAGGATATTCAGATTTCACACCGTCAAATGCCCAGTAACCGTCAATGATGGTCACAACTGTACCATTCTTACCGTCTTCACCCTTGTCACCTTTGATAGTTTCAATGGTACTTGTAGAATTGTCACTCCAGGTTACAGTGATACCGTCACCGTTCTTCACTACGTTGGTAACATACTTACCAGCATCAACTTTTGCCTGTAAAGCTGAAAGAGCCGACTTGATATCGACCAGTTCCTTGTCGATGCGGTCAATGTCCTCATCATAGTCTTTACAAGACACAAATGTTCCTGTTGACGAAACCATCAAGGCTCCGAACAGAACTGCACTTAAAAACTTTTTGTTCATAAATAAAGATTAAATTTATAAATTTAAAAAACTAAAAATTGGTTATACATATACTGTTATAAAAGGACTTCATTCTCTATTTCCAAGTTCACCAGGTTCCTCTCGCGCGCCGCATACCGTTTCGGAGTCATACCCGTCTGACGGACGAAAGCCAGATAGAAAGGACTCTTCGAACCGAAACCGCTCCGTGACGGAACCTCGCCCAGCGGACAACCGCCGTTGCGAAGCAGCTCCTTAGCGTATTCCACCCTGTAGCGGTTAAGCAACTCCTTCAGATGACAACCGAAGTAGCGGTTCACCGCATTGCTCAGGTAAGTCTGGTTTGTTTCGAGCATCATACTCAGTTTCTTTAACGAAAGAGAGGAATCGAGGAACGCCCGGCGTATCTCCAACTGATACAATATACCTTTATATATAAGGCTGTCTGCCGGACGGACATCCGACAGTGACGAGAACCGCGCCGTCCATTCGCGACCGGCGGCACGATAGAGCAATGTCTTCTGCCTTACAGAAGTGCTGCTCGTCTTTTTACGTCTCAGAAACAGGTATTCCATCTAAACTCGTTATTCGTTCTTATTGGCCTTTTATGCAGATCTCTTAGTAAGAGATCTACAAACAGACGATAAACAGGCTTTAAATCAAAATATTAACTATACAGATACAAGATTAAATCAGAGCCGGTAGAACCAGAAGAAATACTTTTTTTCACAATATTCCATATTTTTTCCGCGAAAAGTGTACTAGTTATCAAAACTTTCCTTATTTTTGCACGTGAAATGTCGATCTCTTACTAAGAGATTTATACTTTTTTCATCTTCCATACATACAATAACACATTGATTTTCAATCATCCACAACCAGTTCCTATTCCTTCTCTTAACATATAGTAAGATAAATACATGAACAAAGATTGAAAGGATTTTTTTACAAATCTTATTCTTCACGAATACAAGAGCCTTATATGGCATCTTAAAAAGATTGACAAACGACAAGACACTTCCCACCCAATATAAAGCGCATATTTATAGAGAACGATAAAGAGTACATAGAATGCCATATAGAATCTCTTACCTGAAACCAAGGCTTCTCATACAGCCACAGAATAGCCGTATGAAAAGCTCTAACCAGACTGAAATTGCTTATCAATTGAGCAATTTGGGGAGTATTTGTACCCGATTAATGAGCAATTTGCGTATATTTGTTGTTGTTAAACAGAAAAGATAACATTCATGAGAACCAGACATCACATATTTTTCCCATTGCATCCCGGCAAAAGTATCCTTTGTTCGTGCTGCATGGTACTGATAGTGTGCCTGTTTACCGCCTGTGACAGTAAACAGTCCACTTCCACAAAACCGACCCTGACTGTCACCCTGGAACCCTTGCGCTATTTCACAGAAACCATTGCAGGCGATAAATTCAAGATAGTCAGCATGGTTCCGAAAGGAAGCAGCCCCGAAACCTACGACCCTACCCCCCAACAACTGGTCAATCTGGATAAAAGCACCGCCTACCTGCGCATCGGCTATATCGGTTTCGAACAAGCCTGGATGGATAAACTGACCACGAATGCCCCTCATCTGAAAGTATTCGATACCTCAAAAGGAATAGACGTCATACACGAAACAGGACACAACCACGGTGACCATCATCACGAAGGGGGTATAGAGCCTCATATATGGAACTCCGCACGCAATGCCTCAGTAATCGCCCGTAATATCTACTCCGCCCTGAGTGAACTGGACAGTGCAAACGAACCTTATTTCAAGCATCGGCTGGACAGTCTGCAACAAATTATCGCACAGACAGATACGGACGTTCGTGACCGGCTACAGAATGCCGATACCACTTTCCTTATCTATCATCCGGCACTCAGTTATTTTGCTAGGGACTACGGATTAAAGCAAATCAGCATAGAAGAAGGAGGAAAGGAACCCTCACCCGCCCATCTGAAAGAACTGATAGAAACCTGCCGCCGGGACAATGCCCGGGTTATTTTTGTCCAACAGGAATTCGATACCCGCAATGCCCGGCTGATAGCAGATGAACTGGGAGTCACCGTTGTTCCCATTAATCCGCTAAGTTATGAATGGCAGGAAGAGATGATCAATGTAGCAAATGCACTTGCCAAATAACAGAGCCTTATGACGAATCCCATTATACAACTTACAGATATTTCCGCTTCTTACGATGAGAAGACAGTACTGAGTCACGTCAATCTCACGGTATATGAACGTGACTTCCTTGGTGTAATCGGCCCCAATGGTGGCGGAAAAACCACACTGATCAAGATCATACTAGGGTTACTGAAGCCCGCTTCGGGCAGTGTCCGTTTCTATAAGAACGAAAAGGAAGTACCCGAAATAGCCATGGGATACTTACCACAATACAACAGTATTGACAAGAAATTCCCCATCTCCGTATATGAGGTGGTATTATCGGGGCTCAACAAACAGAAATCCCTGTTCCACCGCTACACCCCCGAACAGCGCGAACTGGTGAGCCGGATTATTGCCCGCATGGGTCTGGAAGGTTTGGAAAGCCGTGCCATCGGCGAACTGAGCGGAGGACAACTGCAACGCGCGCTCTTGGGACGCGCCTTGGTTTCAAACCCTGAGGTTGTCATTCTGGACGAACCCAATACCTACATTGACAAACGGTTTGAGGCCAAACTCTACTCCCTGCTGGAAGAAATCAACAAGGAACGGGCCATCATCCTGGTAAGCCATGACATAGGCACTGTGCTGCAAAATGTAAAAACCATAGCGTGCGTCAACGAAACGCTGGATTATCATCCCGATACGGAAGTACCCACCGAATGGCTGGAAGAGCATTTCGGATGCCCCATCGAACTGTTAGGACATGGAAACTTCCCTCACCGCATCTTGAAATGCCATCATCACGACGAATAAATCCGATTATCGTGACCTAAACCTTTTCATGCGGCAGGTTAAGCCCTATCCACCTTATCATTAAGCATTTTCTTACGGCAGACTTCTACAGTCGCGGCAGTGCTCCGTACAGTCCACTGCAACAGACCGTACGGACTACTATAGCAGACTGTACAGTCCACTGTAGCGGTCTATACTGGTTTACCGTATAAAAGACCTTAACCTAACCATCAATCAAGCTTAACCATAGAGTAGAAAAAGGTTAGGAATCCAAAGGTTTCCTTCATCTGTACAAACTGAAATTTCAGAACACAGTATACAAACCAGCAATAAAACATAGAAATTCCGTTAAGGACTGAAAGAAACATTTTCTGCCGCATTCCCTAAGGATAACACTAAATAACAGACCATTGCCTCCCTATTCCAACTTTCTTTCGTATCTTTGCGCCCATTGAACGTTAACGAAACAATAATATATTCATGAAACAGTACAAATTAGTCAACAACCTGGTAGGTTGGTTAGCTTTTGTCATCGCAGCTTATACTTACTGCATGACTATAGAACCGACAGCCAGTTTCTGGGATTGTCCGGAGTTCATCACCACCGGCTATAAATTAGAGGTAGGCCACCCGCCGGTGCACCCTTCTTTATGCTTACCGCCAACTTATTCAGCCAATTTACAAGCGACCCCAGTCAAGTAGCCAGAATGGTCAATACCATGAGCGCTCTGATGAGTGCGGCTTGTATCCTGTTCCTTTTCTGGAGTATAACCCATCTGGTGAAAAAACTGATATGCCCGATGACAAAGAGATGACCTTGGGCAAACTCATTACCATTATGGGGTCAGGACTGGTGGGAGCTTGGCTTATACATGGAGCGACACCTTCTGGTTCAGTGCCGTAGAAGGCGAGGTATACGCTTACTCCAGCCTCTTCACCGCAGTCGTATTCTGGTTGATTTTAAAATGGGAATCCGTTGCCAACGAGCCTCACAGCGACCGCTGGCTGGTTCTGATTGCTTACCTGACCGGACTTTCCATCGGTGTGCACTTGCTGAACTTATTGTGTATTCCGGCCATTGTACTGGTGTACTATTATAAAAAGAATCCCGATGCCAACCTCAAAGGCAGCCTGTTGGCACTTACAGGCTCCATGGTGTTGGTTGCAGCAGTGCTGTACGGTATCGTGCCGGGCGTAGTAAAAGTGGGAGGATGGTTCGAACTGCTGTTCGTCAACAGTTTCGGTATGCCTTTCAACAGCGGTCTGATAGTCTACATCATTCTACTCGCCGCATCCATTATCTGGGGTGTTTACGAAAGCTATACGGAAAAGAGCCGCAAACGCATGAATATTTCCTTCATGGTAACTATCGCCATGCTGGGCATCCCCTTCTATGGCTACGGATGGAGCAGCGCCTTGATAGGCATTATCATACTAGGAATCTTGGGCGTTTATCTGTTTGCTGATTTGAACAAGAAATATCAGATTAGCGCACGTACTTTAAACACCTCTTTGCTGTGCATCATGATGATTATGGTAGGATACTCCTCATACGCCTTGATTGTGATCCGCTCTACCGCCAATACTCCGATGGACCAGAACTCTCCGGAAGACATCTTCACTTTAGGAGAATACCTGGGCCGCGAGCAATATGGAACCCGTCCTTTGTTCTACGGACAGACATACGCCTCCAAACCGGCACTGAAAGAAGTGGACGGAGGATGTGTATATGACGTGACAGAAGGCGCTCCCGTGTATCAACGGAAGGAGAAAGCGACTCCCGATGAAAAGGACAGCTACGAAGTAGTGCGTCATAAGACCGATTACAAGTATGCACAAAATATGCTCTTCCCGCGCATGTACAGCGATGCACACGCACAGGCCTACGAAGACTGGCTGGGCGGCATCAAAGGCGTGCAGGTTCCTTACGACCAGTGCGGACAGATGGTGATGGTGAAAGTCCCGACCCAATGGGATAACATCAAGTTCTTCTTTATCTACCAGTTGAACTACATGTACTGGAGATATTTCATGTGGAACTTTGCCGGACGCCAGAATGACATACAGGGACAGGGTGAAATAGAACATGGCAACTGGATTACCGGAATACCATTTGTGGACAAGTTCCTGGTGGGCGACCAAAGCCTGCTCCCCTCCGACCTGAAAAACAACAAAGGGCACAATGTATTCTATTGCCTGCCGTTGATTCTGGGACTTATCGGTCTGTTCTGGCAGGCTTACAAGACAAAACGTATCACGACTCCGAATGGGGAAGAGATAGAAGAACCGGTAGGTATCCAGCAATTCTGGATCGTATTCTTCCTGTTCTTCATGACCGGTCTGGCCATCGTGCTTTATTTGAACCAGACCCCGATGCAGCCCCGCGAACGTGACTATGCATACGCAGGTTCGTTCTATGCATTTGCCATCTGGATAGGCATGGGTGTGGCGGGTATTGCCCAATGGCTGCAAGGCAAACTGGGTGAGAAACCGGCTTCCGTCATTGCAACTGTAGTTTGTCTGTTCGTACCCATCCAAATGGTGAGCCAGACGTGGGACGACCACGACCGCAGCAACCGTTATGTGGCACGCGACTTCGGACAAAACTACCTGAGCACCGTACAGGAAGAAGGTAACCCGATTATCTTTACCAATGGTGACAACGATACTTTCCCCTTGTGGTACAACCAGGAAACGGAAGGTTTCCGTACCGATGTACGTGTATGCAACCTGAGTTACCTGCAAACGGACTGGTACATCGACCAAATGAAGCGTCAGGCATACGACTCCCCGGCAGTGCCTATCGAATGGAGCCGTCTGGAATATGTACAGGGCATAATGAAGGAGTGGCTGTACGTCCGGAAGTGATGGAAAGCATCAATAACTTCTACAAGCAGAACCCGGAAGAAGCCGCCAAGGAATTCGGAGACAACCCGTATGAATTGAAAAATATTCTGAAATACTGGGTACGCTCACCCAAAGAAGGTTTACAGCTGATACCGACGGACAGCATCGTCATCAAGCTGGACAAGGAGGCAGTGAAACGCTCGGGCATGATGATTCCCGACTCCCTGCATGGTGAAATCCCCGATTACATGAGTATCTCCCTGAAAGGCAAACGTATGCTGTACAAGAGCGAGCTGATGATGCTTGAGATGCTGGCAAATACCAACTGGAACGTCCGTTGTACATGGCTATTACGGTGGGTAGCGACAATCATCTGAATTTGGGCAACAACTTCATGCAGGAAGGTCTTGCTACCGCATCACCCCGTTCAACACCACCCGGCTGAACGCACGCATCGACAGCGAGAAAATGTACGATAACCTGATGAACAAGTTCAAGTTCGGAGGAATCAACAACCCGGATATCTATATCGACGAGACTGTGATGCGTATGTGCCAGACCCACCGCCGTATGTTTATACAGCTGGCTACCCAGTTGATAAAAGAAGGCAAGAAAGACAAGGCGTTGAAAGCCCTTGACTACTGTTCGGAAGTAATCCCAAGCACCACCGTGCCCCACGATTACATCATGAGCAGTTCAAAAGAAATGGCCGACGATTATCTGGCGTTAGGTGAAAAAGAAAAGGGAGAAGCCATTCTGAATGATCTGGCAAACAAATCGGTGGAATACATCACCTGGTACCTGAGTCTGGATGACCAACGCCTGCAAGGTTCATACGAGGACTGTCTGCGCAATTTCTATATCCTGGATGAGATCAACAAGAGCCTTGCCCGCGCAAATGCTGCCGGCGGTGTACAAGGTGAAGGTGAACAACAGAAAAAATCAGATATGGCAAGCCACTATGCCAAGAAGTTTGAAGACCTCTATGAGGTGTTCAACAAACGTGTAGGCGGCGGAGCAGGCAGAAAGTAAATAAAAGGTGTGGATTCACCGCAGAATCCACACCTTTATATTTGTATAACCAACAAAAGCACACACATTCATGTTTATAGAACAACCCCCGCTGATACTCCGCTGGCTTTATCCACGCGCCTTCTGGCGAATGGACAAGAATGAAAAAGCGGTCTATCTGACTTTCGATGACGGGCCGATTCCCGAAATCACACCGTGGGTACTCGATTTATTAGACAAGTACAATATCAAGGCTACCTTCTTTTTGGTGGGCGACAATGTGCGCAAGCATCCCAAGGAATTCCAGATGATTGTAGAACGGGGACATCGTTTGGGAAATCATACTTTTAACCATATCCGGGGATTCGAATACCGAAGCAAGAACTATCTGGCCAATACGGACAAAGCAAACGAGCTGATCCATACCAACCTGTTCCGTCCGCCACATGGCCACATGCGCTGGATGCAGTACATGGTGCTGCGGCATAAATACCAGATCGTAATGTGGGACTTGGTTACCCGTGACTATAGCAACAAGCTGAATGGAAGACAGGTACTGAGGAAGGTAAAACATTATGTGAGGAATGGCTCCATCATTACTTTCCATGACTCCATCAAGGCAGAGAAAAACATGAAATACGCCTTGCCCCGGGCCATAGAATGGCTGTTGGAACAAGGCTATGAATTCAAGGTATTTGACTGATAAAGCCAAATACCTTGTTTTTTTCGTGGCGTTATACGCATACCCTCTTGTATATGTATTATTTTATGGCAACTGCCAATGGATTACGTATCTTCCGGGCATATTCTTCCAAATATTTATTCCAATCGGTATCGGCTTCGAAACCATATTTGCTCCAGCCTGATCCCCAATAATAAATATACTCGGCTCCCGGTTCATAATCATTAACCGCCAACACATGGCCCAAAGCATCCCCACGTTCCTTCCGTTCCTTTCGGAGAACACTTGGGCAAACGCTCCTTTGACGGTAGCCGGGAATACGGCTCCTATGTAAATCACTCCATTGTTATTGGCAGCATTCTCCGTAGAGTCTGCATAAGCTATATAGCCTGCGTCTGCATCAAAACTATATCCCATAGGATTCTGTTTGTGCAATACAATGCCGGTCACCACCGGAGTGATTTCCTGCAAATTGTCAAAAGAAACCACAGTCTTGTTCAACTGCGACCCCTTGTCCAAAGAAATGATACGCGTTTCTATCACACTTGAATCCCCTTTTACAACCAACGGATTATAGACCAACTTAGCTGTGAATCGGAGCGGACCGTTATCCAAGATTTCACAATCCTTGTAACAATAGGGATAAACAATGGTACTATCGGGGAATAAAGCAGCTGTTCCTCCACCCAGAGTCGGACCCACTGCATAGCAGTCCATTCCGTTTCCATGATCTACATGATAAGAAATACCCCGGTTCAAGTCACCGTCATAACGATCCTCCACTACCGGTTCGGACACACTTTTAGTCCAGATATCATAACCAAAGGCACGCTCGCCCTTCTCCTGCAAAGCAGGACCGTATGCACGATAAGCGGCACGGTCATTCTCCCATGCCACATCATCCAGACGTTCGGGATATTGACGCCCGCAAGCAACCACATCCACCGGCTGCGGAGTTCCTTCTGCAATTGTATAAACAGCCGAGGCATCCCCTTTCACCGAAGCAGGAAAGATAAGCATATCATCGTATGTTATCTGATAAGGTACTTCAAGCCCGTTCTCGTCCAATACGATAACCTGTGCCGTATCGGGTAATTGTAGTTTGCCTGTTATTTCAGCCATAGAGATTTCCACCATTTCCCCATTTCTGTCAATGGAAAGCGGATTGGTTATAGTGACAGTCACCGGCTCCTTTTGCGAACAGGAAAACATAGCTAACGCCGTTGCGACTGCTAAAAAGATTTTTTTCATACTATTTATTGTTTGTCGAACTGAAAGACAAAAATACAAAGAATCTGCAAGTATCAACAAAGACACAAGCAGATTCTTTCTATTTATATCTACTAATTATTTAGGCTGCTTACCAATGTAGGCCAGAATACCGCCATCTACATAGAGAATATGGCCATTGACGGCATTAGATGCTTCGGATGCAAGGAATACGGCAGGACCGGTCAATTCCTGCGGATCCAACCAACGGCCGGCCGGAGTCTTGGCACAAATGAATGTATCAAACGGATGACGGCTTCCATCGGGCTGGATTTCACGTAACGGAGCTGTTTGCGGAGTAGCGATATAGCCCGGACCGATACCATTACACTGAATGTTGTATTCTCCGTATTCAGAACAGATGTTACGGGTCAACATCTTCAAACCACCTTTAGCGGCAGCGTATGCAGAAACGGTTTCACGACCCAACTCAGACATCATAGAGCAGATATTGATGATTTTTCCGTGTCCTTTTTCCATCATCGCAGGCAAAACCGCTTTAGAAACAATGAACGGAGCATTCAAGTCAATATCAATAACACGGCGGAAATCGGCAGCTTCCATCTCGTGCATCGGAACGCGACGGATAATACCGGCATTGTTTACAAGAATATCGATGGTACCTACTTCTTTTGCAATAGTGGCAACCATAGCCTGTACGGCAGGTTCGTCAGTAACATCGCATACATATCCGTGTGCCTTGATTCCTTTTTCAGCGTAAGAAGCCAGACCTTTATCCACCAATTCCTGATTGATGTCGTTGAAACAGATGGTTGCGCCCTGTTCTGCAAAAGCAGATGCAATAGCAAAACCGATACCATAAGAAGCGCCTGTTACAAGAGCTACTTACCTTCCAAAGAAAAATTCAAATACTGATTCATGATACTTATATTATTAAATTAATGAAGTTATATGATTTATTTCAAGTCTGTAATCAATGAGAAGTCCTGATCACCGTAATCCAGATTCTCTCCACCCATACCCCAGATAAAGGTATAGTTGTGTGTTGCCGCCGCACTATGGATAGACCATTCGGGAGACAAGACTGCCTGATCGCCTTTCATCCATATATGACGGGTTTCATCCACTTCTCCCATAAAATGGCAAACAGCGTGTTCATCGGGCACTTCGAAATAGAAGTAGGCTTCCATACGGCGGCTGTGCACGTGCGCCGGCATGGTGTTCCACACACTTCCCGGTTTCAGTTCGGTCATTCCCATCTGCAACTGGCAGGTAGGCAATACCTGACTGACCAGCATCTTGTTGATGCAACGATGGTTGGACCCTTCCAATGAACCCATTTCAGCAACGATGGCATCTGCTTGGTCACTTTTTATCGGGATAGTTACGATGAGCGGTAACAGAGTTAAAATAGAATTTGGCAGGGTTCTTGACATCTTTACTTTCAAAAGTCACTTCCCGGTCTCCCGAACCCAGATAAAGCGCTTCTTTATAATCCAGTTCGAACACGGCATCTCCGGCTTTGACCACACCGGGACCGCCCACATTGAAGATCCCCATTTCACGGCGGGTAAGGAAATAAGGCGCTTTCAACGGATCGATAGCTCCAGCTCAATACCTCCCCTACGGGTCTGGCTCCTCCTACAATCATGCGGTCATACATGGAATAAACCATGTTCACCTCATTGTCCGAAAATACTTTTTCCATTAAGAAATCCCGTCGTATCCTTTGGGTGTCATAGCCTTTGGCATCTTCGGGATGCGCGGCATAACGGATTTCATAATTTGTCTTCATAAGCAGCTATTTTATGTTTTTATAGTATTCCGAATTATTTCGACTTGGGCAAAGTTACGAAACAATCTTGTTCCGATGCTGCAAAAATCGTTCAGAATAGGTATAAATTTGTCCTATTATATGCAAAATCTGCTACTTAATACGTTTCAGAACATTCAAAAACTCAAATTCAACGAGATAAAATATCACAAAACTTATCTTGGAACGCACGCGCCCGGCTTAATTTCAGTACATTCTGATTGATGATAACAAAGGCCAGTTGATGTCCGTCAGCAGCTTTTACATAGCCTGCCAGCGAGCTGACTCCGGTTACAGAACCTGTTTTTGCATGCACATTTCCACGGGCCTTGGTCTGCTTCATCCGGTTTTGTAAAGTACCGTCCACTCCGGCTATGGGCAGGGACTCATAGAAAGGAAGAAAAATTTCCCGATGATAGTAGGCATATTTCAAATACTCCAACAGTAAACGTGGAGAGATATAATTATAAACGGAAACACCGCTGCGTCCGCTATCTTATAGTTCTCCGGGTTAAACCCTAAAGCTGTTTTCATAAAGGCGTGAATGGCATCGGTTCCATCTTCTCCCGTCACCCGTTTATGCAGGGAACGCTTGGCAGCCAAATGATAAAACATTGATTCGGCGCACAGGTTATCACTTTTCTTCAAAGCTCTTTCCAACACTTCCTTGAGTGGTCTTCGGACGGTATAAAGCGTAACTATACTGTCGGCCGTTACAGGACAATCGGCATACGTGCAAGTTCGCGCTTCAATTCCTTTGCTGCGCAAACGGCTGACAAAGGTATGGAAAAAGAAATCTTTGGAAGTATATACATTCAATTTCTCAGTATAGGGATAAGAAACATTTCCGGAAACGGTAATGATATTGCCATTGCTGAGCCAGTTGCGGGTGATTTTCAGCTTCCCGGCTTGCGGATTACGGCTCACCCCGTGATTATGAACCTGATAATAATCGGAAACCGGCGTACAAACGACTTTAGGCAACGAGTCCTTCTGAGCAGGAGAAACCGATACATCCACGCAGCCCCTATTCAGCATGAGAGGGGAAAGATAGGGCTGGAAGGAGTAAGGAGTATCGTCCCAACACCAGCCGGAACCCCAATAAACCGAGTCTGTCATGGAAACATCCGCCGCAAGGGTGTCTGTCACATAACGGATGCCTTGACTTGCCAACGCATCTACCAGACGGTCCAGATCCTCGTCCATAAATTCCGGATCAAAACCGCCTATCAGATACAGACTGCCTTTCAACGTGTCATTTTCTATCTTTCCACGATAACGGAGACCGGTATCCATGGTATAATCCGCTCCCAGTTGCGCCAAGGCGGTAACCGAAGTGATTATCTTCTCAACAGAAGCAGGACGGTATAGTTTCTCGTCCTGATAACGGTAAACGGATTTCCCGGTGGTCAGATCGAATACGGCAATACCCACTTCGGATGTTTTCAGAACTTCCTCATGCAGTAAAGCGTCCAGCCGCTGAGATAGCGGCTGGGCGTTTATGAAGTGAATAGATAAAATCAGTAAAAAGAAAAATAAAACTCGTTTCATTATAGTTCCCTGAATATCTCACCCACAGTAGGATGAGGGAATACATATCGTTTCCAATCCTCTATGGTCTTACCATCCTCAATAGCCATACCTGCCAATACAATCAGCTCGGAAGCAGGATTACCCAACATATGCGCTCCCAATACAGTACCGTCTTCGGCTGCCAAAACTTTGCAGACACCGTTCACTCCTTCATTCTCGGCTACACGCCCGGAGTAAGCCATCGGCAACTTAACGGCTCGATAAGGAATACCTGCGGCCTGCAAAGCTTCCTCGCTCATACCTACCCCGGCAATCTCAGGATTTGTATAGACCACACCCGGTATGGCACGATAACTCATCGCATCTTCCTTACCTGTAATATGATGGACAGCCACTTCCGCCTCACGCACGGCGGTATGTGCCAACAAAGAGACTCCGTTCAAATCACCGCATACATAGACACCGGGGACAGAAGATTGCAAATGTTCATCTACTTTGATGCATCTGCGCTCCGTCCATTCCAAATTCAGATTTTCCAGTCCGAAACCTTTTGTCACCGGACGACGGCCTACACTCATCAATAACTTATCAGCTGTAACAGTTCCTGCTCCATCTGCATTTTCGTATGACACAGTAATACCGGTCTCCCCTTTGGATACCTCTACTACTTTCGTACTGAGCAGGAACTTGATTCCTTTTTTGGCATATTCAGCCCGGAGCATGGCCGACAACTCTTTATCCATGCCACCCAGGATTTCATCCAACATTTCGACAACTGTCACCTGTACTCCCAAACTGGTAAAGAAAGAAGCAAATTCCATACCGATCACTCCACCGCCGACAATAGTCAATGAAGCAGGTACTTCTTTATTATCCAGTGCATCACGGTGCGTCCAGTAATCCACGTTTTCCACTCCCGGAATAGGAGGAATAAATGTTTCACTGCCGGTACACAGCAGCAAATTCTCACATTCGTAGGTTTCCCCACCGCATTGGATGGTATTCTTATCTACAATCGTGCTTCTCCCGTTACTATATTTACCTGATGCGCAGTCAGTTTTGCCTTGATTCCCAATACCAGCTTACGAACCACCTTTGATTTACGCGCCACAATCTTTCCTAAATCAAAGAAGCTTCAGGCACATTCACGGCATACTTTGAAGCATGTTTCGCATAATCATATACTTTAGCCGAATAAAGCAAGGTCTTGGTAGGAATACATCCCTCATTCAGGCAGACACCGCCCAGACTTCTTTTTTCGAACAATACAACACTCAGTCCTGCCTTTCCGGCAGCTTCGGCAGCAGTATACTGCGGGACCTCCACCGATGATTGCAATTTGATATTTCATGGTATTTATTTTGGGTTAATTAGTTTTTATCTGTTCAAAACCTTCAACAGACAGATTTGGATCTATTTCTCTCAATGCTTCTACAAATTCCAAAGGCTTATCAGGTTAATCATTACAAAACCTTGGGCGTGCTCTATTTTCACCTTTTGCATTCCTATTGCATTCGGATTATAAGACACTTTACGGATTCCGTCTACACATATTCTGTTCCCCCATCCCGGTTTAATTTCCAGAACACCATTGTCTTTTACAATATAAATGGTTTTCGATTGCGAATAAAACATTAATACAGAAATAATAATTCCCCCAAGCGCCGAAAAAGCCCAACTTTGCTCCAAATACACATTCAGAAAAATAATCAGAACAACCAGACTGACTATAATAATCCACCACCTACGAGCTCTTTTTGTTTTAAATACTTGCTCCATAATTTATTCCTCCTCTATCCTATGCTCCAGCCGCTTCACCAACGCATTGATAAATTCTTCCGGCTTTACAGGAACCAATGACAATAAATTTTTCTTCTCATAATGTATCAATACATATTTCGAAGGCATAATTCCACCGAATCCGGAACTTCGTTTCAGCTCCACATCCGTAATGTCAGTCAAGGGAATGGTCTTCCCTTTATAAAAACGACCATAATACACCACCAGCTTCCATCCGCAGTCAGCGTATAAGTAGAATGGATAATACGTTCAATGGTAATGATCAGCCCCAATGCCACCACCAATCCTATCATTGCCTTCATACACCAGAAAGCAAATACCATGACGGCTGTCAGCAGTATCAGAAACAGATAAGTGCCTCCTGCTATCTTCACATGAAAAATTCGATTCATCATCTTATTGTAATTTGCCCGAAAGATAATAAATTTATCGTTTATCGACCTCATTACGGCGCAGAATGAGAGAATTTATCCTTTTTTTGTCCTCTTTACTGTACGTTTCATCTTCAAAGCATACAAATTTAATTCGATAGAAGATTCCGTTTCTGTTATATCACCCTCATCAGTCAGCAGTTCATTCAGCAGTTCTCCACTACGTTGTACCAGACTCTTCCTCTTTTCCTCATCATACTCGGTAGCCATGATATTTACATTCCGTACTAATGTCCTTAACTTAAAGAATGATTCGATAATGGCAAAAGTAGTTGCGGTAGCTCTCGGACCTTTTAATATAGTAGCCAACATATACAATCCCCGTTCTGTAAAAGCTTTGGGGACAACGGTTGAATACTTCAAACTTTCTAACCGGTGGAAATTTTCCACCAGCTCCTGTTTTTCAGATAATTGCAAGCTAAAACAGTAATTTTCAGGGAATTTATCTGCATTATTTTTTACTGCTTTATTTATATCCCTGGTTTCTACGCCATAAAGCTTAGCTACATCCCGGTCTATCAGTACTTTCTCACCCCTCAACTCAATTATAAGTTCTTTTACCTCACTTTCGTGAATGATTTCTTTATTGTTTTCCATCCTATTCTATTTAAAAATGCAGAAAGTTACACTTTTAATTTCATACTTGCATTATCTATTTCGTTTATTCTTCACGAAAAAATAGTAAAAACAAGAGTAAAAGGTACAATGAATAAAGGTTTTTCGTAGCTTTGCACCCATAAAGCATATTATCATGGTTAAAAAATTCGATTTCCTTGTTATCGGCTCAGGACTTGCCGGAATGAGCTTCGCACTGAAAGTAGCTCACAAAGGTAAAGTCGCCCTGATTTGTAAAGCAGGACTGGAAGAAGCCAATACCTATTTTGCTCAGGGAGGTATAGCATCTGTTACCAACTTGAAAGTAGACAATTTCGAGAAACACATTGAAGACACGATGATTGCCGGCGATTGGATCAGTGACCGCGCGGCTGTAGAAAAAGTAGTGCGAGAAGCACCTGCACAAATCCAGGAACTGATAAAATGGGGAGTGGATTTTGATAAAAAAGAGGATGGAGAATTCGACCTCCACAAAGAAGGAGGCCATTCCGAGTTCCGTATCCTGCACCACAAAGACAATACAGGAGCTGAAATACAAACCAGCTTGATAGAAGCGGTAAAAGCTCATCCCAATATTACCATATTTACAGATCACTATGCGGTAGAAATCATTACCCAGCATCATTTGGGAATTATCGTCACCCGCCATACACCAGGCATCAAATGTTTCGGTGCTTACGTATTGAATGAGAAAACAGGAGAAGTGGATACGTTCCTGTCCAAAGTAACTGTAATGGCAACAGGCGGATGCGAAGCGGTATACCGCAATACAACCAATCCACTAGTAGCTACGGGAGACGGCATTGCTATGGTGTACCGTGCCAAAGGAGCAGTAAAGGACATGGAATTTATACAATTCCATCCCACCGCCCTCTTCCATCCGGGAGACCGTCCCAGTTTCCTCATCACCGAAGCCATGCGCGGTTACGGTGCTGTCTTAAAGAATCAAAGTGGCGAAGAATTCATGCAAAAATATGATCCACGCCTGTCATTGGCCCCACGTGATATCGTAGCACGTGCCATTGATAACGAAATGAAGCAGCGCGGTGAAGATCATGTATATCTGGATGTGACGCATAAAGATCCGGAAGAAACAAAAAAACATTTCCCCAATATTTATAAAAAATGCCTCAGCCTAGGCATTGATATTACTAAGGACTATATTCCTGTGGCTCCGGCTGCTCATTATCTGTGCGGAGGTATCAAAGTCGATCTGGACGGACAGAGCAGCATCAACCGTTTGTATGCTATCGGCGAATGTTCATGTACCGGTCTGCACGGAGGTAACCGTCTGGCTTCCAATTCGCTGATAGAAGCAGTGGTTTATGCGGACGCGGCAGCCAAACATGCACTAAATGTACTCGACCGGTATGACTTCAATGAGGATATCCCCGAATGGAACGATGAAGGAACCATGAACAATGAAGAACGGGTACTGATAACCCAAAGCATGAAAGAGGTGAACCAGATTATGGAAGCTTATGTAGGTATTGTGCGCAGTAATACGCGATTAATCCGTGCTTGGAACCGATTGGATATTTTATATGAAGAAACCGAGCGTCTTTTCAAACGCTGTAAGGCTTCACGCGAACTTTGCGAACTGCGTAACATGATTAACATCGGGTATTTGATCACCCGTCAGGCAATGGAACGGAAAGAGAGTCGCGGACTGCATTATACGATTGACTATCCACATGCCGCGGCAGAGAAGAAATAAGAAACTGATTTCAGAATCCACCAAGAGGGTGTGCCAAAAGGTCTAAATAATAAACATGGCTTTTGGCACGCCCTTTTTTTCGACCCAATAGAAATCTAGCGGGGAGTAATAAAGAATTTTCTTTCAAGCGCATAACTTACCTTGAACATCTTCTTTCTATTAAAAACTTTATTTCCTTTGTTCCTTCAGGAAGAATAGACTATCTTTGTTGTATTGGCATCCGGATACGAACTAAAGACAACAGAAGCAATGATGGAAAATATAAAAGAAATCCCCTATGGCATTGCCAACTTCGTGGAAGTGGCAGAGCAGAACATGTACTATGTAGATAAAACCATGTATCTGCCTTTGCTGGAAAAACAGCCCCGGAACCTGTTCTTTATCCGTCCCCGCTGCTTCGGCAAGAGTATCTTTTTGAGTATGCTGCGTGCGTATTATGACATAGCACAAAAAGAAAAGTTCCAGAAACGCTTCGGCAATCTATGGATAGGCAGCCGCCCCACCCCCCTGCAAGGAAAATTTCAGGTGGTGTATCTTGATTTCTCGCGCGCCAGTGGCGGAAGCGGTTCACTGGAAGAAAATTTCAATAACTATTGCGGCATGGTGATGGACCTGTTCGGCAAAGTGTATGAGCCTTATTATTTTCCCGGATTTGCACAAAAGATGGAAGAACAGCCCGACTTTGTCAGCAAGTTGAACTACCTGAACCTGCATGCGGCTGAATCCGGAATGAAACTTTACCTCATCATCGACGAATACGATAACTTTACCAACATCGTTCTGAACGAGCAGGGAAAAGACATTTATCATGCCCTGACCCATGCCAGCGGATTCTACCGTGAAATATTCAAGAAATTCAAAGGCATGTTCGAGCGCATCTTCATGACCGGCGTCAGCCCGTCACCTTGGACGACCTGACCAGCGGATTCAACATCGGCTGGAATATCAGTACCGACTACCAGTTCAACATGATGCTGGGATTCAGCGAAACGGACGTGCGCACCATGTTCCAATATTATAAGGATGCCGGACAGCTCCCGATCGACGCGGACATCGAAGCAATGATCCGGGAGATGAAACCGTGGTATAATAATTACTGTTTCGCAGAAGAAAGCCTGGAACGCGACCCGAAAATGTTCAATTGCGACATGGTACTTACTACCTGCGCAATTACATCACGCTGGGCAAATCTCCTAAAGAGATGATAGATCCCAACACCCGTACGGACTACAACAAAATGAAGAAACTAATCCAGCTGGACAAGCTGGACGGCAACCGCAAGGGCGTATTACGTAAAATCACCGAAGAAGGGCAAATTATCACCAACCTGATCACCACCTTCCCGGCCAAGGAAATCGCCAAACCCGAAATCTTCCCCAGCCTGCTCTTCTATTATGGCATGTTGACCATCACTGCCACACGCGGCAGCCGCTTGGTATTGAGTATCCCCAACTATAATGTGCGCAAACAGTATTACGAATTCATGCTGGAGGAGTACCAGGACAAACGCCATATCAACCTGAACAATTTGATGGACCTGTTCGATGAAATGGCTTACGAAGGCCATTGGCGCGAAACACTGGAATTCATTGCCCATGCCTACAAGGAAATTCATCTGTACGCAGTGCCATGGAAGGCGAGCGAAATATACAGGGTTTCTTCACCGCCTACCTCAGCGTAAACGCTTATTACCTGATGGCTCCGGAAATGGAACTGAGCCACGGTTACTGCGACCTCTTCCTCATGCCGGACCTGATGCGCTACGAGGTGAAGCATAGCTATATTCTTGAACTGAAATATCTGTCGGTGAAGGACACGGAAGAGAAAGCCGGACGCAATGGCAGGAAGCGGTGAAACAGATTAACGAATATGCTGCCGCACCCCGGGTATGGCAGTTGGTGCAGAACACGAAGCTGCACTGTATTATCATACAGTTCCGGGGATGGGAGCTGGAGCGGATGGAAGAAGTGTAGGCCTGTTCAAAACAACATGACAGTACGGATGAAAATTCATACAGGAAGTCAATTCACATTCAGAATCACTCTTTTATAAGACTTTAGATTAGGCGTTCCATTATCTGTAAGTTCAAGTATCAAATGTAACTGTTTGCCCGGATTATCCGGTACAATTATCTCCGTCCTCTTCTCATCGACGTGCTTTATAGCCACCTTTGTTTGCACACTGCCTGCTTCCCGATATTGCCACCATTGGTAAGACAATGAATTTTTATCAGGGTCAAATGAAGGAGAGGCATCCAGTATTATTTTTTCTCCCGGCCGGACTGTGCGTACACTTTCTCCCAATATCCGGGCAACAGTTGATGATTTGCCTTTGAATATTCATCAGCCACGCACCAGTCGGCACGAGCCGCCCAGTCATTTTGTATAGCAGGCAACCAACGCTGGAAAGTATAATGCGAATCCGGCACACCGTTTTTCAAATCATTCCCATCTTGCATGTGATTGCCATTTTTATACTCCGGGCGTCCTCCCCATCCTCCTAATGTATAGTCTGTATGCTGTTCAAGTCCATTACGTATAAGAGGCATAAAAGAAGGAGTATCCCCCTCACTGGTATATTCCTGAGGATAGGCGGCACACAGTGGTCCGTGCCCATTCTTAATATGGTCAGCCAACCAAGGTTTATCCATGATCTGTTGCAACTCTTTTGAATTTTTACTAAGTCTGTTCTTAAAATAATAATCCACACTCATGTAATCCCATACATATCTCCATCATGATCCGGTGCGCCCGATTCATAAATAATGATTTCAGGAAGATTCTGTTCTATCCATTTTCCACCGCCGTCCTGATACCAAATACAATATAATCTGGCTTTTGATACCGCTTTTGCCCATTCTGCAGCAGAATATTTCTGCTTGATCTGCCATAAGGCATTGGCCTGGGTGTTGGCTCCACCCCATGCTAAAATATGAACAGGCCTCGGATCAGAATCAAGCAATGTCCTTATGATGAGCTGTGCCCCCTCGCTATCAGACAGTAAAGGAGGCAATTTATGCAAGTCCTCTCTGTTCTCATTACCAACCGCCAAGACACTTAGCAAATATTCAGCATCGGGATAATCGGGATTATGTTTCCTCAAATTAGGCAGACATTCCGCATATTTGGCAATTTGTGATTCGATCCATTTATCTTTACTATGTCCGTCTTTCTGTACCCCATTGACTTGAACAATGCCTGCGACATCATAATCAGAAGAATACATAAGAAAACGAATCATAGAACTTTGATCGTCAATCTCACCATCCGTAGTGACAATAACCCGGGGCTTCTCCTGCTGTCGGGCAACAGCAGATAACATTGACACAAACAAAAAACAATACAGCATAAAACAGGGGGCATTTTCATATTACAAACTGTTAAATTAGTAGGCCAACACATTCCAAAGATCTCTGATACGTTGTTCGGGGTCCCATTTGCCATTGAATGTCCACTTGGCGGTAACGCATGAAACTCCGGAGCATTCTCCGCCTCCTTCAAATTATCGTTTAACCAGCCACTATGCCCTCCTTCACGGGTACAACCATAATAATAGGTACGTAGCCCCCACGGACAGGGATCAAGCACTTTATCCGAATAAGCATAATGAATATTCCCGTCAAGCACATTCTTCGACATTTTACATTTGATGAGATAAAACTGGGAATCATGATGATAGCGTCCTAAAAGTGTCGGTGTCTTAGCATCAAATGAAGAATTGGTAATAACCAGTTTCTTGTTCTTGTCACCTCGTCCGTCATGCCAAATCATGGCACGGCTATCACCATAAAAATGGCAGCGTGTGGCATAGCACCATCCGCGAGGACAAAGAAAATCCACACCCGGACAACGAAGATAGAGATCGGCATGATAATACATACCATTGCTTCCGGGCGCCCACAAGGAAAGGGCATCGTTTCCATCGGCCCATACATTACTGTTGATGATGATGGTACGAGTGGCACGTCCAAAAATCGCCATCTGATGGATGGTCGTATTTTCAACGGCAGTTCCGTAATTGTTGTAAACAGTCAGTCCGCTAATAACACAATCATCCGCACCTTCCTGCAACACAATGACACCATTGCCTACCGGACGTCCATGATATTCCGTGATGGCACGTGTCTGGGCTGTTTCAGCCAAGACAATCCGCGTACTGTCACGGTTTTCCCCCACCAAAACAATATTAGGCCTGTCAATAATCACTTTTTGATGATACGTTCCGTTCAACAATAAGATTTTAAAAGGTACTGTCGGAATTTCCGGAGCCTTTTCAATAGCTGCCTGAATACTCTCTCCCGGCTTTACCACCACATCAAAAGCCGTACGCTCTGCCATGGGACGACGATACATTTCAATAAGCCGTTTTCATTCGCTCCTTTGGTTGCCAGACTGATTGCCACTTTATGCTTCGGATCATATTTGTCCGCCCATGCATTGTATATGGCAAAAAGCTCAGCCGGTCTGCTATTGTACCAACTATATCCGTTACGACGTTCTGTTCCTATTTCTTCCAAATGGCGACGTGGCAGCCCATCACGGTCACATACATACGGTTCACAATATTTCAAATCATAATAACGCGCCCAAATAGGCTTGGCTTGAGGATCTTCCACAAGACGAGTATCCCGCTCACCATTTGCCAGCACGATACGCTCGCATTTCAAACCGGTAAGTTTATACCTGTCAAACCATTTCATGGCTCCGTGAACCGCCCGCTTCACACGTGCGTCGGGTGCAGGTAATTCCATGAGCAGACGCACAATTCCGGCACTCTCCGCCGAACAATAAGACGGCAACTCATATGCACGTGCCGGTGCAGGCTTCAATGTTTCCCTATCATTCTGCTGACACCACACAGAAGGTTCTCCATCCTTTATAATTTGTGTAGCCAGTATACACTCTATTCCTTTATTAAAGGCTTTTCCCAAACGTACACACAAAGTCTTGTCTATCAAATCATCCTCATAAGGCGCTTTGTGATTCATCATATCACGTATCATATTCAATGTATTGACAATGGCATCGTCATTAAAAGTAATATGTACCTGATAACCACGCGGACCGGGCCAGAATTGCGGCCATCCTCCGTTTTCGTATTGACCACTCAACAAATATTCCACTCCCTGGAGGAAAGCATCCCGATAACGTATATCCTTAGTCTGCCTATAAAGACGGGCTAAAAAAATCATCTGGGCAGTTGTGGCATTATTATCTATCGTAGAATCATCACGACGTGATTTATCCTTTATCACTTTAGCCAGCTCTTTATCATTCATGCGGCGGGCCATATCTATATTCTTCGGCCAACCGCCCGTACAGCGTTGAAAAGCCAATACATTTTCAGCAATCCGCCGAGCTTCATCTGTCAGAAAGAAAGAATCCTGCTCCATACGTGCTATTTGTTTCCATTCCTTAGGATACGACTCATTATCCTTTTTATGAGCTCTTTGCTGCGCAAAGGAGCCGGTTGCCATGGCAAAAGCCATAAAGCCAATAAACACTTTTTTGAATGTATTTTTCATTATTCCTATATGTTTTGATAAAAACCAGCAAACAAAATTATGCGTTTTCCAATCTGAATACAGAGAATATTTGGTCTTTTTCAGGCAGATTTTGCACAGACACGGCTCAACCGACATAATTTCATCAATGAAAACACGGAATTACATAAAAAAGCAGTGCTATGGACTTGTCCTCCATAACACTGCCACCTCTATTTATCATAACTGACAAACTCCTACAGCTACAAACCTCACTCCTCCTATTTTATCTCATCCCACTTCGGTGGATTCACCTGCATCAAATGACGGACAAAGAAATCATACCGCTTATGTTCGCCAAAATCTTCCCCCATTGTATGATGCGCTCCGGGAATCACGACCAATTCAAAATCTTTATTCGCCTTTATCAATGCATTGACCACCTGCATGGTAGAGGCAGGATCTACATTATCATCCAGTTCTCCCACCACTAACATCAAAGGACGACTCAACAGATGTGCATTTTCCACATTAGACCCTTCCTTATATTGATCTCCTACCGGATAGCCCAACCAAAGTTCATTCCACCAAATCTTATCCATACGGTTATCATGACAACCACAAGCCGAATAAGCCGCTTTATAGAAATCAGGATAAAGCAAAACTGCATTTGTAGATTCCTGACCACCGGCAGAACAACCGTAAATACCTACTGTCCACATCCATATAAGGATATTTCCGTGCAGCCGCCTTAATCCAAGCAATATGGTCCGGCAGACCGGCATCTTTCAAATTCTTATAACATACATTCTCAAAAGCACGCGAACGGAAAGAAGTTCCCATTCCATCGACCATTACGACGATAAAACCAAGTTCGGCCAAGGAAGTCATATTCCAGTCATAAGGACGGAAAGTCTTCGGAACATACTGGTCTCCGGGACCCTGATAAATGTATTCGATAACCGGATATTTCTTGTTCGGGTCAAGTTGGTGGGGCGGGCAATCAATCCCCACATATCCGTCTTGCCGTCCCGCCCTTTGGCAACAAATACCTCCGGAGCTTTCCAGCCTTCGGCCTCCAGACGGGTAATGTCGGCTGTTTCCAACGGCATCACCACTTTGCCATCCCTGGCACTACGTAACACAGCTACAGGAGCCTTGTCCACCATAGAATAAACATCTACCAAATACTTCATATCTTCCGAAAACCAAGCACGGTGCATCCCTTCTTCGGGAGTAAGACAGGTAAGCCCTTTGCCATCAAAACCGATGCGATAATAACGGATGAGATAAGGGTCCTCACCGGCTTCCATACCATTTGCCGAGAAATAAATCTGACGGTTATCCTCATCTACCCGAAGCACTTCGCGTACATACCATTCTCCTTTAGTAATTTGATAATCGGGCTGTGCGGTAGTACGGTTGTACATATAAAGATGATTCCAATTGTCACGCTCACTCATCCATATCATCTGCTTGCCGTCTTTTAAGTCATGACGGAAATGACGGGTATAATTCACATATTTATCGCTGGTTTCTTCTACCAACGGGCGCACTTTTCCCGTTTCGGCAGAAAGTTCAAGCACTCTGTACACCTGATGTCCGCGCTGGTTATATTCAAAAGTCACGGCACGGCTGTCGGGGTTCCATTCGGGACCATATACTTCATATTGTCGGTCGAACAATTCGGTAGAAGGAATAATGCTTCGTCCGCTTTCCACTTCATAGATGCAGGGCACTTTAAAAGGAAGTTCGTCTCCCGGCTTCGCATACTCCTGTTTGTGAAGCTTGTGCTGAAGCTGATCAGCCGGAGAAGATTCCACATAATAAACATAGCGCTTTTCCACCGGACGGATCTTGCAGGAAGCCACCTTCTTACTGTCCGGTGACCAGCGAATATAGGCTGAATAATAATTACCCAGTGTCCCATCCAAGCTCAGTTGCTTTTCTTTTCCGGTAGCCACCTCCTTTACGTAGATATTCTGATTTTTAATAAATGCTATCCATTTACCATCAGGAGACGGAACCGGCGATGCTGTCTTCTCATCATCCACCTCCATCCAATGCTTTTGCTTGGGAGGGAGAGGAAGCGCCCCTTCATTGACCAGCTGATTTTTCCGGGATGCATACATCCAACGTTGATTATTAAACACAAAGTGTAGCGTATCCAATCCCTTACTGACCGACAAATGCCCCAATGCAAGAGCTTCCGGCTTGACCTCTTTTCCGGATGCAGCACCCAGCGCCTTTGCCAGACGATGAGAATCAAACAATTCTTTTCTAGCTTTCTTATCCGCATCTACAGATACATATAGGCGGCCGTCCGGAGTATTCCGCACATACCAGAATTGATGAGTACCCTCTATCCATTGCGGATTGACATTGGAATAGAAAACTTTATCCGCACTGAACTTCTCTTTCAATGCATAAGCACGCCGATAATCATCAGCCGTACCTTGAGCGATAGCCATGCCCCCACTAAGGAACATGGCTACCAGCCAACCTAACTTACCAACCTTCATTTTGAATTATTCTATTTCACTTCCCATTCAAACAAACCCGATGAATTATCGGCCGGCTGAACAATCTCCAGTTTTACCGCTTTTGTCTTTACCGGGTCAAAATTGACTGTATTCCCCGTACCTTTTTCCACTCCATACTTATCCGCTCCACTCACCGGTTGCCACTGGCCTTGTGCATCTTTATAGTACATCTTCCAACTTTGCGGTATGCGGCATCCTCCCCAAGGAGCATCATCATACCAATATACGGTAGCACTGGAAACAGTCGCTTCGGATGGGAACTCGTAGGATATCCATTCAGTAGTTCCCTGTTTGGGCCACCAATGGTAATAGGGTACGGAACGGTCATTCTCATCTTTCGGCACCAGACGGTCATTAATGGCGGAGATGGATTTCACCTTATGCGAAGCATCCACTTTGCTTTCCGATGCCAGCGTAGCAGGCATAGTCGGACGGGAAGCACTTAATTCCTGCGGCAACCACACTGCCATAGCACCTGCACCGCGGTGTGCCCAAGCATAGTAAGGGATCAACGTCAGCTTCACATCAGTAGCCGTCAGACGACCTCTGTCGTCATAGCCCAGAATCTGCGCATCCGTCTTCAACTGGTTAATGCCATAGAGCAAATCCGGTTTTTCAACCACCTCGAATTGAGGAGTGCGGTTCATAAACACGCTCAGCACATCAAAATCATTATCCGGCCATTCCGCACAATAAACGATCGGGCCACGCTCCACGGCTATACGTCCACGATCTGCCTCCACTTTATTATTGGCTTTCACCGTACGAGGCTCCATATCGAAATGAACGGCTACTTTATCTCCTTTTTTCCAACGGCGGTCTATGCAGAAATAACCGTCCTTCAGTTCACTCTGTACCGGTTCTCCATTTACTTTCACTGTATAGCTCAAACGCTTTCCATCCGAATAAGTGTACAGGTCACTGGGAACTACCTGATTACGCACCCATCCCGGAATACGGATTTTCATTGTAAACTGTCCGGCATTGTTCTTGTTGACACCGATAGTGACATCACCGTTCCAAGGATAATGAGTAGCCTGCTCCAAAGAAACAGCCTTGCCCTCTACCTTCAAGTTCGAAGTATTGGACATGAACAGATTAACATACACGTCCTTACCTTTCACCGCATACACATATCCCGGCAAGGAAGGAATGAAACGACAGATATTGGACGGACAACAGGCACAGCCGAACCAAGCTGGCGCTGGTGCTGCCCGATGCTTTCCAACGGATTAGGATAGAAGAACCCGCCACCATCCAGGACACGCCCGAAATAAGACCATTATATAAAGTACGTTCCAGCACATCATAATATTTTGCCTCACCATGAAGCAGGAACAAGCGGTAGTTGACATACACATTACCGATAGCCGCGCAAGTCTCGCAATAAGCTGACATATTGGGCAGTTCATAGTTCTTGCCAAAAGCCTCCCCATTGCTGGTGGCGCCGATGCCGCCGGTAATATAATATTTCTTGCCCACAATGTTGTCCCAAATACGGTCTATGGCATGGATATAAGCCGTATCCCCTGTCAGTGCGGCCACATCTGCCATGCCTGCATACATATAAGCGGCACGGACAGCATGTCCCACGGCTCATCCTGCTCCACTACCGGCTTGTGCGCCTGACTGTATTCATCCGTACGGGTAGTATGTCCGCGCTGGTCCAAAAAGAATTTGGCTTGATCCAAATATTTCTGTTGCCCCGTTACCAAGTACAGTTTGGCAAGGGCCATTTCGGCAATCTGATGTCCCGGCACACGGATTTGCTGTCCTTCGCCCGTACCTATCTCCCGGCAGACACAGTCGGCATAACGGATAGCGATATCAAGGAAATTACGTTTTCCGGTAGCCTGGTAATGCGCAATAGCACCTTCTACCATGTGTCCCAAATTATAAACTCATGACTCAGTTCCTCCACCTTCTCCCACCGTTTGCTTCCTGCCCACTCATGCGGATGTTTGGGATTCATGGTACGCGAAGTATAGAGATAACCATCCGGTTCCTGTGCCGCAGCGACAATAACCAGCACACTATCAATATACTTAGCCAGTTTTTTGTCCGGATAGGTCTGTAACAGATAACTGGCACCTTCTATCGTTTTGTACACATCAGTATCGTCAAAAGCCAGACCGCCTACTTTAATGGTATCACTGGGATGGGCGGCATTGACAAAGTTAGTATAACGTCCTGTTTCCTCACATTTGCTGAACGCCAGAGGAATCGTTACTTCACGGCTGGCATTCAGTCGCTGTCCCCAGAATGAATCGGTTACTTTCACCGAAGTGAAAGGTACGGGGTCGATGGGATAGCCGTGCGACTGATTTTTTACTTGCGCTGTTCCGCCTGCTACGGTAGCAGTCAACAGAGCAGTGACTAAAAATTTTTCATGGTTCTATCATTTAATTGTTTATCATAGTTTTTGCAAAAATACATATTCCGGTCATAGGAAAAGGGTGAATCACTCTTTCAATGGTAGATATTCATCCCATAATTTCAATGAGTGCAGATAACCGGTAAAGGGCCAGTCTCCTTCGGCATTGCGTCCCAATGTGATGAATTGTGACGATTTCACCAGTAACTGGATATCTTTCTCACTGACTAATTTTCCATTGATATAAACCTGTTCCATCCGCCCATCAAAGCAGATATAGATGTGCTGCCACTTTCCTGCCAATTCCTTCATGTCCTTATATCCTGCATCTTCATACCAGCCATAGTGATTGATTACTCCACAACGAGGCTCCGTGCCGTTGACCAACATGATTTTCTCCAATTCATCATGCGAGGTAGTAAAATCGGCCACACATTCATTTTCACTAATGGAATCATTCAGTACCCACGCCTCCAAGGTATAAGGAGCATTATCCTGCAAAGTGGCAGGAAGCATAAAACTGGAAGTATAGACCTGAGTACCCTCAAAATGAAATGCCTTTTTCCCTTTCACTTCTTTCACAACGAGAGGTAATTTCCGGGCTTCAAAATACCCTTTTACTCCTCGGTTTCCAGATAAGGAACCGTATCGTTTACGGTAAAATCATCGGCAGAAAGACTGACCACCAGCCCATGTTTCTGCTGATCGGCTACAGGCAGACGCACGATATCCGTTTCCGCATCGTATGCCTTTTCCGCCGCTTCCTGTTTCCAATTGTAGTAACGGAAATTGGTAATGACCAAAGGTTCGGTGGAACTATGCAGCGTAATCGCTCCTGATGAAAGACACGACCCCGCTTCATAACTCTGCCATTTACCTGACCTGTAAACCAACCCACTAACGGTATGCTCTTTGGACGAGGAGAGTAACGGATGACTATACTCCAATGTAGTTCCCGGTTCCAGTACCAACGCATCACGCCCACCGATGCGCTGTATGCGTGCCGAACCTTCCTTCAAAGTAAAAGCCCCTCCCAGCATCCCTTCATTGTTCTGCCATTCACGACCATTCCAATCGGCGGCGGTAAGTCCCAGCCATTGTTGCGGAGCCGATGCTTCCACACCCTCAAAGATTTTCAAGTTCCAGACCGCCCCGCCAAATCCGTTCTTCTGTCCTCCGGTAAAGGTAAGGCGGACATAACGAGCCTTCACCTTGCCAAAATCGACCATCGGGCTGCCTGCCAGACGATTATTCCGCTTATCAGCGAAAACAGACCAATGCTTGCCATCGACAGAAGTTTCAATTAAATATTGATAAAATTGTGTGCCATACTCAAATTGAGTCCAGATAGTTTGTATCTGCCGGGCAACACCCAAATCCATTTCTATCCACTCCTGTCCCATTCCACGAGGACGCCATAAAGTTCCGTTATTATCATCTACAGCATATTCGGGACGGAAATCGGCATCATAAAAAGAAGAAGCCTCACCTTAGCACCCAATGCCAGATTTTTTGATTTCACTACAGAAGATGCCAATGCACCTATTCCGTCATGAGTGGGAATAAGGGGTTTAATACTTCCATCTTCGGCAAACTCCATACGGTCCACACAAAGCTGACGATGAAATCCGCGGTTGGAATGCGGATTATCATGACGGTGATAGACCATATAATATTCATTGCCTTCTTTCAAAACGCTATGATGTCCCGGCCCATGAATTGTTCCGTCGGTATTGGTTTCAAGAATACATCCCCGATAGGTGTACGGCCCCATAGGCTTGTCCGAAGTGGCATACTGCACCCGATAGGTGTGGTCGTGACAGGAACCCGAAGAATACATAAAATAATAGATCCCCTTTCGTTTCATCACAAAGGGCGCTTCAAAAAAATCCGTGGCTTCCGTATTTGGAATCAGACGCGTTTCAGTAAAACTCTTCATATCGGAAGCCAGTTTTCCGGCTCCGCAACCGAAACCTTTATAAATTCCCCAAGTCCCCCAATACAAATATACAGAACCATCATCATCCACAAAGGTCTGCCCGTCCAATGTAATGGCATTCGTCACAAAACGGTCGGGTACAAGAACAGCCTCACTTTCGCCCAATATATTTTTCCAAGGACCACGCGGCGTTTCACTGACCCCGCAATGAATCATACAGGGCTGACAATAAAAATAATA
>ENA-OQHP01000030-OQHP01000030.1-human-gut-metagenome-genome-assembly--contig:-NODE-30-length-43842-cov-1.900583_pt1 | contig 43842 bp, 61 predicted proteins | sample MGYA00242563_ERZ504717 | MGnify/ENA primary metagenome ERZ504717 (study PRJEB26092, sample SAMD00036212) | human gut metagenome | host: Homo sapiens | study: EMG produced TPA metagenomics assembly of... | reverse complement strand
ATCAGACGACAGGAAAGGAAACATAAAATTCCGGGAAGCTCAAGCTGGTTTCTACCCCGTATTCCAGGTAGTTGCTGTTGGCATATCCTTCCAGTCCTGTAACCGCTTCGTATGCCCACGCAGCTTAATGGTAAAGGTTTCAGAACCCTTAAACAAGTTCCGGTGGGAATAAGCTACGGAAGCTGCAGCACCCAAGTCGCCCGCCGAGTTGGTACCTTCAACTTCAAAGAAAGCGACTTGTTCTTGTTTCGGGTAAGCATGACGTACGCATCCAGATAAGCCGAATCAGCCTCCAACTCTTCACGAAAACGGATGTTGGAATATTTCAGGATGTTCAGTCGCCCCAAAGCAGAATAAGTATTCTGCACATCGCGATTACGATACAGTTTTCCAGATTGCAAATAATTATAATCACTGATTACCTGCGGACGCAAGAACAACTTATCCTTATAAAAAAATTCACTCCTCCCGAGCGAAGAGAATCCACTCCTTTCAAGCTCTCGGAAGTCAGCTCTGCAAAGTCCACATCGAACATAAAATCAACGTTGCGAATATAATACTGACGATGCTGTGAAGGAGGGTCTTCCTTCTTTCGCTGATAAGGATGGAGTTGCATAATCAAGTCGACATTGCGCGAGTTACGCATGGTATCGACTGATACGTAATAAAATCTTTGTTGAAACGATAATAGCCCCGGTTCTGAAGATACTGTGTAATGCGGTCACGTTCTTGATCAAGCTTGTTTACATCGAGACGGGAGCCAGACTTCAGATAAGAACGAGCTGAATCTGCCATCAGATAATCATGTATCTGGTAGTCAGCAATATCGTATGCCACATGCGAAATCAGATAAGGCTCACCAGAATGAATCTGATAACCAACTTAATTTTTTTCCCTTTCACCTGGGTGTACATACTCACCTGCCGCTCATGTATCCCATGTTGCGCACCGCCTGTTCTATCTGCAAGCGGGTTTCTTCCGCCAAGTTCGGGGTCATAAATACGGGGAGCATCTCCCATACGGTACAAGAAACGGTTAATCCACTTTGTAGAATCCTTTCCAGCTGCTCCGTAAATATACATAGGGAGTTTCACCAGACTGAACCACTTGGCATTGGGTGTCTGGCGAAGATACATATTCATCTGCGAAGGCTTGATTTCCTTGTTATCTGATTCTACTTTTACGTTATCCAGAAGATAGTGTCCCTCAGGAATGAATTACTGACCGAACATCCGCTCAGAAAAAGCAGCAGGACAAGCAGGCCGATATAGATACGGGGGATTATCTTCATACAAACTGAAACTATATGCAAAATTTATATGCAAAGATAGGCAATATTAAAAATATCTTCTTAGCTTTGTTCTTAAAATATAATTAAAAATCCCCGTCACACTATGCTGAGCAAAAAACAGAATCAAATATATCCGGTCATTGGAGATGAAAAAATACCGGAAAGCAGAAAAAGCTTTCTTGGCCGAAGGTAACAAACTGGTCAACGACCTGCTGGGACACTTTTCATGCAAACTGTTAATTGCTACGGCCCAGTGGCTGGAGGCTCATCCGCTTCTGCTCGCTCAGGAAACCATTGAGGTAAGTGCGGAGGAACTGGCACGTGCCAGTCTGCTGAAACCCCGCAAGAAGTGCTGGCTGTATTCGAACTACCTTCTTATACTTATGATGATTCATTACCCGGCCATTCACTCTGTCTGGCACTGGATGACGTGCAAGACCGGGTAACTTAGGCACCATCATCCGTATTGCCGACTGGTTTGGCATAGAGGATATTTTCTGTTCACAGGTACTGCCGACGCCTTTAACCCGAAAACCGTACAGGCAACAATGGGAGCTTTGGCACGCGTCAAGCTGCATTACTGCGATTTGAAAGAATTCATTCGTGTGCAGACAGAAAGAAACGTACCGGTATTTGGTACTTTCCTGGACGGGAAAAACATCTATTCGCAGGAATTATCGGCACAAGGGGTTATCATAATGGGGAATGAAGGGAACGGAGTGTGCAAAGAAATTGAAGCACTCGTTTCTCAAAAACTGCTGATTCCTAACTACCCGCAAGGAAAGGATACCAGTGAATCATTGAACGTAGCAGTGGCCACTGCCATCGTGTGTGCGGAATTCCGCCGCCGTCCGTCATAAACGCACCAGACGCTTCGTTCGGTAAATTCCATCTTCTGCAAATCAAAAACGGCACATGGAAAGCATAAAGCGGCTGGTCTCCTGTCACCGCAGAAACTGTCCGCGCACGAAACTCCTGAAATGTTTCGCCTTTTCTTAATTCCGAATCAGAAGCTGCCAGAACAATCAGTCCGCCCAGCCACTGGGTATTCCGGACCTCTTCTTCTAAAGGCTCCATCGACACCCACGTACGACCAGACACTTCCAACCCTATACGCTGCATGCGGAACAGTTTGTCCTGCCCCGCATGCCAGAGATAATGAGATGCATAATACTGCATAAGTATCAGCGTTTGGTAATTTCCTGCCGTTTTACCCTACGAAGGGTATCGTTCTGCGCAAGTGTATCAGCTTTTACGGCTACAGAATCAATCTGCTTCTGCAAATTCTCTTCATGCATGCGATAACGCATCAGACGTATATCGCTGATTAAGCCGATGAATGTTCTTTTCCGGCGTAATACATGAATCCGCTCACACTCTTGTACTTAAATGCAGAATCCGGACGAAGCATCAGGCGCTGTATACCCGAAGCCTCCACCACCCGACTGATTCCCTGCGTACTGTCGTTATCAAATACCAGGTTCATGGCCATCACTACCTTACCTTCATGCTTACCTTTAGGCAGGAAAGAGAAATTTGCTTCCAGTACCATCTTGTCCCTCTCGTGGAACGATGTATCAGCCTTCAAATCGAAAGTCAGCTTATTAGTGAGTGTAGAAGAGGTCAGCCAATAATGGTACGGTCCTGCCAGAGGTCTACCGTATCACCCGACAATGAAACCGCCACCTCTCCGCTGCTGCGTACTGTCTGTTTTTTCAGCAGCTCGGCAGTAGTTTCCATGCGCTTCTGCAGATTCTGATAAATCGTATTCATCTCGTCGCTGTGACGTGAATACCATACCATAGACGAATCAAACTCCGCCTCTGTTACTCCATGCTTCTGGAATACGTATGCCAGGTAAGCCTGTTTCTTGTAATTCTCATCGTAAGGCAAATCCGCACTCATCGTAGTTGCCAGATGGTAATCATAAAGCAGGTTCTCCATGGCTTGCGGCTGAATAATTTCCTCCGGCACTTTCTTGCCACAGCTCCACATGCCGCACAGCGCCAGCATGGACACTCCTATAAGCGATATTCGTTTCATTTCTTGGCTTCTTTATGGGAAGAATTCGCATGTGTTTCCGTATTCAGGTAATGCGAATAAAAAATAAGCAAGGCAATGATGCCGCAACTGATAGCCGCATCGGCAAAGTTAAAAATAGGGCTGAAGAAAATAAAGTGATCACCTCCTACAAAAGGCATCCAGTCAGGCCAGTAGGTATCGATAATCGGGAAGTAGAACATATCGACCACCTTGCCATGTAACCAGTCGGAATATCCCTGCCCCAGTGGAACCCACGAAGCGATCTGCGAATGCGTACTCTCGCTGAATATCTCTCCATAGAACACACAGTCGATGATGTTACCCACTGCGCCGGCCAGAATCAAGGAAAGACAAACCAGGTAACCATTCTTCACCTTGTCCGTCCGTTTCACCAGTTTCACCAGATAGACCGTAATCAATATGGCAGCCACGATACGGAAAAGCGTCAGGAACAGTTTGGCAAAAATCTCCAGGCCAAAAGCCATACCGTTGTTTTCCGTAAAATAGATATAAAACCAGTCGGTCACATGAATATTCTCATGCAAATACATGTTCGTCTTCACCGCAATCTTGATAAGCTGGTCGATAATCAGCACTCCTGCCACCACAAGAGTAACCAGACGTCCCTGAGTGAAAAATTCATCTTCTTCAATTTGCAAATTGGATTCAAAAAAATTGAGAACTGAAAATTGAAAATGGATCACTTTGAAAAGTCCCGTTTCTCAATTTTCAATTCCCAATCTTCAATTAAAAATTCATTTCGTTACTTCTTTCCCTGCTGCTTGGCCTCGATACTCAATGTAGCATGAGGAACAGCACGAAGGCGCTCAGCGGGAATCAATTTACCTGTTTCGCGACAGATGCCGTAAGTTTTGTTTTCAATACGGACAAGCGCCGCACGCAAGTTTTGAATGAACTTCAGCTGACGGGCAGCCAGACGAGTAGTTTCTTCTTTCGATAAGGTATTGGCACCTTCTTCCAACACTTTATATGTGGGAGATGTATCGTCAGTATCGTTACCATCTGTGTTCATTATACTACTTTTCAGTTTCTCATAGTCGCGTTCCGCGAGCTGAAGTTTCTCCATGATAATGGCGCGGAATTCCTCAAGTTCTGCGTCAGAATACCTTGTTTTTTCAGCCATAGTGCTTAAGTTTTAAGTTAATAATAGTATCCACCGACTAAAGCCGGGTGGATGAGTTCATATTACAGCTTCGTTACATTTACATACAACGAGAAGTCATCAAAGTTAAGTTCAGTACCGTCAACCACTTCATCAGCCAATGTCAGTGAGTTAGCTAGCACCTGGTTGCAAATATAAGTATTATATTCATTTATCGCGTCATCGGTATTTGAATTTTTTGACAGCACGATAGCAATCTTGTCAGTAATTTCAAAACCGCTGCTCTTACGGATATTCTGAATACGGTTCACCAGTTCGCGAGCAATACCTTCACGCTTCAGTTCATCGGTTACAGTCACTTCAAGCGCTACAGTCAACTTACCTTCGTTGGCTACCAGCCATCCCGGAATGTCTTCACTGAAGATTTCTACGTCGGCAGCTTCTACCACCGCATCTGTTCCGTCAAGCTGGAAGGTGTAACTTCCGTTCTTTTCCAGTTCAGCAATAGCTTCCTGCGACATACCTGCCACAGCTGCAGCCACCGCTTTCATCTGTTTTCCGAATTTCGGGCCCAGTTTCTTAAAGTCACATTTTACTTTCTTCACCAGTACGCCTGCCGCACCATCCACGAACTTGATTTCTTTCACGTTCACCTCGTTCATGATCAAATCTTTCACAGCTTCGATATGCTGCTTTTGCGCTTCATCTACCACCGGAATCATGATACACTGCAGCGGCTGACGAACCTTGATGTTGACCTTACGACGCAAAGCCAATACCATAGAAGTCACATCCTGTGCCATCTGCATACGAGCTTCCAGTTCTGCATTAATCAGGTTTTCATCGGCTACCGGGAACTTGGCAAGGTGAACAGATACTACCTGGTCACGTCCGGTCACTGCAATCAAATCCATGTACAGACGGTCTGCATAGAACGGAGCAATCGGTGCCATCAGCTTAGCTACCGTTTCCAAGCAAGTGTACAAGGTCTGGTAAGCAGACAACTTATCAGTGACATGGCACTACCCCAGAAACCGTTACGGTTCAGGCGCACGTACCAGTTACTCAAGTTATCGTTTACAAAGTCTGTAATCAGACGGCCAGCCTTTGTCGGTTCGTAATCGGCAAAGCAAGCATCCACATTCTTAATCAATGAATTCAACAGTGAAAGAATCCAACGGTCAATTTCCGGACGCTCGTTCATCGGCACATCTTCTTCAGCGTATGTAAAGCCATCTACATTGGCATATAGTGCAAAGAATGAGTAAGTATTATACAATGTTCCAAAGAACTTACGACGTACTTCATCCACTCCGTCAGTATCGAACTTCAGGTTGTCCCATGGAGAAGAATTGGTAATCATGTACCAACGCAACGGATCAGAACCAAACTTCTCGATTGCACCGAACGGATCTACGGCATTACCCAGACGCTTAGACATCTTGTTTCCGTTCTTATCGAGTACCAGACCGTTTGAAATCACGTTCTTGTAAGCCACACTGTCGAACACCATTGTAGCAATGGCATGCAATGTAAAGAACCATCCACGAGTCTGGTCCACACCTTCCGCAATGAAGTCGGCCGGATAGTAGCTACGTGAATCTACCAGTTCCTTGTTTTCGAACGGATAGTGCAACTGTGCATATGGCATGGCACCTGAGTCAAACCATACGTCAATCAAATCTGATTCACGCTTCATCGGTTTGCCTGAAGCAGATACCAAGATGATATCGTCCACATACGGACGGTGCAAGTCAATCTTATCGTAATTTTCCTTGTTATATACACCTGGCTGGAATCCTAATTTCTTATACGGATTTTCAGTCATGAAGCCGGCAGCAACAGACTTTTCAATCTCGTTGTACAGTTCTTCTACTGAACCGATGCAGATTTCTTCGCCATCCTCACTTCTCCAGATAGGCAACGGAGTACCCCAGTAGCGCGAACGGCTCAAGTTCCAGTCATTCAAGTTTTCCAACCACTTGCCGAAACGTCCGGAGCCAGTTGACTCAGGCTTCCAGTTGATGGTCTTGTTCAACTCAATCATACGGTCCTTGCAAGCAGTAGAGCGAATAAACCAGCTATCCAGCGGATAGTACAACACCGGTTTGTCGGTACGCCAGCAGTGCGGATAGTTGTGCACGTGCTTTTCAGTCTTGAATGCCAGTCCCTGCTGTTTCAGCATCATGCAGATATATACGTCGAGCGATTCAGCAGCCTGTGCAGCCTTTTCATCGTATTTTCCGTCTACAGTGAACTGCGGGTCGTATGCATTCTTCACCCAACGGCCTCATATTCCTTATATTTTTCTACATCGACACATTCCTTTACGAAAGCCTCATCCAGTTCCTCCATCAGGTAGAACTTACCGGTCAGGTCAACCATCGGACGAGTCTCGCCTTTCTTGTTAATCATGAACAAAGAAGGAATACCTGCTGCACGAGCCACGTTCGCATCGTCCGCACCAAATGTCGGTGCAATGTGTACGATACCCGTACCGTCTTCTGTAGTTACATAATCACCCGGAATTACACGGAATGCTTTAGCCGAAGCTTCTTTCCAGGAACCGTCTTCTGCAGCTTCCACGGGTTTCACCCATGGGATAAGCTGCTCGTATTCCATGCCAACCAGGTCAGTACCTTGTACTCGCCTACCACCTTGAACGGAATCAACTTGTCACCCGGCTTGTAGTCTTCCAGTGCAATGTCTTCTGCCTTTTTATTGAAATGTGTATAGAGCAAAGGTTTGGCAAGTACCACCGTCATCTTTTCTCCATTATAGGCATTATAAGTCTGAACAGCTACGTAATCAATCTTCGGACCCACGCAGAGTGCCGTATTTGAAGGCAATGTCCATGGAGTAGTAGTCCATGCAATGAAATAAGGTGTACCCCACTCTGCCATTTCCGGCTTCGGATTCTTCATCTTGAACTGACCTACCACGGTAAGGTCTTTCACATCGCGGTAACATCCCGGCTGGTTCAACTCATGCGAACTCAAGCCTGTACCTGCTGCCGGAGAATACGGCTGGATGGTATATCCCTTGTACAGCAAACCTTTCTTGTAAAGCTGCTGCAACAGCCACCACAAAGTTTCAATGTAACGGTTATCGTAGGTAATGTACGGATTTTCCAAGTCTACCCAGTAACCCATCTTATGGGTAAGGTCAGTCCATTCTTTAGTGAACTTCATGACATCCGTGCGGCAATGCTTGTTATAATCTGCCACCGAAATCGTTTTACCGATATCCTCTTTGGTAATTCCAAGTGCCTTTTCCACTCCCAGTTCCACCGGAAGTCCGTGTGTGTCCCATCCTGCTTTACGCTTCACCTGGAAACCTTTCATGGTCTTGAAACGACAGAATGTATCCTTAATTGTACGTGCCATCACGTGGTGAATACCCGGCATACCGTTAGCCGAGGGAGGACCTTCGTAGAACACGAAAGAAGGATATCCCTCACGTTCTGTCATACTTTTAGAGAACACATCGTTTTCATCCCATTTTTTCAGCACCTCCTTGTTTATTTCTGACAAGTTGAGCTGAGAATATTCAGTAAACTTCTTACTCATAATTATGTAGTTTTTATCTAATTTCTAATCATTCAGGAAGTAACCTCCCAAATTTAGGCTGCAAATTTATAAGAAAAAAAGGTTATATAAAAGAAATAAGAAAAAAAGGTTATATAAAAGAAATAAGAAAAAAATACTGCCGGATAGCATAGTTTATAAACTTAAATAAACCTATTAAAATGAAAGGCCGAATATGCACAGTTTATCTAGCGTCGTTTTTTGCTTGAGCATTCATAACAACCCTTATATTTGTTTTTCAAAAAAATCTCCTTACCTTTAACGCCCTAACCCTTTACTATTTTTATATGAAAAAATCAGTACAATTTTATGGATGGTGGCAATATGGATGATGGGACTGATGCCGGTTCGTGCCGCCGCAGGAGTACCAGGCCGTAACCTGCAAGGTGAAAAAGGTGAAACCGTTATTTGCCGCGGAGTAGAAGCACATACATCCGGTCCAATGCTTCAGGTAGGACAGGTAGCACCCGATTTTCACGCCGTCAATGCAAAGATGGAAGAAGTAAGCTTATCCGATTTCAAAGGAAAGAAAGTGATACTGAACATCTTCCCCAGTCTGGATACTCCGACATGTGCCTTGTCCGTAAGGCAATTTAATGCCCGGGCCGCAGGGCTGGAGAATACAGTCGTGTTATGTATTTCCATGGACTTCCTTCGCACAGTCACGTTTCTGTCTACCGAAGGCTGGATAATGTCATTCCGCTGTCCGTATTCCGCAGCCGTGATTTTGTCGCACACTACGGTCTCCAGCTAGCCGACGGACCCTTGGAAGGTTTAATGGCCCGTGCGTCATTGTAGTGGACGAGAGCGGAAGGTAAGTTACACCCAGCTGGTGGAAAACATTTCCCACGAACCGGACTACGAAGCGGCTTTAAAAGCTGCACAATAAGCAGAAAGTGAAGGGATGCTCATTCCCTTCCTTTTGCATTAAATCGAAACCCCAACCCTAACATCAGATTGTTGGGATCTTTGAAGTCGTGCAACTGATACCCCACATGCAGAAAGATTTTTGGTGATATCGGTTTTTAAAGCCAATACCTGATAGAATGAATCCGTATCGGCTCCTTTGCAGATGACATTCCGGCCGATACCTAAATTGATAGAAAATATCGGCATCACAACTTCTGCCCGCACGGAAAGCCCTACGGCAAACTGTTCGCGGAAAGGAGGACGATAGAACTTGATGGTCTCCGCATCGGGCTGCCCCACACTATTGGCTATGTAACCGGATATGTTGGCACTTTCATCGTACTGTGCATCGACTGATACACCGGCTCTGAAGTAACGGCTGAAGTTGTACATCGGCGTAAAATTCAGTCCGAGAATACCAAATGAGCCGGGCACCAGCACAGGATTTCCCTCTGCTGGAAACACGCCTTTCTTACGGGTGGCTCCGTACACAATGAGTCGTAACTGACATAGGGCCTGAAAGGCGGACGCCGAACAAGGCCGGAAGAACCATCTGCCAACGCGGCACGCGACGTTCCTCCGAAATAGCGCGTCAGACCGATACTGGCTCCGAATGCGTTCACCCCGGCATTGGGATAACCGGTATTCCCGTTTGAAAAGTGCGTCGCACCGATTCCTGCCCTAAGATTTGTCTGCGCATCCAGTTGCCAGTTCAACAGGAAACTCAGGTGAATGTACGCATTCATTTTGGAACCTACCACCCTGTTGTAGGGATTCGATTCCGCATCATACTTCTTCCATCCGAAAGAGGCTCCGAAGTTCCATTCATAATCCAGTGACAACCGGGGAGTCAGACTGGCTATGCGCGAGGTCTGAAAGGCATACACTGACCAGGGGTTTCCCAGTTCGGAAGAATGGAAAAAACGTGTTATACCCCACCCCGATTCCTTGTACGGCATGAGGATACATTCGGCCGAAATAAGTATCCGGCGCAAACTTGAACCCGTATTTCAAATGAACCGACAGGTTTTCCGGATGGGAGAAACGTGGCATTGTTTCCGGCAAAGACTCATGCGTGGGAAAAACATAAGCCGGCTTGACGTCAATGCCTGCCATGTGAATCATTTTCCGGGAAAGACTGTCCTTGCCATCGGCATAGAGAGAAAGTGCACGTAACAACACAAGCGCACACATGCACAGTCTGAGTGCAAGTCTATTTATCTTCATCGGTAATTGCAATAGGAATGATTAAATAATTGAACGGTCTCTTGCTGGAAAGCGTACCGGAGATTTCTAATTTCTTTCCGGTCAGCGAGTTGGAAAGATAGGCTTTATAAGGTACGTGATACTGCTCTATTCCATTATACACTTCCAGACGTACGTGCTTGCCTGCCTCTACGGTTTTCGATACCTTCAATTCCTTGTCGAGTCCCGCATCCAGCCGTTGTTCATGATGACGGAAAGAGACCTTCGTGCCATACAATCCGGGGTGCCGCTCACTATATCCGGAATCTCCACCTGGGAAGCAGCATCGCCCAGCAACTTCCGTAAATCGTTTTCATCTCCTCCCCAGCCGCCATACTGCATGTAAAACTCCACGATACGGGCTGAATTCTTATAAGGATAAAAATACACTGTGGCGGGACTACTGGCATCCAGGGTATTCACTTCCACCTGTTCTACGGGTTCCAGCATGTAATCGAAGGAAGAAAACTGACTCCAGTCGTATGACACACTGTCTATCTGATATTTACGGGTAGGAGAAAAAGACACGCGAATCACCTTCTCTTCATAACGGTTGCCCACCCTGACAAATGTTTCAAACGGCTGGTCATAGAGATTCTCGCCGGAAATAAAATGCAATTCACTGCCGTTTCTTTTTCCACACGAAAATCCAGAAACGCATTCTTGCAATACACAATGCCGGTTTCTCTTTCCTCAAAAGGAAGATATTTGGAGTTTTTCCCTTCCAGATCTGTGGCCGACACTGCGACCCCTTCCCTCAGACTTTCTACCCCTAAAATATCCCAGTTGTCTGCCTCAAAGCAAACAGTTACTTCTTTTTCTGTTTCGGATAAAGACACGGAAGGTTCTGCCGACAGGAATCTGTCAATAAAACATCGCTGTTGCATCCGGCCAAAAGCCACGCGACAGCGAGAATACCGCATTGCAGCCTACGGAATGTGGTTTTCATTATCACATGCATTTACTTGTTCATAGGTTTATGATTCAAAACATAAAGTTAGACAGTTTTTCAATATGGCAAACATATTTCTGCAAAAAAGCCCTTCATTGACACATTTTTTAGCAGTAAAAGAAGTTAGCTAACAAGCATTATAATATCAATGATTTTACGTACATTTGTCTGACATTCTATTAAACTCGCATACGTATGAAATATTTTGAAGTGACCTTTACCGCACAGCCGTGCAATGAAACTATCACAGATGTATTATCGGGACTGACAGCCGACATCGGTTTTGAAAGTTTCGTGGAATGTGAAAACGGCATGAAGCCTACATCCAGCAGAGCCAGTTTGACGAGGCCGCGCTTAAGCAAGTGGTGGAAGATTTTCCGATACCCGGCGCAAGCATCAGTTACTCCATTACGGAACCGGAAGACAAGAACTGGAACGAGGAATGGGAAAAGAATTTCTTCCAGCCCATCGTCATCGACAACCGCTGCGTGATTCACAGTACCTTCCACAAGGATTACCCGAAGGCCGAATACGACATCGTCATCAATCCGCAGATGGCTTTCGGTACCGGACACCACGAAACCACCAGCTCTATCTTAGGAGAATTGTTAGAGGCTGACCTGAAAGGCAAATCAGTGCTCGACATGGGATGCGGCACATCTATCCTGGCCATCCTGGCCAGCATGAGAGGAGCCGGAAAGGTGACCGCCATCGACATTGACGACTGGTGCGTGAACAACTCGCGCGACAACATTGCCCTGAACGGCATTTCCAATATCACCGTGGAACTGGGAGATGCTTCCCTGCTGAACGGACGGGAACCTTTTGATGTAGTAATAGCCAATATCAACCGCAACATTCTGCTGCAGGACATGCCGGCCTATGCGGCCTGCATGAAGAAAGGTTCGGAACTGTACATCAGCGGATTCTACACGGAAGACATTCCCGGTGCTGCGCGAAAAAGCGGAGAGTCTGGGCATGGAATACGTGCATCACCGCGAAAAGCACAACTGGGCTGCCGTGAAATTTATCATGAAATAAGCAAGCTGCCTAAATAACGGCAAAGGCTGTCAGCGCTTCAATGCCCTGACAGCCTTTTTCATGTCTTCACTCACACGGTAGGACTCACCGATTTTCTGAATGGTCTTACGGAAAGTAAAATCGTCCAGATGACAATGACGCAGAAAAGCCATGGTCTGTTCCGGAAACTTGACAAAACAGAACGAAAGTGCCCAGGCCACAGCTATGCGCACATAGTATCCCTCATGACGAATTCCGTCGAGCAGGGAAAGATACTCCTCCAAATGGGCTTCATCCAGGAAATAACTCATTCCCATCACTACGCCGAAACGTACCTCATACTCACCCGATGCTTTCATCCATTCTTTCAGGTATTCCCAAAGCCGCGCCTCGTTACGGCGGATAAAAGCTTTTCCTCCTCCAAACTTAAACGTATCGCACACCGACCAGCTGTTGATAATCCACACAAAACGTGTCACACGGTGAAGATAGACTTCCACATCCTCGTCGGGGCGATGCATCCCAACACCCATGCCTTGCAACATGCGTTCTTCCATATAAAACCCGTCGGCTGTGTCAAAGTAGCGCTCCCAGTCTGCCTTGGCAATCCTTGCAGCCAGTTTCCGCAACGCCGGCAAACGAATGCCCAACACATGTTCCACCCCCGGGTGAAGTCCCTCGGTAAACTTGCGGTTCCCATCTTCCGCCAGTATCAGCAGATGTTCTTTGACGGTCAGACCGTCCAGTCGAAACTCTTCCATACCTTATTATATAGCAAGATTTAAAATGTGGAACAAAGATAGGAAAAATTGAAAAATTTCCATCCATTTGTTTGGCGTTTTCATATTAATGGTTACCTTTGCGAGTGAAACAATAAAAAAACAAGAAAAATAACATTATGAATCTTTCTACGGTAAATACATTCTTCTGGTGGCGCCGCTTACAACTCCAAAGGTCGTAAGGGAACTCAGTCGCATGTATATATCTCAATAGTAATAATATCACAGAAGGGCTGTCGTAACTTTACGACGGCCCTTTTTGTTTTTTCACCCTAATGCAAACAAATACACTCATGAAAACTTATCAAGTAAACCAGGAAGGATTTTATGGAGATTTTGGTGGAGCCTACATACCGGAAATTCTCCATCGCTGTGTGGAAGAATTACGCAATGCCTACGCAAGGTGCTGGCAGATGAAGGATTCCAGAAAGAATACGATGCGTTGCTCAAGGACTACGTAGACGTCCTTCACCACTTATCTTGCCCAACGCTTGTCGGAAAAATACGGATGCAAAATTTACCTGAAACGGGAGGACCTGAACCATACGGGAGCGCACAAAATCAACAATGCCATCGGCCAGGTGCTTCTGGCCCGGAGAATGGGCAAGAAACGCATCATCGCCGAAACAGGAGCCGGACAGCACGGAGTGGCCACAGCTACGGTATGCGCCTGATGGGAATGGAATGCGTGGTCTACATGGGAAAGACCGATGTGGAACGGCAGCGGGTAAACGTAGAGCGCATGCAGATGCTGGGAGCCAGAGTGGAAGCCGTGACTTCGGGCAACATGACCCTGAAAGATGCTACCAACGAAGCCATACGCGACTGGTGCTGCCATCCGGCGGACACATACTATGTGATTGGTTCCACAGTGGGACCTCATCCCTACCCCGACATGGTAGCCCGCTTGCAGTCGGTCATCAGTAAGGAAATCAAAAAGCAACTGATGGAACACGAAGGACGTGACTATCCGGACTACCTGATGGCCTGTGTGGGAGGAGGAAGCAATGCTGCCGGAACCATCTATCACTACCTGGACGATGAACGGGTGAAAATTATCTTAGCGGAAGCCGGAGGAAAGGGAGTGGAAACGGGATTGTCGGCTGCTACCATCCAGTTGGGCCGGCTGGGCATCATTCATGGTTCCAAGACCCTGTCATGCAGGACGAGGACGGACAGATTCTGGAGCCTTATTCCGTTTCGGCCGGACTGGATTACCCCGGCATCGGTCCCATGCATGCCAACTTAGCCGCACAGAAAAGAGCCACCGTGCTGGCAGTCAATGACGACGAAGCCTGTGGGCTGCCTTCGAACTGACACGGCTGGAAGGCATCATTCCGGCACTGGAGTCGGCCCATGCCTTAGGAGCACTGGAGAAAGTAAAGTTCCAGCCTCGGACATCGTGGTGCTGACCGTGTCGGGAAGAGGTGACAAAGACATTGACACTTATCTGAAATACAAAAACAACCCTGAAATCTTTTAAACGAGAAAAGCCATGAAAAAATTTGCTTATACCACCCACTACAAAACGCTGCCCGGCGACTTGCATACGCCCGTGAGCACGTACCTGAAGGTGCGCGACCTGTTTCCGCAAAGTATTCTGCTGGAAAGTTCCGATTATCACGGAGTGGAAAACAACCGCTCTTTTATCGGACTGAACCCCATTGCCAGTTTCTCCGTAAACCACGGAATCGTGACCACGGTCTTTCCGGACAAAAGCCGTGAAGAACGTCCGCTCACTCCCGAGTTCCAGGTGGAAGATGCTTTCCAGTATTTCCTGAGACAGTTTCAGGTGGAAGGAGAATATGCCCGCTACGGAGGAGTGTACGGCTACACCACGTTCAATGCCATCCGCTATTTCGAACAGATTCCGGTGAAAGACAGCAGCGACCCGAAGAACGATGCGCCGGAGATTCTCTACATTCTCTACAAGTACCTGATTGTGTTCAACGACTTCCAGAGCGAGATGGTGTTGGTGGAGCTGCAGGGCAACGACGAGCGAGTCACATTGACGAAGTGGAGAAAGCGGTACTGAACCGCAACTACACCACCTACGCCTTTCGGGCGACGGGCGACACCACCAGTACGCTGACCGACGAGGAACACAAGGCCAATATCCGCAAGGGCATTGCCCACTGCAAGAGAGGCGACGTATTTCAGATTGTGCTTTCCCGCCGTTTCATCCAGCGCTATGAGGCGATGATTCACCCTCTACCGGGCATTGAGAAGCATCAATCCTTCACCCTACCTGTTTTATTTTGATTTCGGCGGTTTCCGGATTTTCGGTTCCTCTCCCGAAACGCATTGCAAGATTGAAGCGGGAAAGGCCACCATCGACCCCATTGCCGGCACCACCCGCAGAAGCGGAGACAAAAAGACAGATGCCGCACTGACCGAAGCCCTACTGGCCGACCCGAAGGAGAATGCCGAACATGTGATGCTGGTGGACCTGGCACGGAATGACTTGAGCCGGAATTGCCACGACACACACGTGGAGTTCTACAAACAGCCGCAATACTACAGCCATGTGATTCACCTGGTGAGCAGGGTAAGCGGCACACTGGACAAGGAAGCCGACCCGATTAAAACGTTCATCGATACCTTCCCGGCCGGCACCTCAGCGGGGCTCCCAAGGTAAAGGCCATGCAGCTTATCAGTGAAATCGAGCCGCACAACCGAGGGGCTTACGGAGGTTGCATCGGCTTCATCGGACTGAACGGCGATTTGAACCAAGCCATCACCATCCGTACCTTCGTAAGCCGTAACAACGAGCTCTGGTTCCAAGCCGGAGGGGGCATCGTAGCCAAAAGTGACGAGAACAATGAACTGCAAGAAGTAAACAACAAGTTGGGAGCACTGAAAAAAGCCATTCTCCTGGCCGAAAAAATATAACACACCATGAAAATTGTCATCATCGATAACTACGACTCATTTGTGTACAACCTGAGTCATGCGATAAAAGAATTAGGAGCAGAAGTCACCGTGAAACGCAACGACCAGTTTCAGTTAAAAGAACTGGAGGAATTCGACAAGATTCTGCTGTCGCCCGGTCCCGGCATTCCGGAAGAAGCCGGCCTGCTGCTGGATGTCATCCGTACGTATGCCGGAAAGAAACCGATATTGGGGGTCTGCCTGGGCGAACAGGCCATCGGCGAAGTGTACGGAGGAAAACTGACCAACCTGGATGAGGTGTTCCACGGCATACAGAGTCCCGTCAGCCTGACTGCGACGGACTATCTGTTCGAAGGACTTCCCTCTACCGTACAGGAGGAAGGTATCATTCCTGGGTAGTCGACCAAAAAGATTTCCCGGATTGCCTGGAGGTAACCGCCGTAAGTGAAGAAGGATACATCATGGCACTCCGTCACCGCACACTCGATGTGCGAGGCGTGCAGTTTCATCCGGAATCCGTTCTCACCCCCGAAGGGAAACAGATACTGGGCAACTGGATACACCATCAATAAAGAAAACCCTATTTTCTCACTCATAAAACTTAGATACACAATATGAAACAAATACTAAAACGGATATTCCACCACGAAGAGCTGACACGCGAAGAAGCCTGCACGCTGATGCAGAGAATGACTGGTGGTGAGATGAATGAAGCACAGACAGCCGCCCTACTGGCTGCCTTCCAGATGCGCGGAGTCAAGGTGGACGAATTGGTCGGCTTCCGCGATGCGCTGCTTCAGGCTTGCGTGCCCATCGACTTGCATGAATTTCATCCCATTGCATCGTGGGTACCGGAGGAGACGGGAAAAACACCTTCAACATCTCCACATGTGCCTGCTTTGTCGTGGCAGGAGCCGGTTACCGGGTAGCCAAGCACGGAAACTACGGAGCCACTTCGGTGAGCGGAGCCAGCAACGTGATGGAACACTACGGCGTAAAATTCACAAACGACGCGGACAAACTGAAACGTTCCATCGAACAATGCGGCATGGCTTATCTGCACGCTCCCCTCTTCCATCCGGCCCTGAAAACCGTGGCTCCCGTGCGGAAGGCATTAGGCGTACGTACCTTATTCAATTTATTAGGTCCGCTGGTCAACCCCTGCCATCCGGCCTGCCAGTTGTTAGGAGTGGCCGACCTCCCGCAGATGCGGCTTTACACCAACACGCTCCAGCAGCTCGGCATCCAGTTTGCCGTGGTCAACAACCTGGACGGATACGATGAAATCTCACTGACCGACGAATTCAAGGTGATGACCAACCGTTACGAAACTATCTATCGTCCCTCGGAATTAGGTTTTTCCATGGCACGCCAGGAAGAACTTTACGGAGGAAATACCCCGGAAGAGGCGGCCTCCATTTTCGACCGGGTGCTGCATAATGAGGGCAGCAAGGCACAGACCGACTGCGTGCTGATCAATGCCTCATTTGCCATCCAGGCACTGGAGCCTCAGAAGAAAATAGAAGAATGTGTGGCACTGGCCACAGAATCGCTCGAAAGCGGAAAAGCCCTGGCCACTCTACACAAGTTCCTTACCCTTAACCAATAAACGAATGATGACTACTGATATCTTACATACATTGTGGCTCATAAGCGCACAGAAATTGTCCTTCAGGAAGAAGCTGTATCTCAAGACTTCCTCATCCAGCAGTTGGGTACTCCCCATCCGTCAAAAAGCCTGAAGCAGGCACTGGCTGCATCGCCCTCGGGCATCATTGCGGAATTCAAACGACGCTCCCCGTCGAAAGGAGATATTGCTCCACAGGCAGACCCGACCGTCATCGTCCCCGGCTATGAGCGTGCAGGTGCCTCCGGTATCTCCGTACTGACCGACCCGAAATTCTTTGGCGGCAACCTGAAAGATTTGCAGGCCATCCGACCGCTGATACACCTTCCGGTACTGCGAAAAGATTTTATCGTCAGTCCCTACCAGCTATATCAGGCCAAGCTGGCCGGTGCGGATGTGGTGTTGCTGATTGCGGCCGCCCTGACCGTGGACGAATGTAAAGCCTTGGGAAAATTGGCCCACCAGTAAAGATGGAGGTCCTGCTGGAAATACACACGGAAAAGGAACTCGACTACCTGCACGAGCATGTAGACCTGATTGGAGTCAACAACCGGAACTTAGGCACATTTCATACGGATGTGGAGAATTCATTCCGCCTGGCCCGGAAGTTGCCGAAAGAACTGCTATGGGTATCCGAAAGCGGCATCTCGCAACCCGACACATTCAGACAGTTGCGTGAAGCCGGTTTCAGGGGATTCCTGATGGGAGAAACTTTCATGAAAACGCCTTCACCGGAAAAGGCTTTGTCGGACTTTCTTCAAGCTCTTGCCTTATGATTGTCAAAGTGTGCGGCATGAGAGAGGCGGAGAACATCCGTCAGGTGGAGCAAACAGGAGCCGACTGGATGGGATTCATTGACTACGAAGGTTCTCCCCGCTATGTAGCGGACGTACCGGAATACCTGCCGGAGACGGTGCAGAAGTGGGGGTGTTTGTCAATGCTTCCCTTCCGCGAATCCGGGAAAGGAGGACTGCATGGCAACTGAATTTCGTCCAGCTCCACGGAAAGGAATCGCCGGAGTTTTGCCGGGAAGTGCAACAGACTGGCCTACGTGTCATCAAGGCCTTCTCCCTGCGTACGCCTGACGACCTGCTGGCGACGGAAAGCTATGCCGCCTGCTGCGACTATTTTCTGTTCGACACTCCCTGCAACGGATACGGAGGCTCCGGCAAAAGCTTCGACTGGGAAATGCTGACGCACTACCACGGCGAGACGCCTTTCCTGCTAAGCGGAGGATTGAAACCTGAAAGCCTGGATGCATTACTGAAATTCAGCCATTCCAGCTGGGCTGGCATCGACCTGAACAGCGGCTTTGAACAGGCTCCCGGCCTGAAAGATGCGGCTGCCCTCTCTGACTTTATTTACTCTTTCAAACAAAACAAGTACAACCTCTAAAAAACTTAGTGATATGAATCGCATTGACCAATTATTCCAGACACATAAAGACCACGTGCTTTCCATTTATTTCTGTGCAGGTACCCCGACCCTGGAAGGTACTGCCGAAGTCATCCGCACCTTAGAGCGGAAAGGAGTACAGATGATTGAAATCGGTATCCCGTTCAGCGACCCGATGGCCGACGGTCCTGTCATTCAGCACGCAGCCACACAGGCCCTGCGCAACGGCATGACGCTCCGCAGACTCTTCGGCCAACTGGAGCAAATCCGCACAGATGTCCGCATCCCGCTGGTGCTGATGGGCTACCTGAACCCCATCATGCAGTATGGTTTCGAGAATTTCTGCCGGCAATGTCAGGCATGCGGCATCGACGGCGTGATTATTCCCGACCTTCCTTATAAGGATTACCAGGAAAGCTATCGGCCCATTGCACAACAATACGGCATCCACGTGATTATGCTCATCACGCCGGAAACCAGCGAAGAACGCATCCGGCAAATCGATGCGCATACCGACGGATTCATCTATATGGTATCTTCTGCGGCCGTGACGGGAGCACAAAAGGAATTCAATGCACAGAAGCAGGCTTACTTCCAGCGTATCAAGCAAATGCAGTTGCGGAATCCACGGATGATCGGGTTCGGTATCTCCAACAAATCCACTTACGAATCAGCAGCGGCATACGCCTCCGGATGCATCATCGGGAGCAAGTTCGTGACCTTGCTTGAGGAAGAAAAAGATGCCGGAAAGGCCATCGACAAACTGTTGGAAATGCTAAAAAACGAAGGATAATTAATCATTCTGTTATTTTTGGCGGCTTATTCTTTCAGTCAAAGCATATTTTTGCTATCTTTGTGCCAAACTAAACGAAGCATCAAATGATAAAACCAGATTATCCTTCCGTATTACTCATCTACACTGGAGGTACAATCGGTATGATTGAAAATCCGGAAACCGGTGCCCTGGAGGCATTTAACTTCGACCAACTTCAGGAGAACGTGCCGGAACTGAAACGGTTCAACTACCGCATTTCCTCTTACCAGTTAACCCTCCTATCGACTCCTCGGACATGGAGCCGGCCTTGTGGGCCAAACTGGTCAAAATCATCCAATATAACTACGATAACTTCGACGGGTTCGTGATTCTGCACGGCACGGACACCATGGCTTATACCGCTTCCGCACTGAGCTTCATGCTGGAGAACCTGAGCAAACCGGTCATCCTTACCGGAAGCCAGCTGCCCATCGGTGTGCTACGTACAGACGGAAAGGAAAATCTGATTACTTCTATCGAAATAGCCGCTGCAAAACATCCGGACGGAACTGCCGTGGTACCGGAAGTCTGCATTTTCTTCGAGAACCACTTGTTGCGTGGAAACCGTACGACAAAGATTAATGCAGAAACTTCAACGCGTTCCGTTCTTACAATTATCCGGCACTGGCCACGGCCGGTATCCACATCAAGTACGAATACGACCGTATCCGGAAGGTGGATCCCAACCTGCCCATGCATGCACACTATGTCTTCGATACGAATGTGATTATCCTGACACTTTTCCCGGGTATTCAGGAAAACATCGTGCGCACGGTGCTCAACACGCCCGGTCTGAAAGCGGTAGTGCTCAAGACGTACGGCTCCGGAAATGCGCCCCAGAAGCCCTGGTTCATCACTTGCTGGCAGAAGCTACGGCAAAGGGAATTGTCATCGTCAACATTTCACAATGCCAGACGGGTATGGTAGAAATGGCACGTTACGAAACCGGTCTGCACCTGCTCGATGCGGGTGTCATCAGCGGATATGATGCCACTGTGGAAAGTGTACTCACCAAACTGATGTTCCTGCTCGGCCACGGGCTTACTCCCAAGGAAATACGCAGCGAAATGAACCGTTCCATAGCCGGAGAGTTTACCAAGCCCATGTTGTAACCTAAATGTAAACACCTATTTCATAAGGACGAAACAAGAAAGGGTCATCTTTGTAACGAAAACTAAATCACATTGAATTTTGTATTAATTAATAGAAATACGCATGAACGATTACCGGATTTTAGTTGTAGACGATGAAGAAGACTTGTGCGAGATTCTAAAATTCAATCTCGAAATGGAAGGATACATGGTAGATACTGCCAATTCCGCCGAAGAAGCCTTGAAACTTGAATTGCCACGTTACAACCTGATACTGCTGGACGTGATGATGGGAGAAATTTCCGGATTCAAAATGGCCAGCATGATGAAAAAGAACAAGGATACACAGAACATTCCTATCATTTTCATCACCGCAAAGGATACGGAAATGATACGCTGACCGGATTCAACCTGGGAGCGGACGACTATATTTCAAAGCCTTTCTCTCTGCGTGAAGTCATCATGAGAGTAAAGGCGGTGTTACGACGCACAGCCGGCGTACAAACCAGGTGCCCGAACAGCTGATTTATAAAGGACTGTCGGTCAACATTCCGAAGAAGAAAGTAACCATCAACAACGAGGAAATTTCATTAACGAAAAAAGAATTTGAAATACTTCTGCTCCTGTTGCAGAACCAAGGACGCGTATTCTCCCGCGAAGACATTCTGGCGAAAGTATGGCACGATGAAGTGTACGTGCTCGACCGTACGATTGATGTGAATATCACTCGCTTCGCAAGAAAATCGGTGAATACGGTGCTTGTATCGTAACCCGCCTCGGTTATGGATACTGTTTCGAATGTGAATAAATTACGGTGGCACAATCATGACAAAATTTTCTTATCGCATCCTCCCTTTCAGTCAGAGGCTGTTTCTTTCTGTCATATTCCTTTTCCTGGGATATGCAGTATGCTTTATGCTGTTTCAATACAAACGCGAAAAGGCTTACAAAATAGAATTACTGAACACGCAGCTGCAAAACTATAACAACCAGCTGTGCGACTTTCTGGCCGATCATCATGGGGTCAACTCTGACTCCATGCAGAGCTATGTGACGACTCACATGATGCCCAACCTGCGGGTTACGCTCATTGAGCCGTCAGGGAAAGTAGTGTACGACAATACAAATGCCAACTGGAAAAGCTTTGCCAACCACTCTTCCCGCAAGGAAGTGCAAGACGCACTCATGTACGGAAGCGGCTATTCCATCAGCCGCCCGTCGGAAAGCATTCAGGGAGAGGAATATTTTTATTCCGCACGCTATTATCCTCCCTACCGCATCATCATACGGTCTGCCCTTCCCTACAACCTGAGTCTGGCAGAACACTTGCAAGCTGACTCCGGCTACTTATGGTTTGCGCTGATTATCTGTCTGGTACTGATTTCATCTTCTACCGTTTTACTAGGAAGCTGGGCAAGTCCATCACCAAACTGCAACAGTTTGCCATGAAGGCCGACCGGAACGAACCGATTGACATGGACATCCTGCAAACTTTCCCAAAGAACGAACTGGGAGAGATTTCACAACACATCATTAAGATATACAAACGCCTGCACCGGGCGAAAGAAGCTCTCTACATTGAGCGTGAGAAACTGATTTCGCACCTTCAAACCTCACACGAGGGATTGGGTGTCTTTACCAAAGAACGGCAGGAAATCCTGGTCAACAACCTGTTTACGCAATACATCAACAACATATCCGACCGCAACCTGCTTCTACCAATGAAATTTTCGACATTCCGGAACTACAACCCATCATTGAGTTCTTAAACCGGAACGAGGGTAATTTCAGTAAAGAGGAAAAGCGGTATGCCATGCACCTCAACAAGAACGCTCGCTCGTTTACCGTGGAATGCATTATCTTTCAGGATATGTCGTTCGAAATATCCATCAACGATATTACTCAGGAAGAAGAGCAGGCCCGCCTGAAACGCCAGCTGACACAGAACATCGCTCATGAGCTGAAAACGCCCGTCAGCAGTATTCAGGGATACCTGGAAACCATTATCAGCAACCCGAACATTCCGCAAGAAAATGTCCGTGTCTTCCTGGAAAGAAGCTATGCCCAGAGCAACCGTCTGACCTTCCTGCTACGCGACATCTCTGTGCTGACCCGAATGGACGAGGCACCGGAACTGGTAGAGAAAGAGCAGGTAAACCTGAGCAAGATTGTAGAAAACATTTTGAACGAGGTAGCACTCGGTCTGGAAGAAAAGCATATTACTGTGGTGAACAAGCTCCCGTCGGAAGTCATACTGACAGGAAGCAGTTCACTTCTCTACTCTATCTTCCGCAACCTGACCGACAATGCCATAGCCTATGCGGGTAATGACATACAAATCACCATCAACTGCTTCCGCGAGGATGAGAAATTCTACTATTTCAGTTTCTCTGATACCGGCGTGGGAGTACCCGAAGAGCACCTTAACCGCCTGTTCGAACGCTTCTATCGGGTAGACAAGGGACGCTCACGGAAATTAGGAGGTACAGGTTTGGGACTGGCCATCGTGAAGAACGCCGTATTGTTCCATGGCGGAACCATCTTCGCCAAGAACATGCCGAAGGGAGGACTGGAATTTGTCTTCACACTGAAAAAGGATATACAAGGATAAAACAATTCCAGGCAAGACATTCTGTAATTAAAACTGCTACAATTTCCCCTGGTTCCAGTACTTCCTTGGCAGTACTGAGATTCTGACTTTTCCTGATATAACTAGACGTTTTTTCTTTTTATAAACTGGAACAGTAGACACTTTGCGTATTACAGCTAAGCGTTCCGGACACGCAAGAACCGGGAGCTGTTGTTTGGCAAACTGGATGCCCTTCGATGAGGCGTTCGTTTTTTAAGGTCAATAGAGAGTTTTCCTGATTTAACCTGACTATTTTTCAATTAATAAACTGAGGTTACAAAGATTTTAAAAGAGACTCTATTGTTTTATCTGCCATTAAAAAGAATATAAATGAGGGTCTCAAAATAGAAACACCAGTAAACTTATAGATTACAATGCTCGACTATTATTCATGGGTTGAGCATTTTTATATCTCAGCCTTATCATAATGGTAAATTCATACTATAATACCAAATCCAAATTAGCAGTAACTCCCCATTGTACTACTAAAGTTTATCTTACCTCTTTAAATGGAGGGTTATATACGTAATCTTTGTAAGCCATAATTTAACTATATTACATTGCATATCAAAGTTTTTGTGTAATTCTGGAAGATTTTTATAACCACTTTATTAGCAAGCAGTTCTGAGGATAAGGTAAAAATGAGGTAATGATTTGGCAACCCTGTCTATTTCTACGTTCTGCTGTGAGTTGCTGTCAATGTCTCTCGTCTTGGTACAAAAGTAGCAATAAAAATCGGATACACATCAAAATGTCCCATGATTTTTATCACAGGACGTTTTTTATCTTCGCTGAATAATCCGGTTTAACCGTTACTTCTATTTTCGGCAAGTTGCGGGCTATGATTGCTGAAATTTATACTTTAATCCATACTCTTCCAACTTGCTATACAGCGTTGTACGTCCGATTCCGATCAATTCGGCGGCAACCTTGCGGTTTCCGTTTGCCTGCTTCAACGCGCGTAAGATGCGTTCCTTGTCCTCCGCATCGTTTCGCAAGGCGAAGCTGACAGGTGAGGTCGGTTTCGTTACGGCAAGTTCCAGATGCTCTTTCATGACAACTCCCGTCTGTGCCTGCAACACCGCGCCCATTATCTTCTGCCGAAGCTCACGGACATTACCCGGCCACGGATGGGTCAGCAATGTCTTACGGCTTCCGCATCGAACCCAGTCACGCTACATTCCAATTCATTGTTGGCAATCTCACGGAAGAACTCCGCCAACGGCATGATGTCCTCCTGACAGTCACGCAAGGGCGGAACAGTTATCTCGAAGTCGTGCAAACGGTACAGCAAATCCTGTCGGAAACGTTTTTCAATGACCGCTTTCTCCAGATCCTCGTTGGTGGCGGCGATGATGCGGACATTGAAGCTCTTGTCCGTCTTGTCACCTATAGGGCGGTATCTCCGTTCCTGTATGGCACGGAGTAACATCTGCTGGGTTTCCAATGCGAGATTGCCTACCTCATCCAAGAACAATGTGCCACCCTCTGCCTCATTGAAGTATCCTTTCTTTGTGCTGTCCGCACCCGTAAACGCGCCTTTGACATGTCCGAAGAATGCCGAGGGCGCAAGGTCTTTGGAGAGTGAACCGCAGTCCACAGGCACAAACGGTTTCCCTGCCTTTGCTCTTATCATGCAGATGGTGGGCGATATGCTCCTTGCCCGTGCCGTTCTCTCCGAATATCAGCACGCTCATATCAGTAGGGGCAACTAATCTTATCTGTTGCATGATTTTCTGAAAGGCGGAACTGTCACGGGCAAAAACGGGCATACGATTTCGTCCGATACTCCGTTCTTTCAGGATGGTATGAAGCAGAGGCATAAGTTTATCCTCCACAAGCTGCTTGGGATATAGTCCAGCGAGCCGAGTTTCATACTTTCGACTGCCGTATGCACTTCGGCATAGTTGGTCATGATGATTAACGGTTGTGTCATGCCTTCCTTGCGCATCCATCGTAATAGGTCGATGCCGTCACCGTCGGGTAGTCGTAGGTCAGAAACCACGATGTCCCCGTCTGAGGCTTGTTGCAGAAGTTTCTTCGCGGTCGAGAGGTGGTAAGCCTGCACGGTACGGAATCCTTCCCGTGCCAGCAGGTTGCAGACAAACTCGCAATACACGATATTGTCCTCCACCACGATGATTCTTGTTTTATCCATTTTCGTATTTTCCTTTCTTCTTTTGCCTGCCGGATAATTTCAGCACCTTTATCCAGCACAGCCGGTCACCGCTTTGCATATCGCTTCGTCATCTGGAGTGGCACTTCCATGAAGTTGGGCGTAAAGTTCCCTCAATGGCTGGTCGGCACGGAGAATCTGCCATGAACTTCGCAGATGGTGTGTAAGTGTGTCCAGTTCTTGGAGGTCTTTACGCTGTTCTGCATCCTTGACCGCCTGCATTTCCTTTTCGGTTTCCGCTATCAGTTTGTCCAGCATGACGGATTCATTGCCATAAGATAGCAGAGTGGAAAAATCCGGCTTTTCATCCAATATGCTGCTTAATGCGCATTTATCCGTAATCTCCATCAGTTCGGATATGGAGAACGGCTTGAACAGGCATCCGGCAAATCCACGCCCTATAAGTTCCTCCTTGCTGCAACTGCCCGAAGCGGTTGTCACGACTATGGGAATACTCTTCGAGTTGCCTACATTGGATGAGCGCAACAGTTCCAGCAGTTCAAAACCGCTTATCTCAGGCATATTCAGATCCGTCAGAAGCAGGCTGTATTCCTTTTTCGTATCAGCTCCATCAGTACCGAAACATTGGTACAGGTATCGCAGTGCATCCCTTCATGGGCATACATTTCTTTCAACATAAGGAGAAGTACCTCGTCATTGTCGATGGCAATCACATCATGGCAGATATGATTATGGCGCATTTGCGCTTGAATTGTCTGTTCCGGCAGTTCCTCGGCTGTCTGCATGGGAATTTCCACCGTGAAGCGGCTCCCTTTGCCTTTCTCGCTTTCCAAGCGTATAGTTCCACCGAGCATCGCCACAATACGCTGCACGATGGACAATCCTAATCCGAAGCCGTCTTTTGCGGCGCATTGAAAGACGTTCAAATGCACCGAATACTCGTTGTTGCTCATCTTCGGTCATGCCCGTACCGGTATCTTCAACGATAAGTTTCAGCAAACCGTTATCATAATCCGCTGCCAATGATACACTACCGTTATCCGTGAACTTGATGGCGTTTGACAACAAGTTGTTGCCGATTTGCAGGATACGTTCCTTGTCGGTCAAAACCACCGCATCGGTGTGGCTCTCCACTATCAAAGTCAGCCCCTTGTTCATGGCAATGGGCATGAACTCCGTTTCAAGAATATGCGTGATTGCGGAAATCCTGCAAGGGGAAAGGTTGGGTTGCTCCTTGCCGTTGTCCAGACGGAAGAAATCCAGCAGCGTGTTGAGCATCTCCCGCATACGCTCGGAAGATTGCCGGATATTATCCACATACATGGTGCTTTTATCCGCGCTACAACTTTTCTGCATCAGTCCGGCATAGCTCATTTTGTCAATCGTATTTTTCGTGGTAGAAGTAGTTTACGATGACAGGTTTGCCTTTTTCCGAGCGTCCGTATGGCAGATCGTTTATACGATACGGGAAGCCCTGCTCCTTGGCGTAATTTGAAATGTCCTGCTCCAATGCCTGCCAGTATTCAAGCCTTTTTTTATTGTAAATTTCCTCGTAAAGCGGTATGAGGTCAGGATACTTCTCACGGATATACGTCATTATCCCGCCTTTGAACTGCCCGCGTAAATTCAGGTTTTCAAGCCAGATTAAATCAGCATAATCTTTTACCTCCTCTATTATTGCCTTCACGTCTGTTATTCTGGGGAATATGGGCGAGACGAAGCATACGGTGCGGATACCTGCCTCGTATGTCTGACGCATCGCTTTCAGACGGCGTTCAATGCTTACGGCGTTGTCCATATCTGCGCAGAACTGCTCGTCGAGCGTATTGACAGACCATGACACAGTCACTTTGGGAAAACTCTTCAACAGGTCGAGATCGCGAAGGACAAGATCGGACTTTGTGCATATCATAATCTCGGCATCGCTTCCTCGCAGCTCTTCGAGCAGCCTTCGGGTACGGTGGAATTCTTCTTCATACGGATTGTAACCGTCCGTCACAGACCCTATTACAACACGTTCACCGTCGTATTTATGAGGATTCGTTATCGGCTTCCAGTTTTTTACATCTAAAAACGTACCCCACGGCTCGGTGTGCCCGGTGAACCGTTTCATGAACGATGCGTAGCAATACCTGCAGGCGTGGGGACACCCTACATAAGGGTTGACCGAATATCCTCCCACCGGCAGAGAGGATTTGGTCATTACACTCTTTACATCTATTTCCTTTATTGTATCCATATTCATTGTATTCGTCTGGTAAATTGTTCCGGCAATTCCTGAATCATTCTTTCGTCGCCCATAATCGGCAGCAAATCCTCTTTCATGAACACCGGTATGCATGAGCCTTTGCCTGTTCTGCAATGCTAAGCACCCATTCGGGGCGCGAATATGACTTTCCTTTTCGGTTTCCGGTCTCTGTGCCTATGACAATCCAGTCAATTCCCTCGAAATCAATCTCGCCGATATCATCGAAGAGAGGTTCAAACGTGACATGGTAGTGTCGTGCTTTGATATTCTTTTTCAAATCATCAATCCTCCTTTCTCGGAACTGCGCGTGACGGTCACGCCCATCCATACGTTCTCGTCGTCAGAGGAGAAACTGATTTTGTCAGGGCGCTTCGTCAGAAAGATATAGGCGTGCTGGGGATTGCTGCTGATCCGCTCGAAAATTTCTGCGTTCCATTCAGGCTTCCAATCGGAGAAATCGCTCATTCCTGTCATGAGCCACACATGAGGACGGGACGTATCGATGATGCGCAGTTTTCGTTCCATGTATTCAGGCACGGAAAAGTCGTCGGTAATGTGGAAACGGCGGCAGTTGTTACGGGCATAGCAGTAAGGGCATCCTATAGTGCACCCTACCACTATGTTCATGTTTTTATCAGGGATTTAATGCAGACACTCATAACACAACTGTTTCTCCGTCCTCCGGGATAATCAGCCGGCTCATGTCGGCTTCGTGATGCGTTGCCTCATTGCGCAGAATTGCACGGGTGGTCTGGCAATGGTCGATGGCATCCATGTGTACGGCTATCAGCTTGATATGCGAAGGCAATTCGTCAAGTATCTGCATCACTTCGTTCTCGTCGGGGATGATAGGACCGTCCGTTTTGGAAAATTCGGGAAAGATTGCACCTCCGGAGTTTACCACGATATAGTCAGGATTGAACCGTTCCACGGTGTCTCGGATACATGCTTCCCATCGGCAGTCACCCATTATATAAACGGTCGGGAAGCCCTCGGCTTTTAGCACATAACCTGATACAGGTCCCATCATCTGCCCGATCTGCCCGAAACCATGATGTCCGGTCGTGCGGTAAATGGATATGCCGTCTATTGTTTTTATTTCTTCGATGGGTATCACATTTGTAATCCGTCGTTTCTGATGGCGTCCGCGTCCTGGGGCTGAACGTAGAAAGGAATTTCTTTGGGCAAATGTGTGGGGACACTCGGCTCGTAATGGTCGATGTGATTGTGGGTCAGGAGCACCATGTCCACGCCTCCGATAATATCCTGAATAGGATGGTGAGGTGTACCCTCGGTGTTTTATTCACACCGAGGGCCGATATCAAAGTGCCTTTGTCGGCTAAAACGGGGTCAATTAGCATGGTGTGTCCCGCATACCTGATTTTCAAGGTGGCATTGCGCACCAATTGTACTGTGGATGTCTTTTCATGATATATGTCTTGTTATTGATTACGGGTGCAAAGTTCGGAAGAATCCGGCGAAACATCTATGCCTGAAAAAACGGTAATTATGCCATTTTGATAAATGAAATTATTATCTTTGCAAAAACGACAAGGATATGGACGAGATAATCAACCCTGATCGACTGGTCAGCGTACCGTTCAACAAGACACGCTGCGGCGTGGATTTTTACATCAATACTGCCATAAACAAGGACATCGGACTTGTGCTGACAGAAAACAAGCGGTTTAAGACAGACTTCTTCAGCTTCTACTTTTTCCGTAAGGCAAACGGATATTTGCTACTGAACTTCCGCAAGATTGAACTGCGCGACGGCATGGTTCTCCTGCTTTCACCCCATCAGCAACAAGAGTGGCATGTAGATGAGACGGCGTTGGATTACACGTTCCTTATATTCCGCGAAGATTTCATGCGTACTTTTATCGCCGACAAGTTCTTCGTTTTTCGCCTTTTGTATTGTTACCAGACAGATACGCCGCCTTACATCAATGCCACACATGACGAAATGAAGGAATATATGCGGCTGCTCGGAAAGATTAAGTATGAGCTGATGAATCCAGTGTCCGATACGTACAATATCATTGTTTCCTTACTATATTATCTTTTGCTGATTATCAATCGTACATACGCTGCCGCCTATTGCTTGCCCGCTGAAATTGCTAAAAACAATTTCGCTTTTCGGTTCAAGGACTTGTTGGAACAGAATATCCGCACCCACCAGCGGGTGCAGGAATATGCAGACATGCTTCATGTCAGTCGCATCACACTCAATAACTCAGTAAAAGCCCAATTCGGAGTATCAGCTACCCATTTGATAAAACAACGTCTGCTTGAGGAACTGAAGAACGAATTGCTATTCTCCAACCGCACTGTCAGTGAAATGGCGGATGATTTCAATTTCTCTGATCCGAGCCATCTCATGCGCTTCTTCAAACAGCAAACAGGCAAAACATTTACTCAGTACATGACGGATTACAATAAAGGCATATACGAATAACTTCTTAATATAGTCGATAGCGGCTATCGAAATATGGTTGTTGATGTTCAGGCGTTTTTGTACTGCATGAACCATTTTACGATTTCTGGATCTTCGTGCGAGCCGAGTAAGAAAGGCTTGTCGGTATCCAGCGTCTTTATCCGTGCCATGTCTCGCCGACAGGGTGAAGTCTAATATGTCGAGATTCTGCTTCATGCGTTCCGGTTTCACAGACTTAGGAATAATTATGCACACTGATATTTATCGCGCCCGGACAGGTGTTCGGTGCGGAAGATGACGGCATGCAGTTCCAACCAGATGGCTACCTGCTTATGTTCCATCCCGACCTGCTGCGGAATACACCTCTCGGGCGGATAATGCGTGAATATTCGTTCTTTTCCTACGAGACAAACGAGGCATTGCACCTTAGTGTGGAAGAACGGCAAATCATCATGGATTGCTTCCACAAGATTCAATATGAATTGAACCATCCGATACACCGTCACAGCAAGAACCTCATCACAGACAGCATCAAGACGTTCCTTGATTACTGCACACGTTTCTATGACCGCCAGTTCATCACACGCGACAACCAAAACCGAGACATCCTCGCAAGATTTGAGCGGTTGCTTGACGAATACTTCCATGATGGGGCTGCTAAACGGATAGGCTTGCCCACTGTACAGTATTGTGCAGACAAGCTCTGCCTCTCGCCCAACTATTTCAGTGATTTATTGAAAAAAGAAACAGGTTCAACCGCCCTGCATTTCATTCATGACAAGTCTATTGAAATAGCCAAGACGGAACTTGCATCTACAGACGACACCGTTAATGAAATCGCCTATAATCTCGGTTTTCAGTACCCGCAACATTTTACCCGACTGTTCAAGAAAGAGGTAGGTTACACTCCGAATGAATATAGAGCGCAAGTGTCGTGAGAATTGGATTAGTACAGAATATTAGAACCCAACACCTCTCTTGCGCTTAACTTTCTTCCTTCTGCGAAGTATATCCACCATTTCCTGATTGGCTTCCGCATCAGCAGCGTTATAAGATGAGCCACTGCTTTTTAGCAATCCCCAAGAGCCGTTGAACAACTCGCTTTGTGCCGTGCCGGACGGTGCGCTTGGTGTAGCCGTTTCATATATTCCGGCTGTTATTCCCATACGTTCCCTGCATCTGTTGTGCTGCAAAGCCGCGTCAATCTTGGAATAACTGAAACGCCTGTCCACTTTGGAGCCGTTGAAATGGTAGCCATTCATGGAGAATACAACACCCTGCACCTCGCTGGTCTGCCCCTTATGCTTGAAATGTACTTCCACTCCCTGCCGTTTCAGGTTGGCGATAAGCACGTTCCAGTTGCCGCATCTGCCGACTTCCATTTTGATGATGTCGTAAAGCGCATATTTCGTCCTGTCTGGCTCTTTCAGGCGGTTGCGTTTGACATTGTCCTTTCCGCCAGCCATATGCAAGCCGTATTTCAAGGTCAATTCCTTGCAGATGCGGGTACTGCGCAGACGCTCGTGCCTGTCCGATATGGTATTGCCGTTGTTGTCTATGCGGTTGAAAGCAATATGCACGTGCGGATGCTCCTTGTCGAAATGCTGGGCGATGAAGAACTGCGTATTCTTGATTCCCATCCGTTCCATATATTCAAGCGCGATGCCTGCCATGATACGGTTCGTCAGCCGTAACTCATCCTCTTTGGAAAAACTCAACGCGATATGTCCGACAGGTTTTGTCACCTTATCGTTCATCCGTGACTGGGCATTGAAACTCATGGCGATAGTTTCCAGATTTTCCATAAACAAGCCTTCGCTTGCTACTATCTGCGTATCCTTCTTCTTGTCGATGATGTAATCCACCACACCCTTGAAGTCGCTTCCTTTTACGATTTTCGCCATCATATCCCTATCTTGGTTATAAGTTCATGAATCCTTGCCACTGCCACCTTGCAGTCCCACCGTTCATCGTGGAAGCCTCCGGCGTTTGCCTTACGCGCAAGCTGGTTGAGATTGTTAGCCATGCCGCAGAGTTGGCGGATGTATCCGGCATGTTCCTCCGACAGCCGTTCTTTCACATGACCGTTACGGAAACATTCCCTCATGTACTCGCTTGGTGATACGCCCGCCTCATGCGATCGTGTCAGCAGGCGGAAGTAGTCGGCTGCCGTCATTTTCACTGCGATACGGTATTTCAGTTTCTCGGTTGCTTCCTTCTTGGGGCGACCTCCCTTGTTGCGTTCCTTGTGTTCCTTTGTCTGTTCCATATTTTATTCCTTTTAATTCGGTTACTGATTCAACTGTATAGACCGACGGGATGCCACCTCCTGCAATTTGGATGGTGGGTGGCAAGCGGTTTCGGTACACCCGAAACACAAACTTGCTACCTCCCAATCCTTAAGGAATGAGTTTCGGGCATCTCCCGTTTTTCTCATTCGGGATGTCATAATCCCAACCCTTTCTTCTTGGGTTTTACGATAGTTCTTGGCGGTGGACTAACGGCTAATTTCTGCCGGATTCCACGCAGGTAATCGTTCAGTCTTTATGCCCTTTGTAGTTGTCGGAGAAGTCGCGGATGCGTCCGGCGAACTTCCTTTCCAATTCCCGATACGCCTTTCTTCCCGCCTCGTCATTGTCGAGCATGCAGTGGATACGTCCATACCCGTGCAGCACATCTATAGCTTTGGAAACATTGGCGGTCGAATTGAGGATGACGTAATCCTGCCTGTCAAGGTCGGGCAAGTTCGAGCAGTTCCTCTTCCGCAACGTGAGGAATGAAAGATAGTCCATCATGCCCTCGAATACAAGGCATTTCTCTCTCGCTTCTCCCTGTTGCCGAATATGGCTGATGTCTTTGGGTGCGACACAGCCTTTGAAAAACGGTTACGCACTTCAATCCTCCCGCCACATTCGGAAAACCGATGGCGAATAGGGCTTGCCGTTATGGGTGAAGTGGAGCTCTTTACATTGCGCCTTTGCCAAAGCGATGTTTATGCCCCGTTCCTGCAAGTATCGGAGCAATGCCGGATGGGTGAGTTCGCCCACCTCCAAATGTTGGAAACTCGGTTCGGATGCCTGCTGGCGAAAAGAGAAAGATATGGGACGGATGTGTGGTGCCTGTTCCGCTATCTTGCCAAGCAGATAAGGCACATGGTCGGATGCGTACAGTACCCCTGCAAGTGCGATGATGTTACCACCTCTTCCCAGTCCATAATCGAACCACAGGTTGCGGTCGGTGTTCACCTTGAACGAGGCTTCCGTTTCCTGACGGAACGGGGATTTATACCACAGGCAGTTTCCCTGTTGCTTTACGGGCGAATAACCCAAACTTTGCAGATAGTCCGCAATTTTGATTTGTTTTGCTTCTTGGATGTTCATGATATAATTTCTATGGATTTGATGATGACTGTAAAAACGTTGATTTGATGAATGAGATATGTATTGTCCTATACGTTAATGCTTTATATTCTCAACATCTTCTCAACAAACCACTCACAAATAGAGAATCCAACAAACTGATGCTGTTTCCCTCTCAACTTTTCTTTTCGATTGTTGAGAATTTGTTGAGAGTGTATGCTGTTTATTATCAGTATGGTTATATCATTATTCATCAATTCAACAAAAAAGAATAGTATTACAGGGATTCAAGTTGTTCCCTTGTGACGGTGTAGAAACGACCGACTCTTTTTATCGGCTCATATCGGCACTCCCGATTGTAATTGATTGGTAAGTGGTATATGTAAGCCCGTTAGAGGCAGGAGTAAGTTTCCAACATTCCTGCAATACCTTTCTGACTTGGTGCTTCTCCACCTTTACCTGCGAATGTACCAGCAAAAGAAGAATGTCGTTGTGGCAGAACGAGAATGTGTCCGTGCCGACACTTTCCATAATGTCAAGGATAAGTTCGCACATCTCTATCTCCAATCGGTTGCGGTTGCTGCGGATAATCTTCTGCAAGGCTTCGGTATGCAGCAAAGAGGGCGCAAACCACATACGGCTTTCCTTTTCGGTGGAAAGTTGTCTGTATTGCAGGTAATACAGAAAGGCAGGTATCTCAGCTTTCAGCTTTTGCAGGAAGTCTGTGTCATCGGATTGCAGACGGTCTATCTTGCGCACCCAATAGCGTGTTTCACCTGCATCAATGATAACAGGCAGATACTCGTTGTTGGAGCATAGCACGAACTTGGCAAAGAACGCTATCTCGTCACGGTCTTTGCCTTTGGCTTCCACCTTGTAGGAAAGTGTGGTGCTGAGGTTCTTCAACCGCTCGCTGTCCTCCCTGCGGTTGAGCAATACCTCGTCCACCACGATGAGCAGTTTTCCTGCCCAGTCGGAATTGAACTGGCTGCGGAAGTCCTCGTTGGTATTGAAAGTGACATTGTTTTGAAACACAGCTTTCAGGAAGTTCAGGAATGTACTCTTGCCCGTGTTGCGTTCTTCTGATACCAACAGCAGGATAGGCAGTTTCTGCACGGGTTGCAGGTAGAGCAATTGAAGATAGTCCATGCCCAATTCATACTGTTCACCGAAGATATGGCGCACCAATGACCGGATACAGGGAAACTCGCCTTGTTGCGGACGGTGTCCTATCGGCTCGTAGAGGTTCAGGAACTTGTCCACCACGGACGGTAGTCCACATGGTCGGGGACGGTGCAGAAGCCGTCGTACTTCGGCACGGTGGCGAGATAGTCCTTGCCGTAGTCCTGCCGCAGTGTTTCGTTGTTCCACACGATGCGCTTCTTCACATAGCCTCCGTTCAGACGGGGCTGGTTCACTAACTTGTAGAGGGTAGTACCCACACGGATAAACTCCTCATTTTCAAAGTTGCCTTGTTTCATTAGCACTTCATTTTTTTGTTTAATCAGTGCAAAACTCGGCAATTAGCGCAGAACGGATTAACAACTCACGCATACCTCACGTAAGATTTTCTTGGATTTGGCTTTATGACATACAACAAAAGCCCGAAGAAATGCCATTCTAATGGATTTTTCTTCGGGTTTGTCGTAATCGTACGTATGAATGGCAATACACCTATTCACATACTCGTATAAATACATTGTTGGCAATGGGAATACGCATAGGTCTCACTACTTCATGTCGTCATATCATTAGACTTATGCCTGATAATTAGACATATCCCAACCATTTATACCCAGCGAAAAGAAGATATTTGTTTTCTCTTTTCGCAAGTACAGCCTTTTAAATATGGCATTGCGCACCTGTTCCGCACCGAAGCTGTCAATGCGGAAAGCAAGTGCGACTATCATCGGAAAGCTGAACACATCGGCATGATACCCGTTCTCCTGCCGAACATACTTCTGTACCTCGTATTCTTTTAATGCTCCACTGTTATAGATGTTTCTGATGGCAGAACGAAGTGTCGGAGCAATTACTCCGAACAGTTCCACCAATTCCGGCTCGCTCATCCAAATGTTTGAGACATTCTCCGGCATGATGATATTGCCGGATTCATTCACTGTTATGCTGTTTCTTCTCATACTCATGACATCGTTATTCCGTTAAACGTCTTACTCAGTTTGTCGCCGAACATGGTCAGGTCGTTGTCGAGCTTCTGCGTGGTTATCTTTGCGTAGAGTTGGGTCGTGACTATATTCGTATGTCCCAACACACGGCTTACGCTTTCAATGGGCATCCCCTTGCTCAAAGCTAATGTTGCGAAGCCATGACGACTGCAATGAAATGATATTGACTTGGTTATGCCACATTCCCTTATCATCGTTTCAACGGTTTGCAGATAGACCAATAGTTCAAGCCGGGGAATATACGATTGTCTTTCTGCATCGGTCGGTAGCGTTCGACTATCTGCAAGGGTATATCCAGCAGCTTCACTTGGAAGGCGACTTTTGTCTTGTGGCGTTTGGACAATATCCACTTCTCGCCGTTCACCTCCACGATGTTGTCATTCGTCAGTTCCTGAATGTCCACGAATGACAAGGCGGTGAAACTGGCAAAGATGAAAATGTCACGGATGTATGCGAGCTTGCTGTCTGCAAACTCATGTGTCATGACCGCTTTCAGTTCATCCTCCGTCAGATATTCCCGTTCTTTCACATTGGGCTGATATGAAACTGGATGAAAGGATTGCGCGGTATCAACCCGTTATAATGCGCTTTCATGACCACGCCTTTCAGCCACATACAGTTTGCCCATATCGAACCGTTCCGCAATCCGGCTTCAGTCGAGAGGTATGCGGCGAACTCCTTGATGAAATCGGGAGTAAGTTCCAACATGGACATATCGCTGCGTCTGTAAAACGACTTGATAAAGGCGGCTACATGGTTTCTTGCCCGTACACGTGCCCGATAGGTAGCCATTACCCTGTCTTTGCCTACCCGTTTCTTGAACACTTCGTTCTCACGGTCGAATGCTTTTAGCAGCGTCTCATACTCGCTGCCGATTCCCTGATAGGCGTTGCGCACCATCTCAGCCGTAACAAATGCCTCGCGGTCTGAAATGCGCTGGTAATGTTTGATGATTTGCGCCTTGATGTTGTCAAGGGCAAGGTTGATGTCTCGTGCCTCGCGGCTCTTGCCTTTCGCCTTGTTTCCTTTCACGTCCCAAAGCGTTTTCGGGATGTTCTGCTTACAACTGAACTGCGCCACAGTCCCGTTGATTGTCACTCGTCCCATGATGGGGACAATACCGTTTTTCTCCTTGCTGCCGTTCACGTAGAACAGAACCTTGAATGTGCTTCTTGCCATACTCGTTTTTTGTTTGCAAAGTTATTACTCAACGAGTTAGACCTTGATATGCCAACCTGTGCCACAAGCTGCCAAATACAACACGGTGTGTTAAAAATCACCATTCGGCGGGTAATGATTTGGAGACCGTTCTTCTTCATAAATCCGCTTTCCTTTACGTTACCTCGATTTTTCGCCTGTCCTCATTTGTCTTCGCAAACGCCTTATTGACAGGCATTACGAAGACATTTGTCCCTTTTTATTCGTCTTTTCCAGAGATTTTTATTATCTTTGCAAACGGATGGAGCATATCTCTATCCAAGACATATTAGAAAATGAAAGAAGCGTTATGCTTATCTTGTAAGTTAGGAACCTGAGAAATTTCAAACGTAGTACAAGGAAGGCATAGTGGTTCTCACGCTATAGCGTGGGCTGCTATTCTCATATCTGTACTACGGGTTTTCTCAGGACCTCTAACTTAAGATGTGGCATTGCAGTTCCACGCTTCGTAGTTTTACGAAATCCTCATAGGAGCTGTAGAGGAAAAAGAGAACCTATGAAAAAACAATCTTCTTCAATTAAAAAAGGCATAATATGTTGCCTAAGTTTATTCTGTAGCCTCAGTATCCAAGCTCAAAAACTCGGAGATTACATTGAAATCGACAGTGTTCCCGCCTTTATCTTTTATATAGACAACACAGGAAAACATGGTCTAGCGATGTCTATGCCTGCTGTATATTCTGATATGCTAAAGAAAATAGACAAATATGTAAAAAAGGGATTAATAGACAAAAGACAGGCTGAACTATCAAAGAAAGGCAATGTGATAGATATAAAAAACTATGAAGAATCAGGGATGCTCAAGCCTAAGAACAAACAAAAACTTTGAGAACCTTATTCCAAAACTAACAGAAAAAGGAGAAGAAAACGCAGCCATCATTGAAGCCTACTGCAAAGAACAGAATATTTTAATGCAAGAACATTTTCCTTGAGAATACTGGGCCTCACAATTAGGGCAAGGCTGGTTTATCCCGGGAGATTACGAACTCACTCTATTTGCCCAATTCTATTCTGGAGGAATTGGTAAAGATTACCACATGGGGATTTCTTTTTTAACAAAAAGAGGAAAAGAACTTTCTAACAATACCAGAGTGCAAGATGCACTCACCTCCATCACATCAAAAGGAGGATTAATATCATCCACAGCAAAATATGCCGATTGTGGTTTTAGAACATTACATAGGATTCAAAAAACGATGCCCAAACTGACATATTGGTTTGAATTATTAGACAACCTAAATGGAGCTTATAAAGAATTGAACGTCCAGACATGTGCCATACATAAGTTTTAAATTAAACAATAACTAAAAGTTGTGCCCGACACGAAATAGGGTAAACAAAAATGAAAACGATATTCTCTATGAAAAAGACTTACACTACTTTTTTATTTTTTCTTTTAGGAGTATTTTCAACCTCTATCTTTGCACAAAGCACTGTATATTTCTTTATAAAATCTACAGGAAATTTGACTACAACAATAAAACAAAACGGGAAGGATATCTTTGACATGACAGGACCTATAAAGAAGACCATCAAACCTTCAGGAAATATGCAGCTTCCTTTTAATCAATACGCTCCATGTTATAGAAAGTGTATTTTTAAAAACGAAGGAAAAATACTTTTCTCAGCAGAATGTAAACACATCAACGCTGTCAATGGGAAAATATCAACCATGGCAGGAGAAATACAGCTGAATTTAACAAGCGGGTCTACATATTATGTATCCATAACCAATAAAGGATTAAATGATATGCAGTTAAAGAATCTAACAGAAAAAGAAGCCGAAAAATTACTGAAAAATAAAAAATACGTAGCTCTCCCTGAATATATAGAACAATAAATACCTGCAATTATGGAAAAGAAATCATATATTTTATTATTCTTTTCTTTCTTCCTGCTAATAAGCAACGCACAAGAAAAATCCATTAATCATATCTTCTCAAAGACATTAGAAGTAGTAAATGAAAAGAACAAAAAAGAAAGTTTCAAAGGACAAATCCTAAAAGGCAAACGAAACGGAATGGGAGTTCTTTTACAACGTAATGGAGCACTCTATATAGGAGATTTTACAGAGATATGATATCAGGTTACGGCATGTTTATTGCTTCGGAAGATAGTTATGTAGATAATTGTGATAGCTGTACTGTGTATATCGGCAACTGGAAGAATGGAGTAAATCCGGCTTCGGAATTTGTTATGCCAATAATGGAGATATTATTTACCAAGGACAATTCGAGAAAGACAAACCTATCTCACAGTATCCATCCAATAATATAGACCTACAAAAATATTTTTCTTATTTTGATTTTGGTAATGGAGAATATTTCTTAGGAGAAATGGAAAAAGAAACTGCTAACGGCTACGGTATAATGGTATATGACAATGGAGACTTATGCATCGGCAATTTTAAAGAAGGAAAAAGAAATGGAATCGGGCTGTACCTTCTATATAATGGAGAATGGGAAACGATTAATTTTGAAGGTGACAACTACAATATTGTCAGCTCATCCATTAACTACCGGAACATTGACGCTAATAGAAAAGCTAATATCAAGAGCTCACTATCTGAAGCATTCGGATATTTTGCACAGGCAGCAAACCAAACAGTCCAAATTGCAAGTGAAGTTCAGTCCATAAAAAAAGGAGAAAAGCCTTTTTCCAATACAAGCTCAAATGTCAATATATCCGAAAATACAAATCTATCCGATGATAATATTTCCAAAGAAAAGAAATCCTCTACAGTCCCTATTCTATATCCGCAAATCAAAACAAAAATACTGACAGCAGGACATATGCGAATTATGATGGAATGCTGAGCAAAATGCGTTATGGAAATATGGAGTATGACGATGCCAAACGAAAAGAATATCAATCCAAGATGAGAGCATTAAGAGAAAAATGGGAGAAACGAGGAGAAAGATTCCAGCATTCAGAAAATGAAGACTGGCTCGGCAAATAAACTATAAACTTACTCAATCATATTAAACTCTAAATTAAAACAGGTCATGAAAAAATTACATTTTAAACTATTTAAAAGATTATCTTGTATTGTTGTTTTTACAACATTATTTTTCTCTCATGTACAAGCCAAAGGTATCAATGATGCAATCCAACTTCCAGATTTCAAGAGTGGAAAAACTATCTGGGTCATCCGAGCAGGCGTAGGATTTAACGGTTTTACCGGATCAAGCATAGAAACGACCAAACTACAATGGGAAAATAACGATTGGAATGGCAGTTTTGGGAAAGCCACAGGATATGAATTCACATTAGGGTTTAACAAATCCTTTGGTAATCATCCACTATATTGGGGGATGGAGCTTGGCATGGCATCAAGAGGATATACATCATCTTCTTCATGGGAAAAAAGTGGAAGTTCAGCTATTAGTGGGGGAACCGACTATCATGGTAAATTCCAAGATGAATCAATGCTATGCCATACAGTAAAGTTTTCTCCATTCACTATTGGTTATCGATACACATTCCTTGAAAAGATGGCTGCAGACATACATCTTGGAGCCTATGCCAGCTATGATATCGCAGGAAAATACAAAAGAGATTATACAGACCATATCATTTCAACATCCAAATATGGCAATAGAAATGATAAGACCACAAGCTCCACAGAAACCAAGATAAAAGATTATGACAATATGAAACGATATGACGCGGGTATTAATCTGGGAATAGGCTATTGGTTTGGTAAATTTAATATAGACTTTACATGGCAAAGAGGATTTATCGCCATATTTGAAGGGGGAAATGAATTAGTAAAAATAGGAAAAGAATCACGCAAACGTGGAAACCTGTTCACAAACAATTTCCAACTCAAGTTGGGCTATGCATTCTAATATAAACAACCATCAAAATTTAATCAGAACATATGAAAACATTATATTCAGGACTACAAATATTGCTATACCTATTACTAACTTTACCTTTAGCAAGCCACGCACAAAGAAACATACCTAAGTTACATGTATTTATTGTGGAGGTACGGGAAGAGCTGGTTACGCTTCATGCCTTTTTTGTGGCGGTAGCGGACTGATGGCTGACCCTCAATACCAAAACCAGAAAGCGTATGAATATGGAAAAGCTTTAGGATTATGCGGAAAAGGACAAGCTGCATTAGTACACGGAAATTACAAAGAAGCATTTGACGCCTTTGAAGAAGCCATGAAATTAGAAAATGCAGAGGCAATGTTTTTTATCGGTGTTTGTTGTGAGCTAGGAATGGGAGTAAACGTAAATCATGAGTTAGCCAAAGAATGTTACTCATTAGGTAGCCAGTATGGTAGTATAAATGCTAAACAGGCTATAGAGAGAATCAACCAAAATGGTTTTTGGCCAGCCACTGACCAAACAAGACAAAATTTCAGAAATGCACTTAAGATGCAAATAGAAATTCAAGGAAATGCAGCAATGATGAACCGTAACTTCAATAACAGCAATCAATCAAACTCAACAAAAGACTATGGAGCATGCCCTAACTGCCATGGAACAGGAAGATGTACCATGTGTGCAGGCAGAGGAGAATGGAAAGATAACAACGGAATATATCATGATTGCAGTATATGTCATGGCGGAGGACAATGCCCAAGTTGTCATGGCAGTGGAAAATTACGCTAACATTAAAGAGAGGAGGCTTCCTTCAAGACTAAGGCAACCTCCCCTTCATTTTCCATTCATCTTTTTCAGATATTGCTTCTTTTCCCTTTTACTCATTTCTTTCATAATCAAGTCTGCCGGATGAGAAGATTCAAACTGAGCAGTTTGCCCATCAGGCTTACAAGTTTCTGATTCATTAACTGCTATGATGGGTATAAATGAATGATATGCTCTTCCTTCTATGGCATAATCCTTATCCGAATCGCCAAAGCATCCACTCATTTGCAGACGTAAATGCGCTCCTTGACGATAATTGTTTCCGCCAATAACTCCAATCGGCTCTCCCGCCTCTATGTTTTCTCCAGGCTCTACAAATACACCTTCATTCTTAAATAATTTATAAGTGGCGAAACTCCCGTCTTTATGATAAACAACTACATAATTTTCGGTTCGTGCATACACCCTGCTTCCAGGTTTCTCGGCCTCTGAAGCTTGATACTGATGAACATCACAAACCAATCCACCACGCATGGCATACACTGTATCTCCCTCATTCATACGAAAAGCCAATCCTGTCACTTTTTTCCCTTTTCTATCTCTTTGAAAAAAATCCTCCAAGGAAGTCAATATATGAATATCTACTTTTTTCCCTGGAGCTACAGTGGAAGATAAACAAAAGATGAATCTGAATCAGTTTTCCAGTTCCCCCTATAACTCCTACTTTGATAAGCGAAGCCGACAGGTACTTCTTCCACTTCACGTTTTAAGGTCAACAACCGGCTAATTCCATTACCTGCTACAGAAATATAAGGAACATCCGTTGTCATTCCAGAAGCTCCTGTAAGTTTCGTAAAAACAATCTGAATAGTATAAGGATAGAATGAACTATTTTCCGCTTTCAGAATATAGTTCTTTCCCATAGCCTCATAAGAGACCTTTACATCTTGCGCTTTTAAAGAAAACCCGGAAAATACATAAACAACGCAAAACAATAAACTAAACCTTACATTAAACATAGCTCAAAATATTAAGGTTAAATAAAAATCCCCTCATGCTGAATCACATGAGGGGTTCAGATCTATATGATGTCATTAATTATTTTGCTACACGTTCCAGCCATTTACCATAAACAGCATGACTCCCATTGAAATGAGGCATACAATCATGAAATAGCCCAGCAATATCCGATAGGAATGGCGTTATACATAAGTGGGCCAATCCACAACAGAAGATTACCTACAGCTGTTGCACCAAGCCACAATCCCTGGCAAAGTCCCAAAGATGCTTTGGAGCCACCTTCGAAACGAATGACAATCCAAGTGGAGAGATAAACAACTCAGCTACCGTAAGCAGGAAGTAAAGAACAATCAACACCCATGCACCGGCTTTTACCTGCTGGTCAATAGGAAGTTCTCGATATTCTGCAGCAGAAGGATAACCCATAATGAGTGAATATACAGACAAGAAGAGATAAGCCAAACCTGCGATGAACATACCGATGGCAATCTTACGCGGAGTAGAAATTTCCTTGCCTCTTCTTGAAAGAGAACCGAAAATCATCATGATGACCGGAGTCAATGTGATCACAAAGAAAGGATTCACTGCCTGCCATATTTCCGGAGCAATTGTAGATGTATCAACGAAGTCTCTCGCAAAGAGTGAAAGTGAAGTACCATTCTGATGGAATGAGAACCAGAAGAAAATAACCACGCCAAGCACTGCAAACAAGGCGTAAAGACGCTGTTTGATTTCCTTAGCCATGGCAGCCTTTTCTTCAGCTGTATAAGTAACAGCAGCAGCTGCTTCCTTCTTCCCCGGATTTGGGAACTGACTCTTGGTCACAAAGAAGATAATCAAAGAAATAAGCATTGCGGCAACAGATGCAACAAATGAATAATGAATACCTTCATTAAATACCTGCAAATACTGTGCGCAAGAAGCAGCCATATCGGAAGTTTCACCCACACACTGTGACATCAGCTGATTCAAGTTACCCATAGCCTCAGCCGACATACCGTCTGCACCTTTTGCTATATATTCATGGCACAGAGCAGGAAGACCAGCATTGTAGACCATATTGTGTGCACTCAGCCACCAGCTTCTCAACAAAGGAGCGATAAACGGAGCGATAAGTCCACCAATATTGATAAATACATAAAATATCTGGAATCCGGAATCTCTCTTGCTCTTAGCTTCAATCAGTTCCTTTTCCCCCTTCTTTGCAGCCTCTGCTTCAAGGTCATCGTACATCT
>ENA-OQHP01000029-OQHP01000029.1-human-gut-metagenome-genome-assembly--contig:-NODE-29-length-44199-cov-2.456662_pt1 | contig 44199 bp, 52 predicted proteins | sample MGYA00242563_ERZ504717 | MGnify/ENA primary metagenome ERZ504717 (study PRJEB26092, sample SAMD00036212) | human gut metagenome | host: Homo sapiens | study: EMG produced TPA metagenomics assembly of... | reverse complement strand
GCTATTTTTCCCATTCTGTCCCTTCTTTTAATCACAATCCATGAAACTACGTTGCACTCTATTAAAAGTCACCATCCCCCAAAGCATTATCACCCACTGTAAACGCCAACGTGTAGCCTAAGTGGAACCAACTGAAAGTCCCCACCCCCAAGAATCCGAATTTAAATGTTTCGATAAGGGAAGTCAGCGGGTTCGCCACAATGATCCACATATACTGCTCATGACTCTGCCTCATCACGGACAAAGGGTAAATAACCGGAGTGGCATACATCCACAACTGTACCCCGAAAGTAATCAAGAAACGCAAGTCACGGTACTTGGTCGTCAAGGAGGATATCAATAATCCGAACCCCAAACCAAGTCCTGCCAACATGAGCAGCAGCAAGGGAGCCAACCAAGCATATCCGTTGACCATCAACGAATATCCGTTGCACAAATAGTAAATATAAATTAAAACGAACAATCCGAACTGAATGCCCATCTTTATCATGCAAGATATAACGATGGACAAGGGTACCACCAGACGAGGGAAATATACTTTTCCAAATACATTCTGATTGGCGTTGAACGTATCCGAACAGCGGCTTAAACACTCCGAGAAATAATTCCAGCAAAGTAAGCCCGCCATATAAAACAGCGGTTGGGGAAGTCCGTCGGTAGGAATACCGGCAATACCGCCAAAAACAAACATGAACATGACGGTAGTAAGCAGTGGCTGGATAACAAACCATAACGGTCCTAAAACAGTCTGTTTATAAAAAGTGACGATATCCCGTCTGATATACATTACCAGCAAATCCCTATACAGCCATACCTCTTCCAGATCCAACCGGAACAAACCGGACCGAGGCTTGATCACAATATCCCATTTTTCCTGTTCATCTTGTACCATACACTACTTTTTTTTAGTAAATTATTCCAACTGTCACATACCTTCTCTATATGAAATGTATCAGCATACTCCACCGCCTTATTTCCCATCCATTCCCAATCCGGCCGATCAGCCATATACGACATACAACCGGCCAGCTGAGCTATATTCCCTGTTTCAAAAAGAACGGCCATATCTTTGTCTTTCAACAACTCGCGCGTTATCGGTAAATCAGATGCAATAACAGGTAACCCGTGCGCCATAGCCTCTATCATCACCAGGCCGAATCCCTCCCAACGGGAACTCAGCACATACATACTGGAATGTGCATAATACTCCTGCACCTCTTTCGTGAAAGGATGCAGCGCGATGCTCTTTTCCAATTCATATTCATTGATCAATGAACGGTAAAGCGCTTCCTCAGGACCCTCCCCCACAATTTCCAGTGTCCAGTCCGGATGAGTTTTCACAAAAACAGAAAAAGCTTTTATTAAAATATCAAATCCTTTATGTCCGAATGAAAAACGACCGACCGCCAAAATCCTTCTATATTCCTTCTTTCCCCGACCTTTAGGCAGTACAGTCAGAGGATTGTATATCACCTCGCAGCACAGGTTCATTTCCGAAAGAAACAACCGGCATCTGCATGACTTAAAACCACCCTCTCGTCCAATTTCCCCATCTGGACTTGAAAAAAGCAATCCAATCCCGGCAAATAGGGAGTTTCTTTCTCAAAGAATGCTTCATAAGAATTATGCAGCCACCCAACAGTCTTTGTCCGGATCCGGCTCTTTACAGCAGAGAGGTGCAGAGCCATAAAAGCATGTACCCCGATGACTACATCACATTGCCGGGCATTTATTTTCCTTGCCAATGTCCGTTTATAAGAAGAAGGGAAAAAACTGGCAGCATACCATTCTGAAGTCTGCCGGGTATGAGGCAACCCATGTTTATATAAAAAACTATAGCCTTTACATAACAAACGCTCGATGAAAGAGGAGGCGGAATAAGAGAAAGAATCAAACCGCACGGTACTTTCGGCATATCCGTACATCGACAAGTCCGTACAAGTATCCGTGGTCAGTATCGTGACTTCATGTTTTCCGGACAAAGCCTTGGCTATTTCAGCCAACACACGCTGTACTCCGCCGAAACTGAAGACAGTATCACAATAAAATAATATTCTCATGGAATTTAGATTACACTCTTTCTTCGCAAAGATACAATAAAGAAATGAAAATAAATGCGGAATGAAGAAAGAATATCATATAATACAAAGCAGGTATCTGCGGCACGTACATACGTATAGAGCGGCACGTACATATGTGAAATCCTGCTCCCCCAAAAACAACAGGTCAAATAAAAAAGACCTTGTTCTTTTTTAAAAAGATGGCGAGCTTTTTTAAAAACCTCCTGATCTTTTTACTGCCACCGGAAATTTGCCATATTCCATAGAGGTCCCCCCCCCTTCAGACACACTTTTTGCAAAGAAAAAGCCTGAGAACATCCTACTTCATATTAAATCGGAACAACTTATAAAAAAGGATATATTACTGATAACAAATAGATTATATGAAATTCTGCTCCAAAAAACAGTGAGGGCATGAGAGCATAAGTGAGAGTTACATTTTTTACCATCACTATACAAATAGTTCATAAACAACCAGTTGTGCACACAATGAGGGCATGAGGGCATTATCACCCCGAATTTCCAGTGAAAGATTCTCATACTCATCGAGATATTATCAAGATAATGCATGATGCTGAATATAAATCAATATCTTTGCAAAAAGAAGAAGAATGACAAAGAACACAAGTTACCATTACAGCATCATTATTCCGCACAAGAATACCCCCCGTCTTCTGGAACGCTGTCTGTGCTCAATTCCCACTTGGGATGAAATTCAAATCATTATCATTGATGACAACAGCAATTCCGAATCTGTCGATTTTTCTCATTTTCCGGGAAACGGCAGAAAAAATACGGAAATCCTGTTCACTAAGGAGGGAAAAGGGGCAGGATACGCACGGAACATAGGACTCTCCCACGCCCGTGGCAAATGGATTATCTTTGCAGATGCAGACGATTTCTTTACAGCCGATTGTTTTACTATCTTAAACGAATACATGGACAGCCCCCATGAAGTCATCTATTTCAATGTACGTTTTGTCATGTCCGACAATCCGTCCCAAGAAAGCCGACGCGGAACTTACTATACCAACTTCTTCAATGATGTAAACCCGGAAAACAAACTGCGATACCAATCTCAAGTTCCTTGGGGCAAAATGATAAGGCGCAGCTTCCTGTCAACATTCCACATTCAATTCGATGAAACAAGAATAGCCAACGATGTGTATTTTTCATGCCTTGTCGGTATATATGCCCCCAAAGCAACCACAGACAGAAGAATCATTTATTATTGTACCGAATCCGGCCAGTCCCTTGCTATGTCCAAACAAGACCGCGAGAGTTTAATCATACGGTTTAACGCAAGCATGAAATGCAACAGACTGTTGCGACAAGAAAAAATCCACTATTACCTGTCACCACTTCCGTGGTGTATCCCTTCGGCAAAAACAAAAGAATGCTCCCCGCCAAATACTTTTTGAATACCTGTTTTTCTTCCGCCTGCAAGCATTCAAAGAATTATATTATGCTTTTTCCGCTATCCTGTCACATATGAATGAGCCGGCCACAAAAGAAACCGACAACCAATGTAACAAGAAGACTACCAACCTAAGGGAATAATATTCATTACACAAGAAGATTCAACGGTACAACCTTCCCCATATCTTATAATACAATTTGATCAGATTAGCGTATTTATACAATATGTGATGTCTGTAAATCCCCCAATTCAAAAGCAGAGAAAAAGGATAGAACAAATTCAATTCGTACAAAACCTCCATAGGCCGGAACTCTCTGCAATGCTTCCTTATCAGATTTCTTTTAAACTTATCTATCGCATCATTACTTTCCCTTGTAACCCCTATTACAGCAGCATTATACACCACCGGCATCAACTTGTTCAAAATGAAACAGATATTTTCAGCATACAATTCCTGTTCCATGTGCTCATTAAAAACAGTCAAGATAAAAATAAAATCCTTTGCCGGCTTGTCAAGTCCGTTTTCGCCTTATTCATGGTTGAGAAGGATTTGAACGCCTGTAGAAATAAGTAAAAGAATTGACGGAAGCAAACGTTTCCACCTTTTTATACAGAAAATAGCACCACAAAAAGTCCTCAAACAAAATGCCCGACCTGAAATAAATGGCATTCTCTGTCAGCACCTCCTTTCTAATCAATCTGTTGACCGGAGTGGATATTATTTTCGAATCCAGAAACAACTTGTTGATACGTATCCGTCCTTCCGTATATCTTTGCAAATCACTGTTTTTGTTTTCCATCCCTTCTGAATAAGAATCCCCCTGCACCAAGTCAATCCCCGGATGTCTTTTCGTTTCCTCCCATAATTTCTCCAGACAATTCTCATAAAGCATATCATCCGAATCTATAAAAAAAAGATAACCACCCCGGGATAGTTCTATTCCCTTGTTCCTTGCCGCAGAGACTCCTTCATTCCTCTCATTTCTCACGATCCTAAACTGATGTTCCCTTTATATCCGGCCAGCTTTTCCTCTATCAGGCGCATACTGTTATCCGGAGAGCAATCATCAATGATGATACACTCAAAACAATCAAAAGTTTGGTTGATTATGGAATCAAGACATTCTGATACGTATTTTTCCACCTTGTAAACCGGCATCACCACCGTTATCTCTTTCATCATTATCTGCTAATCATTATAAAATGCAATATTCGCAAAAACAAATGATACTCACAACATTCCAAGACTTTAATTACTAAATAGCCCCATCTTCATCCATTGAAACCCACTTTTTACTCCGAATACAGCCGACATTCCATAAAAAAAACGGATATGGACAGGAATTTCAACAACTTCTATTGGATATATAAAAAGAATACACTATTTTTACGGAAAAACAAACCAGGGGAATGAAAATAGTATATGTATACGACTCCATAGCCCGTATAGGAGGCATGGAACGGATTTTAACGGATAAGATGAATTACTTGGTCGAAATTTATGGGCACGAGGTCTATCTTATCACTTCTTCCCAAGGCAATCATCCTTTTTCTTTCCCGTTATCCCACAAAGTGGAACATATCGATCTGGATACAAAGTTTCATTTGCAATACCAGCATCCGCTTCTCGAACAATTGAGAGTGGGATGGACTTTGAACCATAAATTCGAACAAAAATTAAAAAAAGAGATCAAGCTCATCAATCCCGATATCATATCAGGAAATACCAGTTTCAAAGCGGATTTGATCTGTAAATTAGACTGCAAGGCAAAGAAAATCATTGAATCGCATTGCGCCAAAATATACACCCGGATACCTGCAAACCGCAAAAAGAGTTTTTTTAAAGATATAAAGACAGATACGTCAGCTACCAATGTTTCCGTGATGTAAAACGATACAGCGATGCTATAGTCACACTGACACAAGGAGATGCCGCCATGTGGGGACAACATCCGAATATACATATCATTCCGAACACCACCTCTATTGATATACAAACAATCAGCTCCTGTGAGGCTCCCCGTGTAATAGCGGCAGGCAGACTGACCTGGCAAAAGGATTCGACAGACTGGTTGACGCATGGAATATCGTGCAGAAACACCACCCCGACTGGATACTGGATATATTTGGTGAAGGATTTTATAAGGATAGCTTAACCCGGCAGATTAAAGACAGAAAGCTGGAATACTCCATCACAATTTATCCTTTTACACAAAACATAACGCAAGAATACCTGAACAGTTCCATTCTGGCCCTAAGCTCCAATTACGAAGGTTTTGGACTGGTCTTGATCGAAGCCATGAGTCTGGGTGTTCCTTGTGTTTCTTTCGACTGTCCTTTCGGTCCATCGGAAATCATCAGAAACCAGGAAGACGGACTCCTCGTCAAAAACGGAGATATACAAGGATTTGCCAACGCTATCTGCCACCTGATAGAACATGAAGCGGAAAGAAAAGCTTTCGGTAAAAGTGCCAAAAGAAAATGTAAAACGTTACTCACCTCAAAACATCATGCCGCAATGGGAAATGTTGTTTCATAAACTGACTGAAAAATGACCATCGTTTATCTATACACAGCCCTATGCACCGTGGGAGGAGCCGACCGGAGCATCATCCAAAAAGCGAACTATCTGGCTGACGAAATGCACCAGGATGTATTTATCATTACCGACTCACAGAAAGAACGGCCTCCCGTTTTCCCAATATCCCCCAGAGTCAGGCACATTGACATAGCGATTGATTTTGACAGACAGTATCATCATAACCTGTTAGTGAGAGGCTGTTATTATTTCACCTTGATGCGCCTGTACAGAAAGAAGCTGAACTACTGGCTGAAGACCTTGAAGCCGGATATCGTCATCAGCACACTGGGCCGCGAATTGGATTTTCTGACACAACTGGACGATGGAAGTATAAAAATAGGAGAATCCCATATAGCCAAACCGTACACCCGAAACCTGCATCTGATGGAACAACGAGGATTTCCATACAAGCAAATCGCACGGCATTGGAGAAAAAAACAGGAAGAGGCTGTAAAAAGTTGGATGCGCTGGTTGTTCTGACACAGAATGACGCGGATAATTGGAAAGAAGTAAAAAAGGCATGTATCATACCGAACTTCTTACCGTTCTTGCCCGAAAATGGGAGTTCCTGCCTGGAAAAAAGAATCATCAGCATAGGACGATACAACGAACAGAAGGCTATGACCGCCTGATTGAAGCTTGGGGCAAGGTCAACCGGAAGCATCCCGACTGGCATATCCGCATTTACGGAGAGGGTCAAGACAGGGACAGGCTACAAGAACTTATCGGAAAGCATCATATAGAAAACAGCTTTTCATTGTGCCCTCCGACCAAAAACATTCAAGAAAAATACCTGGGAAGTTCCATATACGTCATGAGTTCACGATTTGAAGGATTACCGATGGCACTTCTGGAAGCGATGGCGTGCGGTGTTCCCTGCATCTCATTCGACTGCCCGTACGGACCTGCCGAGATTATCACTCCTGAGGAAGACGGAATACTGGTAAGGAACGGAAACACGGACGAACTGGCTGACGCGATATGCCGGCTGATAGAGGATACGGATAAACGCATACGGATGGGAAAGCAGGCCCAAAAGAATATCCAACGTTATTCGCGCGAAGAAGTGATGAAACTGTGGAATGAGTTATTCAACACCTTAACAACCACCCGACCATGAATATCATCTATCTCCTCTTTCATGGACTATCTCCTTACAGCGGCATCAGTAAAAAGATCCTGTATCAGGTTAAAGGCTTGGAAGCATGTGACACCAAGTCAGCTTATGCACGTACTGCATAGCGGACAACAGTCACCGGGTAAGGATGATAAACGGTGAAATAATAGCCGATTACGGAACAGGCAAACTGGCTGCGGCGAGAAAAAGAGTTTCCTACCACTGCATATATCATTATGCTGTAGCACATCGGTGGAATTAATTTATGTACGCTCTTTCCATAATGCGAATCCGTTCACCATCCGGCTGTTCAGCAAACTGAGGAAAGCCGGAATTAAAATAGTGATGGAAATACCTACCTATCCTTACGACAACGAATATGCCGGTTTTCCACTGGCCACACGCCTAGGGATACAAGTGGACAAAGTTTTCCGAAAGACACTAGCGGAACACGTGAACGCTATCGTCACCTTTTCAGACCATCACCATATATTCGGTCAACGTACCATTCAGATATCCAACGGAGTTGATTTTGATTCCATCCCACTGAAAAAGACGGTTTCTAAAAACACCTCCGTCATTCATTTACTAGGAGTGGCCGAAGTACATTATTGGCACGGATACGACCGCCTGATAGACGGTTTGGGTAAATATTACCAAAACCCGGCAAACACAACCGTATTTTTCCACATCGCAGGCGGTATATGGAAATCCGAAATGCATGACTCGCAACACGCTCCCGGATTTTATGAACTTATCAACAAATATCATATAGAGAAATATGTCATCTTCCACGGACAAAAAATGAACGAGGAACTGGATGAATTATTCAACGAAGCGGATTTCGCCATCGGCAGTCTGGCACGCCACCGCAGCGGCATTGACAAAATCAAAACTTAAAAAACAGAGAATATGCAGCACGGGGAATACCTTTTATATATTCAGAAACGGACGAAGACTTTGACCCTATGCCTTATATAATGAAAGTTCCGGCCGACGAAAGCCCCATAGATATCCACCGGCTTATCCGGTTCTATATGGAACTGGATCTGTCTCCTCGTAAAATAAGGGATTCCATTAAAAACCTGTCATGGAAAGAACAGATGATGAAAGTAATAAACAACCTGTAATACTCCCGCCTATGATCCGAATCGCCTATTGTACCCCCTCTCTCCATATCCCCGGAGGAGTGGAAAGGTACTGACCACCAAAGCCAATTATCTGGCGGAGAATGGTAATTATGACATATATATTTTGCTGACTGACGGAAAAGGCAAGCCTCCCTGCTATACTTTATCGCCCAAAGTAAAAATCATCCAACTGGATATAGATTTTGAAGAATTATGGGAACTCCCTCTTTGGAAAAAAGTGCCGGTTTATCTGAAAAACAAAGAATATACCGACGCAAGCTCTCTGCCGCCTTGTCTCACCTCAAACCGGACATCACAGTTTCTTTGTTACGACGGGAAATAAACTTTATCACTTCCCTCAAAGATGGAAGCAAAAAGATAGGGGAGCTACATGTAAACCGGAAAAACTATCGTAACTTTGAAAAGAACGAAAGCAACTTCATCAAGGAACTTTTTGCCAAATTATGGATGAAAAGTCTGGTGAGGCATTTAAAAAAGCTGGACAAGTTCGTTGTACTGAGTGAGGAAGACAGAGCAAACTGGCCCGAACTGCAAAATGTAAAAGTTATCAGCAACCCTCTACCCTTTCAATCCGGAACATTCAGCGACTTGAACAATAAACGGATAACCGCAGCCGGAAGATATACTTATCAAAAAGGATTCGATTTGTTACTGGAAGCATGGAGCAAAGTCTGTAACCGGCATCCGGACTGGGAATTACATATATATGGCAAAGGAGACAAGACTACATATCAAGTACTGGCCGGAAAATGGAAATTAAAGAACCTTTTTCTTGAAAATGCAACCCCGGATATGCTCTGTAAATACCATGAAAGTTCTATCTTTGTATCAAGTTCCAGATTTGAGGGATTCGGAATGGTCATAGCGGAAGCAATGGCGTGCGGAGTACCTGCCGTGTCATTCGCCTGTCCGTGCGGACCTAAAGACATCATCCGGGACGGGGAAGACGGACTATTGGTCGAAAATGGAAAAACAGAAGAACTGGCCGAAAAAATAAATTATCTGATTGAGAACGAACAAATAAGAAAAGAAATGGGGAAAAAAGCCCGCATCAATGTACAACGTTTTGCTGAAGATGTAATAATGCAACAGTGGATTCAGCTATTCAACAACTTATTAAACGGAACAAAACAATGAAAACAGATTCCCCCTACGACAGAGGAGACATCCATATAAATAAAAATGACAAAGTGCTGGAGATAGGTCCGGGCCATAATCCGACATATCGCTCCAACGTGATAGTCGAAAAATTTATTGACACCAATTACCACCGCTGCGGTGACGTGAAAATATACCGCATCAGACCTTTGTACATGCCGATGGAGAAAAACTGCCATTCAAAGACAAGGAGTTTGACTACGTAATATGCAATCAGGTATTGGAACACGTGGAACATCCCGAAGCTTTTGTCAAGGAATTATGCAGGGTAGCCCGACGGGGATACATAGAAACTCCCAGTCTGCTGGGCGAATACTTGTTTCCCAAAAAATCACATAAATGGGTTATATTGGATATAGACAACAAACTGGTCTTCTATGAAAAGAACAAGATGCCGGGAAACTATGAAAACGACTATGGAGAATTATTCCTGAATTATCTGCCTTTCCAATCCCTCCCCTACAAACTGCTGTGGCTGACGGAAGGAGATATAATCTTGAACCGTTATGAGTGGAAAGATGAAGTGGAGATACTAGTCAATCCCGAAGATGAATACTACTCCTCTTTCTTCCTCAACAAATGGAACCGGGAAATGGTGGAGAAACTATATCCCCGCCGTTCCGCCCTGACGGAAATGAAGAAGATGATTCAAGCCCTGTTCTATATCCTCAAAAACAAATTCAAATCACGATTCAGTAATCACCGGAATCCGGTCACACTGTCCGAATATATAAAAACGCATGAAGTGGTACGCTGACTATTTATCCATCTATGACAAGCCTTTCACCCAAGCCCCACAAGCGGTTATCAACCAAGTGAAAGACAAGATCCGGCAGCTTGCAACTCATGCTCCGCTGGTTTCGGTGGTCGCCATCGCCCATAATGAAGAAAAGAGGATATTGAGCTGCCTGTGGTCTTTATGTGAAAACCAACATAACTATCCTGTAGAAATACTAGTCATCAATAATCATTCTACCGACCACACCGAAGAGGTACTAAAAGAATTAGGAGTCACCTACTTCAATGAATACCAGAAAGGTCCCGGTTTTGCCCGGCAATGCGGACTGAACCATGCCCGGGGGAAGTATCATCTCTGCATAGACGCCGATACACTTTATCCGCCCCAGTACATCAGTACCATGATAAAGTCTTACAGGACAAAGAAGTGGCAGGTGCATACGCCCTGTGGAGTTTTCTTCCTAATGAACATCATTTAGGACTTTTCTTCTATGAGACACTACGTGATCTCTATTTGAAAATACAAAATCTGAACAGACCGGAGCTCAATGTACGTGGAATGGCTTTTGCCTTCCACACGGAAACAGCCCGGAAAGAAGGATTCCGGACAGACATACTCCGCGGAGAAGACGGCTCCCTGGCACTGGCATTGAAAAATACGGAAAATTAAGATTCGTCACCGCCCGCAAAGCCCGTGTCCTTACCGGCTATGGCACTATTTCGGCCGACGGATCCCTGTTCAGCAGTTTCAAAAAACGAGCCATAAAAGGTTTAAGAAGCTTCACGACTCTTTTCTATAGCAAAAACAATTACGAGGACGAAGATTCTAACTTGATAAAGTAACGACAGATGAAAATAGCAATAGAAGCCCAGCGCATCTTCAGAAAAGAGAAACATGGCATGGACTATGTAGCTCTGGAAACCATCCGGGAACTGCAAAAGATAGACCAACAGAACGAATACTTCATACTGGTCAGCCCGGGAGATGATGTTTGTTTGCAGGAATCCGCCAACATGCATATCGTGACCGTTAATTGGCCATCCTATCCACTTTGGGAACAGATAGGACTACCGTTGGCTTTAAAAAAAATCAAACCCGACCTGCTGCACTGCACAAGCAACACTGCCCCTGTGTATGGAAACATTCCACTGGTGCTTACACTGCACGACATTATCTTTCTAGAAAAAAAACAAGGCAAGAACCAGTCCATGTACCAAAGACTGGGACGTTTCTACCGAAAAATCATTGTTCCCCAAATCCTTACCAAATGCAAAAGAATCATTACCGTTTCTCATTTTGAATGCAACCGCATCAGTCATTTCCTGCACATTGACAAACAACTGCTTGTCGCCGTATACAACGGCTATTCACAACATTTCATACCCATATGGAACGCACAGGCCATCACTGCCCGATACATAAAGAACCATCCTTACCTGTTCTTTTTAGGAAATACCGATCCCAAGAAGAATACGGCAAGGGTATTGCAGGCATACCGCATTTATTTAAAAAAATCCAGTCAGCCCCTTCCCTTGCTTATCGCCGACCTGAAAGAAGAGATCATAGACGAATATCTGAACCGGGAAGGATTACAAGAAATAAAAAAAATGCTGTATCATCCCGGATACATTCCAAACACAGAACTACCCGCTGTTTATAGTGGAGCATCCGTCTTTATATACACGTCTTTACGCGAAAGTTTCGGCATCCCCATTCTGGAGGCGATGGCCTGTGGAACTCCCGTCATCACCTCAACCACTTCCGCCATGCCCGAAATCGCAGGACCGGAGGGTATTCTGGTCAATCCGTTCGAACCGGAGGAAATTGCTTCCGCCCTCCTTCATTTAGAAGAAAATGCAGAATTCTATCAGTCACAAACTGCATATGGACTAGAAAGAGTCCGTCGGTTCTCATGGGAGAACACAGCCAGAGAAATATTGAATATATATAAAGAAATACTAGCATGAACACTCTTGAAATCCTCTTCTTCGTTCTCCTGTTCATTGTATTCTACACCTATGTGGGATACGGAATCCTGTTGTGGATATTGGTAAAAATAAAACAAAGTTTTATTTCCTTCTACGATACGGACGAACCGAAGCAAGAAACCTGCCGGAACGGCAACAACACCGACCTACCCGAAATCACCCTGTTCATCACCGCCTATAATGAGGAACAGGTAGTAGACGGAAAGATGAAAAACTGCCAAGAACTGGATTATCCCAAAGAGAAACTGCATACCGTATGGGTAACGGACGGCAGCAATGACCGAACCAATGAAAAATTAAAAGCGTATCCCGATGTCACCCTATTGTTCGTCCCCGAAAGAAAAGGAAAAACAGCCGCTATGAACCGGGGCATGGGATTTGTCACCACACCTTTGGTCATATTCACAGACGCCAATACATTTATTAATCCGCAGGCCGTTCGCGAGATAGTAAAATGTTTTAACCATCCGCAGGTGGGATGTGTGGCAGGAGAAAAACGGGTGGACATGTACAGTACCAAAGGAGCGGTTTCCGGAGGAGAAGGATTGTACTGGAAATATGAATCATGGCTGAAAAAATGGATTATCAGCTCTATTCCGCCATAGGTGCTGCCGGAGAATTATTCGCCATCCGCACCCCGTTATATGAGGAAATGCCTGAAGATACCCTACTGGATGATTTTATGTTGTCCCTGCGTATTGCCATGAAGCAGTATACGATAGCATATTGTGATACGGCATATGCCTTGGAAAGCGGATCGGCCGATATGAAAGAAGAGGAAAAAAGAAAAGTACGTATCGCGGCAGGAGGATTGCAGTCTGTCTATCGTTTGAAAGAACTGCTGAATCCGCTACGTTATGGAATCCTCAGTTTTCAATATGTTTCCCATCGCGTACTGAGATGGTCGGTAACCCCGGTCGCCTTGTTTCTGCTCTTTCCCTTGAATATCCTGCTGGTTGTCTGTAGTGAAAGCCTCCCGGTTTATTTTCTTTTTCTTCTGCTGCAATCCGCATTCTACCTCGGGGGAGTTTATGGCAGCCTCTTGTCTGCCAAGTCCGTAAAGAACAAATTCCTTTATATTCCCTACTATTTCCTGTTCATGAACATCAATGTGATAAAAGGTTTCTTCTATTTGAAGAGACATGCCGGCGGAACATGGGAAAAGTCCCGCAGCATAATATTTACTCACCAAAATACTTTTTTATCATCTCACGCAAAGCGGGAGCCATGATCGGCTTGGCCATATAATCGTCACATCCGGCTTCAAAAGCTTGTCACGGTCACTGTCGTATGCATTGGCGGTAAGAGCTATGATGGGAAGTGTCCCTCCCTTCAGACGAATTCTTCTGGTAGCTTCCAAACCGTCCATAACAGGCATCTTTATATCCATCAAAATCATATCGGGCCGGCAACTCTCAAATTTCTCAATAGCCTCCTGCCCATCATGGGCACGGTGAACTTCATACTCCTTTCTTAAAATTATAGATAATAAGAGATAATTACTTTCCGTATCTTCAGCTACCAAAATCTTTTTCATTTCTTCTTTTCATTGATTACCTTGCAAAATTACGATATAAAATGATATAAACAATATTTTTTTTTGTATATTTGCTGTCAGTAACAAATATCACGCATCTAAATTCGCTAAGAGAAACAGTATATTGAGAATCATACTATTAATATGAAAATTCCGAGTAATATATTGCACGATAAGCAGTATGCAGACAAAATTCTGGAAATTACGGCTGATACTATGTTTTTCGTATATAAAGACGGCACCTGTTTAGACTTCAAGGCTAATACGACGGACTTCTTTATAAAAGAACAAGATATTATAGGGAGAAATATATTCTCTTATTTCCCCGTAGAAACGGCACGGGAGATGTATGCGGAATTCATCAAAGTACGGGCAGGAGACAAACCTTCCGCACGGAATTACAAATTAATATTGGAAGATGACGTGAAATACTACAAATGTATTATCAGCAAGTATGATGAGGAGCATTTTCTTTTTCAATACAGGGATATCACAGGCCGGAGTGTCGTCAGGCTGAAACTGGAAAAAAAGCAAAAAGATTTGTGCGAAGTAGAAAAAGCCGCAAGAATAGGATTATGGGCATACGATTCGTCCACACGGCTCTTCACTTACTCGGGATACACCCGGATATTCTGTAACGATGAGGAACAGAAACAGATTTCCATAGATGAATACATGAACTATATGCACCTTGATGACAAGGACCGTTTCTGTCAATGGCTGGAAGAAAACCTGAAGGAGAAAGATGCTTCCAATACCGTAAACTATAGACTCCTTATTGACGGAAAGACCGTCAATATGAGAATAAAAACATACCACAAAGAGGTATATATGCAAAGAACCGTATTGGAAGGATATATACAGAACACATCCGAAATTGTTTGGAAAGCAGAACGCTCCAACCAGCTGAAATCTGCCTTCCTTGCCAATATGAGCCATGAAATCCGTACGCCGTTGAATGCCATTCTGGGATTCTCACGCATTATAGCCGAAACGGAAAACGCCGAGGAAAGATTGCAGTATTACGATATTGTAGAAAAAAACAACATGCGCCTGCAGGAACTTATCAACGAGATTTTGGACCTGTCGAAGATTGAATCGGGCATGATGGAGTTCAACTATGCGCCTGTATCCCTTTATATTTTATGTGAGGATGTAAAAACACGTATAGTTTCCGGTGTCAACCGGAGTGGAGCTTGTTTTCGAAGAGTCCGATCCGTCACTGGTTATCTCGACAGACAGGAACCGCTTGTTTCAGGTTTTCTCCAATCTGATAGGTAATGCTACGAAATTCACCGCCAAAGGTTCTATCAGCTTCGGGTATAAATTAAAGGAAAAAGAGATTGTTTTTCATGTAGCCGATACCGGAAGCGGTATTTCCGATGACAAGATAGACAAGATATTCGATCGTTTCATCATGGCCAACAACCAAGTGCAAGGCACAGGACTGGGGCTTTCCATCAGCAAAATCATTGTAGAAAAGTTAGGAGGAAAAATAGCTGTACAATCCAAAATGGAAACCGGAACCACATTCACTTTTACATTGCCTTACATTTCGGCAAACGGAGATATGAAATGGGAGGAAAAACTTACACCGGCTTCCATTAAAGACAACAATAGAACTTCCCACCAGGAAATGACCATCCTAGTGGCGGAAGACTATCAAAGCAATTATGACTTGATAGAGGCTATGCTCGGAAAAATGTACAACTGGTGCATGCTCATGACGGTATGGAGGCTATCATATTCTATGAACAATACAAACCCAACTTGATTTTGATGGATATAAAAATGCCTAACATCAATGGTCTGGACGCCACCAAAGCCATCCGGGAAATGTCTGCCAGCGTACCTGTCATCGCTGTAAGCGCATACGCATATGAAAAAGACAAAATAGCTGCCATAGAAAGCGGATGCAATGAGTTTTTAACCAAACCGGTATCTGCCGACTTATTGAAAATGACTATAAACAAGTATCTAAAACAAAAGTAATTTATGGGAAGATTAGCCGTATACAAATTTGCCTATTTTTTATCTATCCTGTTCACAATCTTCATTCTGGGACTTTCCATCTTCGCTTACTTTTCAGGTAAAATAAATCCGGTGGAGAATATGTTCGCCGCATACGTTGCCTTAAGCAAACCTATACTGGTGGTTGTCAATACGATATTATTTATTTACTGGCTCATCAGACTACGGTATTGGTTATGGATTCCATTGACGGGTCTGATAGTAAATTACGAATACATCACTTCCATGTACCAAATTTATAACCTACCAAATATGCTAACGAGAACAGATTGAAAGTAGTGACTTACAATGTCCACTCATTTGGAAATGAAATTACGGGATTCTCCGCCAAGGAGTTTGCCGAGATGATGAACAAGGAGGAAACGGATGTACTTTGTTTTCAGGAATATAGAGGCAATGGCGACTTACGGAACAAGACTTACAGAATACGTATGCTAAAATATTCCCTTACTCGTTTATCCCCGAAGGATTGAGTCAGGCCATTACAGCCGCTACCCCATCAGACAGTCACAAACAATAGAATTTCCGAATACCAACAACGGAGCCATCTGGCCGACCTGGATGTAAAAGGTATGACGATACGCATCATCAACGTGCACATGCAGACTACCAGCTTTGACAGAATGCGTTCCAAAGCAGCACAGGCTCGGGGAGAACAAGATGAGGAACAGGAAAGAGGCATTTATCTGGCTATTCTGACAACTTCCGGGAAAATACTGTCAGACGTGCCGGACAGGCTGAACAAATCAGTTCGCTGATCAATGCCACGGAATATCCCTTGATTGTATGCGGTGACTTCAATGACCCTCCGGGAACTTTTACTTATGAAACTCTGAAAAACGGCTTGAAAGACGGATTTCAAACCGCTGGAGAAGGGTACGGAGCCACTTATCGGGGGTTTCACCATTTACTACGGATAGACTACTTGTTCCATTCCACCTTATTGGAAGGTATAAGTATAAGGTGATTCCTTATGATATGAGTGACCATAACCCGGTATATCTGGAGGTGGGACTTTGATAAATCACTTCTTCAAAGCTACCGAAAAGAAGAAGTGGAACCTTTTCCCTCTTCAGACTCAAACCATAAATGCCCACCATTCTTAACAGCAAAATCCTGACATAATAACAAGCCTAATCCGGAACCTTCCTCATTATTCGTTCCGTATTTGCTGAAATGAGTTTCCGTGTTCAACAATTTCTTTTGGTCTTCCTCACTCATGCCTTTTCCGGTGTCTTTTACACTGACTATGACTTATCACCCTCTATTTCGGCATTAACCAGAATTTCGGAATCATTATAACTGAACTTAATTGCATTGCTGAGAAGATTACGCAAGATGGTTTTCATCATATCCATATCGGCATGTACCTCAATCTTTCCATGCACCGGGAAGTTCACCTTTATATTCTTCATACCGGCTACCAGATTGAAAATTTCGATAACCGAAGCAATATTCCCCACAATATCAAAGTCCTGATAAACTACATTCAGCTTGCCTATCTGGCTTTTAGTCCATTTCAATAAATTATCCAGCAAAGAGAAAACATCCTCCGTACTTTGATTGGCCATGCTCAGCATATCAAACATTTCCTTACCGATCTGTTCGGACGGAAGACTGAGTATCAACATATTGAGCACCATTTTAATGGATCCCATGGGTGAACGCAGGTCATGTGCGATAACAGAATATAACTTGTCGCGCCCCATAATAATCTTACGCAATTCTTCCGTTTGCTTCATGATGATCCGTTTGGCGGCAATCAGGGATATCTGATGGGTAACACGGATCACAAGCTCTTCCTTATTAAAAGGTTTGGATATAAAATCATTCGCACCTACCTTGAAACCCTTCACTATATCGGCAGTGGTATTCAAAGCTGTCAGAAATATAATAGGAATATGTTGTGTTTCCGGATCGGCTTTCAATCGTTCGGCAACTTCAAAACCATTCATCTCGGGCATCATGACATCCAACAAAATCAAATCGGGACGGGCATTGACCGCCTGGGATAATGCCTCCTTTCCATTACCGGCAGTTATCACCTTAAACTTCTCGTTTGTTAACAACACTTTTAACAACAAGACATTAGAAACCACATCATCCACAACCAAAACAGTGTACTCAGAATGACTTATTACAACATTTACATCCGGTGTCATAGGTATATATTATTTAGCCAGAACACTTTTAAAATAATCAATCACTTTCATCAGCCCCTCTTCCAGATGAATGTGAGGCTCCCAATCCAGCTTTTCTCTTGCCAGAGTAATATCCGGCCTGCGCTGACGAGGGTCATCATGAGGTAAAGGTTCGAAAATAATGTTAGAATGAGAACAGGTCAGTTCCAATATCTTCTGAGCCAGTTCGAATATGGAAAATTCGCAAGGGTTACCGATATTCACTGGTCCTGTGAAGTGATCTTCCGTAGCCATCATACGTATCATCCCTTCCACCAGATCATCTATGTACTGAAAACTACGTGTCTGCTTTCCGTCTCCATAAATGGTTATATCTTTATCTAGCAATGCCTGTACCACAAATTGGAAATTACACGTCCGTCATCGGTCAGCATATTAGGACCATACGTATTGAATATGCGGATTATTTTTACCAAGACGCCATGTTGACGGTAATAATCCATGCACAAAGTCTCGGCACAACGTTTTCCTTCATCATAACAAGACCGGTAGCTATGGGATTCACATTTCCCCAATCTCCCTCCCTTTGGGGATGCGACAACGGATCACCATACACCTCACTGGTAGAAGCCTGAAGTATTTTTGCTTTGTTACGCTTCGCCAGTCCCAACATATTAAACGTGCCGAAGACAGCCGTCTTCGCCGTTTGATAGCATCATGCTGATAATGTATAGGAGAAGCGGGACATGCCAGATTGTATATCTCGTTCACATCCGTCCAAAACGGATTAATTATATCGTGTTCTATCAGTCAAAGCGCGGATGCCCGATCAGGTAACTTATATTCTCTTTACTCCCCGTGAAAAAGTTGTCTAAACATATAACAATATTACCTTCCTCTATCAGACGAGTGCATAGATGTGACCCTATAAATCCTGCGCCTCCCGTTACTAGGATTCTTTTCATTCCCCTTATTTTTACTTTATTTTATGTTTAGCAAAAATAATTGATTCCCTTCACTTGTGCAAACATTTAAAACAAGATTATTCGTTATCTTTGCAAATACTTTGTCAAAATGAGATTTATATGAAGAAATATCCTTGTGTATTAAGTATAGCAGGATCCGATTGCAGCGGAGGAGCCGGCATACAGGCTGACCTGAAGACCATCTCCGCCTTGGGTGGTTATGCTGCGACAGCCATTACTGCAATCACCGTACAGAACACTTTGGGAGTACGTGCCATACATCCCGTACCACCGGTATATGTACGTGGCAGATAGAAGCCGTAATGGAAGATATCCGTCCGGATGCTGTTAAATAGGTATGATTAATGATGTGGAAATAGTCGAGGCCATAGCTCCTGCCTTCGTACATACCGGCCCCGTTTCGTTGTGTTCGATCCGGTCATGGTATCGACTAGCGGACACCGGCTGATAGAAGAGGACGCCATCAGTGCACTGACCCGGGAACTGATGCCTCTGGCCAGTCTGATTACGCCCAATCTGAGTGAGGCGGAAGTATTGACGGAACACTGCATAAGCAATGTGGACACAATGAAAGCTGCCGCATCGGAATTATTAAAATTCGGTTGCGGATCCGTTTTACTGAAAGGAGGACATTTGGAGGGCGACAAGATGTGCGATGTATTACAAACAGCTGGAGAAGACAAGCCTCATCTCTTTATCTCAGATAAGATAGAAAGCAAAAACACACACGGAACAGGATGTACTCTTTCTTCCGCCATTGCTACTTTTCTGGCACTGGGATATGATATGCCGCAGGCGTAGAACATGCAAAAGCATATGTCACCAAAGGCATCCACGCCGGGAAAGACGTGCATATAGGCGAAGGACACGGTCCGCTGAATCACTTTTACGCACCTGTTCCGATGAAAACAATGAAATAATTTGTCAATATGCTAATTACCATGCTGTACATAATGCAGCATATTAGCAAATTGCCTCATTATTATTCCGTAGTTCCGAAAGAAATAATTAACTTGCAACGTTTTTTAAACCAAAATAGGAAAAATATGAAAGCATTTGTATTCCCCGGACAGGGAGCACAGTTTGTAGGTATGGGTAAAGACCTGTACGAAAACTCGGCTTTAGCCAAAGAACTTTTTGAAAAAGCAAACGACATTTTAGGATACCGTATCACAGACATCATGTTTGAAGGTACTGACGAAGACTTGCGCCAGACTAAAGTAACTCAGCCTGCCGTTTTTCTGCACTCGGTAATTTCCGCTCTTTGCATGGGTGATGATTTCAAACCTGAAATGACTGCCGGACACTCGCTGGGCGAATTTTCCGCATTGGTTGCAGCCGGAGCATTGTCTTTCGAAGATGGTCTGAAACTGGTTTATGCACGTGCTATGCTATGCAGAAAGCTTGTGAGGCACAACCCTCTACGATGCTGCCATCATAGCATTGCCTGACGAAAAAGTAGAGGAAATCTGTGAAGCGATTTCTAAAGAAGGAGAAGTGGTAGTGGCTGCCAATTATAACTGCCCGGGACAAATTGTCATCTCAGGTTCTATCGAAGGAATCAACAAGGCTTGCGAGCAAATGAAAGCTGCCGGTGCTAAACGCGCCCTGCCGCTGAAAGTGGGAGGCGCCTTCCACTCTCCGCTGATGAACCCCGCCAAAGTGGAACTGGAAGCTGCTATCAACGCTACTGAAATTCATACTCCGAAATGCCCGGTATATCAGAACGTGGACGCTTTGCCTCACACAGATCCCGCTGAAATCAAGGCAAACCTGGTAGCTCAGCTCACCGCTTCCGTACGCTGGACCCAGACAGTGAAGAATATGGTTGCCGATGGTGCCGATGACTTTACCGAATGCGGACCGGGTGCTGTACTGCAAGGACTGATCAAGAAAATTGATGGATCGGTCAACGCACACGGTATTGCTTGATAAACAAAATTCAGTTATCATAAATTTCATACGGATTACCGGAATATGCTGAGTAATCCGTATTTTTATGGCATTTCACAAAAATATTCGTAAGTTTGTCGGTATCTAAACGAGATCAGACTATGAATGAATTTAAATATAACATTGGTTATGCCTGAGCGGAGGATTTATAAAAGGATTTGCCCATTTGGGGATTATGCAGGCTTTGCATGAACATGGCATCAGGCCGGAAATACTTTCCGGAGTAAGTGCAGGTGCTCTTGCCGCTGTCTTCTATGCCGACGGCAAAGAGCCTTATCATATTGTTGAACTTTTTGAGCACCATTCATTCAAAGAACTGACCACTTTTTCTATCAACAAACAAGGTCTGCTGAAACTGGATAGTTTTATCGATTTCTTAAACAGCAACTTGGAGTCAAAAACGATAGAAGAACTAAAAATTCCCACTATTATTACCGCCACCGATTTGGATCACGGACGCATCGTTTCTTTTAAAAAAGGGAAAATAGCCGAAAGACTGGCTGCTTCCTGCTGTATGCCTATCTTGTTTGCCCCCATACGCATCAACAATACATATTATGTAGATGGAGGAATCTTGATGAACCTGCCGGTCAGCCCCATTCGCAAAGAATGCGAGAAGTGATAGCACTCAATGTAGATCCGCTGGTAGCAGATGAATATAGCAAGAATGTGGTAAGCATCGCACTCAGAGCCTATCATTTTATTTTCCAAGCCAATACACTGCCTCAAAAAGGGATTGCAGATTTGCTGATCGAATCATACGGACTGGAAGAATACAGCAACAGAGAACTGGAAAGAGCCGAAGAGATATTCGAAAAAGGATACAATACGGCAACGGAACTCCTGGACAGACTACTCCTGGAGAATGGAACAATTTGGAGATAAAACAAAAAAGAATAAAATGGATACACAAGAAAAAATTATTATCTATCAGGTATTCACCCGTTTATTCGGAACAACAGCCTGCGTTGTAAGCCTAATGGTTCTTTGGAGGAAAACGGTTGCGGAAAAATGGCCGATTTCACGACAAAGGCTTTAAACGAGATCAGAACACTGGGTGCCACACATATTTGGTATACAGGTATCATTGAACATGCTACCCAAACCAATTATACCCGCTATGGCATCAAACCCGATCATCCCGCAGTAGTAAAAGGAAAGGCGGATCACCGTATGCATCAAAGATTATTATGATGTAGACCCTGATTTGGCAACCAGTATCCCGGACCGTATGAAAGAGTTCGAGAATCTGGTAACACGAAGCCACAAAGCCGGATTGAAGGTCATCATTGATTTTGTCCCCAACCATGTAGCCCGCCAATATGGTTCAGACGCCAAGCCTGAAGGAGTAACCGATTTGGGTGAGAAAGATGATGTGACAAAAGCTTTCAGCCCCAACAATAATTTCTATTATATTCCCGATACAAAGCTGGAAGGCAATATTGACCTGCACCGTGGCGCAGCGGAACCTTACATAGAGTTTCCGGCAAAAGCAACCGGTAATGACCGTTTTGACGCATGGCCCAACTCCAATGACTGGTATGAAACTGTAAAACTGAATTATGGTATAGACTACTTGAACGGTCATAGCCGCCACTTCGAACCGATTCCGGACACATGGGTGAAGATGCGTGACATCCTACTGTTCTGGTCTGCCAAAGGCATTGACGGATTCCGCTGTGATATGGCAGAAATGGTTCCTGTAGAATTCTGGGGATGGGTGATTCCGCAAATCAAAGCTGAACATCCGAAACTGATCTTTATCGCCGAGGTCTATAATCCGGGAGAATACAGGAATTATCTGTTCAATGGCAAATTCGACTATTTATATGACAAAGTAGGTCTGTATGATACGCTACGTGCCATTACCTGCGGATGGGAATCGGCAACTGCTATTCCACAACGCTGGCAAAGCTTGGGAGGTATTGAAAAACGAATGCTCAATTTCCTGGAGAATCATGACGAGCAGCGCATAGCTTCCGATTATTTTGCCGGAAACGGCTCAAAAGCCATCCCCGCAATGATTGTATCGGCTTGCATGAATACCAATCCGGTCATGATTTACTTCGGGCAGGAATTGGGAGAACATGGCATGGATACGGAAGGTTTCAGCGGGCGTGACGGAAGAACTACCATCTTTGATTACTGGAGTGTGGACAGCATACGCCGCTGGCGCAATGGAGGCAAGTTTGACAATAAATTCCTGAATGAGGATGAAAAGCAATTGAAACAATTCTATACCCGTCTGCTGAATATATGCAACAGTGAAAAAGCCATACGGGAAGGTGTGTTCTTTGACTTAACCTATGCCAATCTGGCCGGATGGGTATTTAACGAACATAAACAATACGCCTTTTTACGAAAACAGGATGATGAACTGATATTAATTATGGTTAACTTTGACTCCATACCGGCACGTTCAGCCGTCAATATTCCGCAACATGCGTTTGATTATTTAGGCATCCATCGTTATGGAGAATATGAGGCAACCGAATTGCTGACCGGAAACACAGAGAAGCTGACTCTTATGCCGGACAAAACAACTCCCGTATTACTAGATGGAATGAATGGAAAAATTCTGAAATTCAAGCTATAGTTTCCCACCACAGATTACTCAGATTAACACAGATACAGATTGAAATAAGCAATAAATCGTATTTCAATCTGTGTAATCTGTGGTAAAAAACATTTTAACTCTAGGAAAATACAAATTCCTTCATTGTCCTATCTCTTCAACAGACCGATTTTCAAGTTCAGCTTAAAATAATAGACTCCGTTCTCACGTTCCAGATATCCGTATTTATCTTTTTCAGTAGAACTTTTCTCAAACCGGGAATTAACAAACAGGAAATCGGCAAATACCTGACGGTCAGCCTTCTGATAACAAAGTACCTCTCCATTACCATTTACAAACAGAAAACCGGATATGGCAGAATCTATCCCATTAAATATCTTGGCAGGACGCATTCCTAAAGCCAAAGCCATAAGAAACTGCTTCATCTTATATTCATAATAACTATGCTTATGGATCAATTCATCCTTTATTTTCAACGGATTGATTTGTTTGATTGCTTCTGTCAGGTCACTAACTTTGGATATGCCATCCAAATGCATGACACGCAACATCTCGCCCAACATACGGGGAAAATGAAGATCTATCATGCAAAGATTACTACGGAATACCTTATCGGCCACATCATTATATTTTAAGATTCCTCCCAAGCGTTCTATCATCAACATACGTCCTGCCACATCATCTTCTTCACCAAAAGCATTAATTTGTTTACGGTAGGAGTAGCGAATTTAACACCAGTCTGCTCGAACTTCAAATTGGCGGCACGCCTCCATCCAACAACGGAAACATAGTTCCCAAAACGGGAACGAACGCAAAAACCTACCAACGGGGCCTCTATACTGTAAAAAGCAACATAGAAATCAGTACGGTCATCCGTCTTTGCTTCCAAGTCATAAATGGCGACTTCATCTAAAAATTCTTCCACACCGTCGGGAGACATCACATCATTCTCTCGGCTCTCTTTGACAGCAGCAAAAACCAACTCTGCCACAGCCGCAAAATCCCCACGAGGTATCTGCTTATCTATCTTTTCCCCACAATACGTACGGTCGCCTCATCCTCCAGAATATAACGGCGTGTCCCGTCATGTTCCTCACGCTGTACCATCGCCACAGGAAGCTTTTGCACTTCATTCCTTTTCACATCAGGCGTACCTGCATACACATATCCGTCCGCTAACAAGCGGAAAAAGGCGTAAAGCTCGCCCCACTCTCTCTTTGTCGCTTCAAATGCCATATATTTTCTCTTTTTACTATCGTCTGCTATTTTTTAACGGCTGCAAAGATACGCAAAAGAAGTCTTAAAAAACAGGTTTTCGAGAAACGCAAATATTAAACAATGTTATATAGCATACTTTTTAAGTCTGATTATTTGCTATTTTCCAAAAAATCCGTACCTTTGCAATGTGTTTTTCATAGTATTAGATTTAAGGTTAACAAAGGTTGGAGCAAGGCGTTGCTCCTTTTTTATTTTATCCCCCTTACTTTTACGATAAAACAAGTATTTCTTTTAATCCAGAAACCTCGACCTATCTTCAATAGTTCTCAACAGAATCCCTCCGACAGGATAATCAGGTAGAAATTTATGAAGGGAATGCGGATGTGATTTACGTTCCAATCGAACCGATGAATTAGCATTTATCAACAAATGTATCACAAATCACTGCATTTCCATAAACCTGTTCCTTATCCGGTTTGTTCTAAATGGCAAAGACAATCTTTATAATGATAGAATCATGAAATTAAAAAAAGGAAGTATTGCATTACTAACATTGGCAGGTATGTTCTATATGAGCGTACAAAAAGCGGATGCATGCACGCGTGCCGTCTATATCGGACCGGACCATATGGTAGTAACCGGACGTACAATGGACTGGAAAGAAGATATTATGAGTAATATCTATGTTTTCCCCAGAGGAATACAACGTGCAGGATATAATAAAGAAAATGCCGTGAAATGGACTTCAAAATACGGCAGCGTCATTGCAACAGGATATGATATAGGTACGTGTGACGGAATGAATGAAAAAGGATTGGTTGCCAGTCTGTTATTTTTACCAGAATCCGTCTTTGACCGTCCGGGAGATACACGTCCTGTCATGGGGATCAGCATATGGACACAATATGTACTGGACAATTTTGCCACCGTACATGAAGCTGTCGAGGAGCTGAAAAAAGAATCATTCCGCATTGATGCTCCCCACATGCCCAACGGTTCAGCTTCCACTCTTCACCTGGCTATTACAGATGAAACAGGAAATACAGCGGTTTTGGAATATCTGGACGGGAATTTAAGCATACACGAAGGAAAAGAATTCCAAGTGATGACCAATTCTCCACGATATGATTATCAGTTGGCTATCAATAATTACTGGAAAGAAGTAGGAGGATTGCAAATGCTGCCGGGCACGAACCGTTCCAGCGACCGCTTTGTGCGTGCCTCTTTTTATATACATGCAATCCCTCAGACTCCGGACGCTAAAATAGCTGTACCAGTGTACTCAGTGTGATGCGTAATGTATCTGTCCCTTTCGGAATTACCACACCGGACAAACCTCATATATCTTCCACCCGCTGGCGTCTGTATCCGATCAGAAGAATAAAATATATTATTTTGAATCGGTCATGACTCCTAATCTGTTTTGGTTGGATTTGAAGAAAATCGACTTCAGTCCCAAAGCCGGAATCAAGAAACTGCCCCTCACCAACGGAAAGATTTATGCAGGAGATGCTGTAAAAGATTTAAAAGACAGCGACTCATTTGTATTCTTATTCCAAACCCCTGTGATGTAAAACAGTAAAAATCAATATGACGTTCATGCCTCATTAAAATCGGTTAAGAGCCTCGTGAACGTCATACTTTTCTGCAAAAGTACTCCCTTCCGGCATTGAGTATCTTTTAAAATTCGTTGTTTTATAATAATACAAAAGCAATCATTTCCCCTCTGCTTCCTTATTACAAAAGAATAATTTATCTTTGAACGGATTTTAATATCCCATCAAAATCAGAACAAAAATAAAATAACTATGGAACAACCATCACTCAACGACCATAATAAACAGGAATACCCTCCCATGCATACTACAGAGCATGTCATAAACAGGACAATGGTCAATCTTTTCGGATGCGGACGGGCAATATCCGCCCATATAGAACGCAAAAAAAGCAAGCTGGATTTTGCGCTGCAAACCTGTCCGGAAGAAGCGGATATTATAAGAATAGAAAACACCGTAAACGAAGTATTGCGAAGAAATTTGCCCGTTACAATGGAATTTATCTCTCAAGAGGAAGCTATAGGGCGCTTTGACATGAAACGTTTACCGGAAAAAGCTTCCGAAACCGTACGGATTGTAAAAGTCGGCGATTACGACGAATGCCTCTGTATAGGTCAACACGTGAAAAATACGTCCGAAATAGGTACATTTAAAATTATAAGCCACGACTATAAAGACGGAATCTTCCGTATGCGGTTCAAGCTGATATAGAACAACTGTCAATCTGTCCCCCTAAAATTACAAATTGGCAGTAGCCTTGACAATCAAATGTTTAAAGAGGCTTACCAACTTTTAATGCAAAGGTTTTAATCTTTAAGAAAACCTTTATAGGTTTAAAAGAGTGCAATATAAACCGCATATCATCGAACTAATGGTATGCGGTTTGCATTATGGATAGTGAATGACAAAGCCGAAAGGTGAAGGAATTCAGAAATAAACAAAATGTTTAACCAAAACCTATAGGAGATTAAGATTATGATGCCAGTAAGAAGATCAAACCAAACATGGTTACCAAGTATTTTTAATGATTTCTTTGATAACGACTGGATGGTAAAAGCCAATGCAACAGCTCCCGCCATCAATGTTATTGAAAGTGACAAAGACTACAAAGTAGAAGTCGCCGCTCCGGGAATGACCAAAGAAGACTTCAAGATCCATATCAACGAAGACAACGACTTGGTTATCTCTATGGAAAGAAAACAGAAAGTACCGAAGGTGATAAAGAAGGCAAGAAAGAAAGCCGTTACTTGCGTCGCGAATTCTCTTATTCTAAATTCCAACAGACATTGATCCTGCCTGATGATGTAGATAAAGATAAAATTGATGCAAAAGTAAACGATGGTGTATTAACTATCGAGCTGCCGAAACGTACGCCGGAAGACAAAGAAAAAGCAGCCAAGGTTATCGAAGTTAAATAACATGCTCTCAAATTCAGAAAAGAGGGATTGCCGCAGAGGCAGTTCCTCTTTTGTTTTTATAAAAGTCCGTTTCTATTCCCTATGAGTTCATCGTAATCTTACAACCCAAAGATATAAATCTTTCACCTGTAAGATCTATAATCTTCGCATTGCATCCTCCCTTCCCTGTTCTGTTCCATATTGCCTGTTCTCTTTACGCACTATACCTCGCCAATGTCTACTTAACATATTTATCCAACACTTTTTCCAAGGCATTTTGTGAAACCGGCTTAGTCAGGCAATCATCGCATCCGGCTTCTATAGCCCTGTCTTTGTCGGACTCAAAAGCAAAGGCAGTCAAAGCGACAATAGGCACTTCTTTTGAATAAGAACGAATCAGGCGCGTAGCCTCCAGCCCATCCATATGGGGCATCTTGATATCCATCAAAATCAAGTCGGGCTGATGTTCTTTAAATTGATTCACCGCATCCTCTCCATTCTTAGCCCATAGCAGATTACATCTTTTCCCTAACAATGTCTTTAACAGCAAAAAGTTGCTGTCTACATCTTCCGCCACCAGTACTGTTCTTCTTTGCAATACTTTTCTCGGTTCCGTACTCCCTGATTCCGGACACTTCGTAGCCTTTTCGGATTCCGGACATTTTTTACCTGCCTTATAAGGAATCGTAAAACGAAAAGTAGAACCTTCATTCAGTTTGGATTCCGCAGTAATCTCTCCACCTAATTTTTCTACAATCACCCTACAAATCGCAAGCCCCAAACCTGTTCCCTGAACAAAAGTATTCAGTTTTCACGAAACGCTCAAAAATCATTTTAATCTTCTCCTCGGAGATACCCATTCCCGTATCTTTTACATAAAAATCAATATACTCCTCCCTCACTTCAAAACCAAAACGGATTTCCCCTTTGAAAGTAAATTTTATAGCATTGGTTATCAAATTTGTAACAACTTGCATAATTCGGTTCTGATCTTCATTGATTATCAAACCGGTGTCTTTATTGTCTAATATCAAAACAACCCCAGTCTGCACCCGATCCTTATGCATCTCATACACATTACGGCACAATTCTCCCAAATCCATTGGATATCTGATGTATTCCAATGTACCCGCCTCTATTTTTGCCAAATCAAGAATGTCATTGATTAATTGCAACAATATTTCCGAATTCTGGTTGATGATGTCCGAATAAAGTTTTTCATCCTCTGCATTATCCGCTATAGTCATCAAACGGGAGAAACCTACTATTGCATTCAGAGGAGTACGGATTTCATGACTCATATTGGCTAGAAAGGCTGTTTTCAGCCTATCGGACTGCTCAGCCTTGATACGGGCCTGAACCAGTTCTTGCTCTATGTTCTGCATATTGGTAATATCCCACGAAATGCCGATAATAAGCGGTGCACGCCCTTCCAGAGGAACTAATGTTTTTAAAGTCTGCACGATACGGGTCTCGCCTGTAGCCGTCACATACGTTTCCTGCATTTCCATGCGCTCGCGGGTACGGATCAATTCCAAATCATCCCGATGAAACTTCTCCGCATTCTCATGTTCGGGAAACACTTCAAAATCAGTATGGCCCAATGCTTTGGAAGCAGGAATTTTAGAGTGGCTGGCAAACGCCTTGTTCCAATAAAGATATCGGAAATCATCTTCAGGGTCCTTCACAAACAAATAAACAGGAATATTATTCAGTATGGCATCCATCAGATAATTCAGTTCACGCAATTCGTCACGGTTCTTGATAACATCCGTTATATCCTGTGTAAAAACCAAATCATTTCCTCGCCCTGATTTTGAATCATAAAGGCCGAAACCTGATGAACACGAAGTTTTGTTTCTCCCACACGGGTATATTTGGCACGATAAGCAAAATTACCTCCATTATCACGAATCTCTTGAACACGTTTATCAAATATTTCTTTGGTATTCAGAGAAACAGATAAATCATAAACCTTCTGTGTTCCCAGCTCCTCTTTCACTCCATATTCCTCAATAAACTGCCGGTTGGCATAAACTAAGGTTCCGTCAGCCGATACAGCCAGAATACTATCACTGACCTTATCCAGTACCCGTTTAAATATTTCCAGGTTCTGCTGTGTGGCAACTCTTTCACTAATATCACGGCACATTATCAACACATATTCTTCATCTAAGGGGAAAATACGATTTTCATAATAATGAAGCATCCCGTCCACATCCAATTCATGATGGGCTGTAGAACCCCTACCTGTCGAAATAACCTTCTGAAGATTATTATGTATATTGTGATAAGCCTCTTTAGGAACCATATCCTGCATACGCATCCCCTTAAAATCGTTGTTGGATACACCCACATGATTTGTTTCCTCATTAGACACCACCTCTATCCCCATTTCCTCATGATTGAAAACGGTCAACATATCCGGCAAGGAATCTAATATTCTTACCGCATATTTCTCCTTGAAACTAACGCCATCAAAGTTTTTTCAGAAGAAGATAATTTTTCTTTCAGCAGCCTGTTCTCCTCTTTCAACGATTCAATTTCCTGCTCTAATACTTTAAGCTTGTGTTCACAATCCATTTGTTTTGAATATCTTTAGGATTCCTAATTGGACAAAGTAGAAAACTTTTTGTAAACACAGAAAGAATAGTGATTTATTTTCCGATAAAAGAGAAGTCACTGATTAATAGTTAATGGAGTGCACTGTTGCCACACCCCATTAACCACATATCATCAGCCATTAAAATCATTTATATTCCGCCCAGCTCTTGATAGCGATATCGTTTATCGTCATGGTACAGAAAGCATTGATAAACGCACTTGCCAGACGAGCATTGGTAATCAAGGGCACATTCAGGTCGATAGCGGCACGACGTATCTTATATCCATTGTCCAACTCCCCGGCTGTCAGATTCTTCGGGATATTGACTACCATGTCTATCTCTTTCCGATGCAACATATCCAGTGCCTGAGGTTTCCCTTCCTCACTGGGCCAATACACGCGGGTATTTTCCACCCCGTTCTCGGTCAGGAAGTGGGATGAGCCTCCGGTGGCATAAAGTTTATAACCTTTCTTCTGCAACATACGGGCCGCTTCCAAGGTATCCGCTTTCTGCTTGGCATTACCTGTAGAAAGCAACACGCTCTTTTCAGGAATACGATATCCCACAGACAGCATCGCCTTCAATACGGCACACGAAGTATCCGTGCCGATGCAGCCTACTTCACCGGTAGAGGCCATGTCTACCCCCAATACCGGATCGGCTTTCTGCAAACGGTTGAAAGAGAACTGGCTGGCCTTAATACCCACATAATCCAACTCGAAAAGATTCTTATTCGGTTTCTCAACCGGCAGTCCGAGCATCACTTTGGTAGCCAGTTCAATAAAATTGATTTTCAGCACCTTGCTGACAAAGGGGAAGCTGCGTGAAGCACGAAGGTTACATTCAATCACCTTGATATCGTTATCCTTTGCCAGATATTGGATATTGAACGGACCGGAGATATTCAATTCCTTGGCTATCTGACGGGAGATGCGCTTGATGCGGCGCACCGTTTCCACATACAACTTTTGCGGTGGGAACTGGATAGTGGCATCGCCTGAATGCACTCCGGCATACTCAATGTGCTCACTGATAGCATATGCCACAATCTCACCATTCTGAGCCACAGCGTCCATTTCCACTTCCTTGGCGTGCTCGATGAACTGGCTCACCACTACCGGATGCTTTTTCGATACATTGGCAGCCAGTTTCAGGAAGCGTTCCAACTCTTCTTGATTGGAGCAGACATTCATGGCCGCACCACTCAGCACATACGAGGGACGTACCAAAACAGGGAAGCCTACCTTGTCAATAAAGGCATGGATGTCTTCCATAGAAGTCAATGCGCTCCATTCGGGCTGATCCACTCCGATGCGGTCCAGCATGGCCGAGAATTTATCCCGGTCTTCGGCATTGTCAATGCTCTTGGCACTGGTACCGAGGATATTTACATTTTGCGCATCCAGACGGAGAGCCAGATTATTAGGAATCTGGCCACCGGTAGATACAATGACTCCGTGAGGATTCTCCAGTTCGAGAATATCCATCACACGCTCGAAAGTCAGCTCGTCAAAGTACAGACGGTCGCACATATCATAGTCGGTAGAAACCGTTTCGGGATTATAATTAATCATGACACTGCGGTAACCCTCCTTACGGATAGTCTGCAAAGCCTGCACACCACACCAGTCAAATTCCACCGACGAACCGATGCGGTAAGCGCCTGAACCCAGTACCACGATGGATTTATGGTCGCCTAAGTACTTTACGTCATTGGCCACACCGCTATACGTCAAATACAGATAGTTGGTCTGTGCAGGGTACTCGGCCGCCAAGGTATCGATTTGTTTCACCACCGGAAGGATTCCCACCTGCTTGCGATGATTACGCACATACAGAATACCGTCTTCCATATCTCCTTCGTAGCCAATGGCACGGGCTATCTGGAAATCGGAGAATCCCTGCACTTTCGCCTTGCGGAGCAATTCGTCCGGCATATCGGTAATCTGCTTGTGGTTATTGCCCCATTCGTGCATCTCTTTAGAAGTGTCCATGATGTGCTGCAATTTCTGCAAGAACCATTTGTCAATCTTGGTCAGCTCATGAATCTGGTCTACCGTGTAACCTGCACGCATGGCTTTGCTGATCACGAAAATACGTTTGTCCGTCGCTCACGAAGGGCTTTGTCCACGTCTTCTATAACCAATTCCTTATTCTCTACGAAACCATGCATTCCCTGACCAATCATGCGCAAACCTTTCTGAATGGCTTCTTCGAAAGTACGTCCGATAGCCATCACCTCGCCCACCGATTTCATGGACGAGCCCAGTTCACGGTCCACACCGTGGAACTTGCCCAAGTCCCAACGGGGAATCTTGCACACCACATAGTCCAGTGCAGGCTCGAAGAAGGCACTGGTGGTCTTTGTCACCGAGTTTTTCAAGTCGAACAACCCATATCCCAACCTAATTTGGCGGCAACGAAAGCCAACGGATAGCCGGTAGCCTTGGAAGCCAATGCAGACGAACGCGAAAGACGGGCGTTGACCTCAATGACACGGTAATCTTCCGATTCGGGATCGAAGGCATACTGTACATTGCATTCGCCCACAATGCCGATATGGCGGATGATACGGATAGCCAGTTCACGAAGTTTATGATACTCGGCATTGGTCAGTGTCTGCGAAGGGGCGATCACGATAGACTCGCCGGTATGGATACCCAGCGGGTCAAGTTCTCCATGTTACATACAGTGATGCAGTTATCATAACGGTCACGGACCACTTCATACTCCACCTCCTTCCAGCCTTTCAAACTCTTTTCCACCAATACCTGCGGCGAGAAAGAGAAGGCCTTTTCAGCCAGAACATTCAGTTCCTCTTCATTGTCACAGAAACCTGAGCCCAAACCACCCAATGCATAGGCGGCACGGATAATGACCGGATAACCTAATTCTTTAGCGGCGCGACGGGCATCTTCCAGATTTTCCACCGCTTCGCTCTTGATGGTCTTGACATTGATTTCATTCAGTTTTTCTACAAACAATTCACGGTCTTCAGTATCCATGATGGCCTGCACGGGAGTACCCAACACACGGACATTGTATTTTTCGAAGATACCTGCTTTGTACAGTGCCACCCCACAGTTCAAGGCAGTCTGTCCGCCGAAAGACAGGAGCACGCCGTCCGGACGTTCCTTTTCTATCACCTTCTCTACAAAATAAGGAGTAACGGGCAGGAAATAAATCTGGTCTGCCACCCCTTCGCTGGTCTGCACGGTAGCGATGTTCGGGTTGATCAGAACCGTTTCAATCCCTTCCTCCTTCAAGGCTTTCAATGCTTGCGAACCCGAATAGTCGAACTCTCCGGCCTCGCCAATCTTCAAGGCACCGGAACCTAATAACAATACTTCTTTATTTCGTCTTTCATACTTGTTCTTTTTAATACACGGTTTATAACAACTTCACAAACTCATCAAACAGGAACTCGGTATCCGTAGGTCCCGATGCAGCTTCCGGATGGAACTGTGCCGAGAACCAAGGTTGGTTTTATGCCTGATACCCTCGTTGGAACCGTCATTCATATTGATGAACAGCGGTTCCCAATCGGTTCCCAATGTATTATTATCTACCGCATAACCGTGGTTCTGACTGGTAATGAAACAACGTTCCGTTCCTATCATGCGCACCGGTTGGTTATGGCTGCGATGACCGTATTTCAATTTATAGATGGTAGCGCCTCCTGCTTTGGAAAGCAACTGATTCCCCATACAAATGCCGAAGATAGGCTTGTCGCTCAGGCTCATCGCCTTGCGGATATGCTGTACCGCCTCATCGCAAGTATCCGGATCACCCGGACCGTTCGAAATAAACAATCCGTCATACTCCATCCCTGTAAAGTCATGGTTCCAAGGAACACGGATCACTTCCACATCCCGTTTCAGTAAGCAACGGATAATATTTGTCTTTACACCACAATCCACCAACACCACTTTTTTCTTACCTGCACCTTCATTATAACGAATGACTTCCTTACACGATACTTTATCTACATAATTGATACCTGCATACGTTGCTTCGGGCACATTGCCGGTTCATCATCAAATACGATTTTCCCCATCATTACCCCATGTTCGCGAAGAACTTTGGTCAGTTCACGGGTATCGATGCCTGTAATGCCCGGCACTTGCTCACGCTTCAGCCAGTCGGCCAGACTTTCTTTCGCATTCCAGTGACTGTATTCTTCACTGTAATCACTTACAATAATCGCTTCGGCATGGATACGTTCACTTTCCATAAAAGTAGCCAAGCCATTGGGTTCGATAGTAAAGGGAGGTACCCCGTAGTTACCGACCAACGGATAAGTTAAGGTCATCAGCTGCCCCGCGTATGAAGGGTCTGTCAAACTCTCAGGATAACCGGTCATAGCGGTATTAAACACCACTTCGCCGGCTACCGGTTTCTCATAACCGAACGACTTGCCCGGGAAACGGCTCCCGTCGTCGAGGATCAATGTTACATTTCTCATCTAATCTATCTTGAATGGTTGTTCTTTAGATTGATAAACTTTTTCTATATAGTCTATAAACGCCTGGTTCACCAGCTTCACTCCACCCGGAGTAGGATAATCCCCACTGAAATACCAGTCGCCCGTATGGTTGGGACACGCTTCATGCAATCCTTCCAGTGTCTGATAAACGATTTCCACTTTCGCCTGCGTACCCTTCGGAGTGAGAAGTTCCACCATTTTTGCCGCAATCTCCTCATTAGTGAAAGGGGCATAAATTTCTTTCACATAATTCACCATCTGCTCTTTGGGTAACCCCACCTGGTCTTTCGATTTGTTGTAAGCACGGGCTATCACATCTTTCATATCCCGTTCTTTCAATATGATAGCAGCCTTGAAAGCGATAAACTGATCCATACTGGCCATATCAATACCATAATAATCAGGATAACGCACCTGTGGCGAAGAAGAAACAATGACGATTTTCTTCGGATGCAGGCGGTCGAGGATGCCGATAATGCTCTGTCTTAACGTAGTCCCCGGACGATGCTGTCATCAATAATCACCAGATTATCCACATGAGGCACAAGGCTTCCATAAGTGATATCATACACATGGCAGCCAAATCATTCCGACTGTTGCCTTCGGCGATAAAGGTACGCAACTTGATATCCTTGATGGCTACTTTCTCGCTACGGATACGCCTGGACAGGATTTTTCCAGTTCCTCGTGATTGGATGATGCCCCAAAGCCTCTATCTTCTTTACTTTCAGTTCATTCAGATAATTGTCGAATCCTTCCAGCAGTCCATAGAAAGCCACTTCCGCCGTATTGGGTATAAAAGAGAATACGGTATGCTCCACATCATAGTCTACCGCTTTCAAAATAGGATTCACCAGTTTTTCGCCCAGCTGTTTTCTTTCCTTATAAATATCCATGTCACTTCCCCGGCTGAAATAGATACGTTCGAAGGAACAGGCTTTCTTCTCTTTCGCCCGGTTGATCTGTGCCAGACGCATCTTTCCAGTCTTGCTTATAAGGATAGCCTGTCCCGGTTGCAATTCATTGATGCTTCCGGCAGATACATTCAAGCAGTCTGAATGACAGGGCGCTCGGATGCCAATACCATGATTTCATCGTCCATGTACCAGAAAGCCGGACGAATGCCCCACGGATCGCGCACCGCAAAAGACTCACCGCTACCGGTCATACCGCAGATCACATAGCCTCCATCCCACTCCTTGCTCGAATCTTGAGGACATTGCCCAGATCAATGCGGTCTTCTATAGCGTGAGTGATATCCATGCCTTTCAGACCTTCCTTCTCACATTCCACATAGAGGCGCTCCACCTCGCGATCCAAACGGTGCCCCACTTGTTCCAGCATAATATATGTGTCGGCATATTTACGCGGATGCTGGCCGTCGGCAGTGATACGTGCGAAAATCTCATCCACATTGGTCATGTTGAAATTGCCGCACAACGCCAAATTCTTGGCACGCCAGTTGTTACGGCGCAAGAACGGATGCACGTAGGAGATACCGCTTTTTCCGGTAGTGGAATAACGCAAATGCCCCATATATACCTCTCCGGCAAAGGGAAGGCATTTCTTGGCGTATCCGGCATCATGCAATTGTTCAGGCGCCAAATCCTTGAAATGATTTTGCACCGTACCGAATATCTCTGTTATCGCCCCTGAACCTAAAGCTCTTTCACGGAACATATATTCTTCACCGGGATTGGCCTCCAGTTTGACACAGGCCAGCCCGGCGCCTTCCTGTCCGCGGTTATGTTGTTTTTCCATCAGCAGATACAGCTTGTTCAAGCCATACATCCAGGTTCCATACTTTTCCTGATAATATTCCAGCGGTTTCAGCAGTCGTATCATAGCGACTCCACATTCATGCTTTAACGGTTCCATGCTCTCTCTTTACTACTTAAATTAATAGTTCATTTTCAGATTCTTATAAAAACATCCCAAAGGTATGACAAGACCTTCTGTCATTTTTCCAAACTTACGGTACATCTTTCAAGAATTATGCCGGAAACTTCCTGCATAATCTCCGGCAGCATTGCCTTCTATTCTACTGTTACCGACTTCGCCAGATTTCGTGGCTGATCCACATTCTTCCCTTTGCAAATGGCTACATGATAGGCCAATAACTGTAAGGGGACCGTAGCTATCAACGGTTCGAGCACTCTAATGTTTCGGGCAACTCAATGCAATCATCGGCCAACTTACTGATTACCGTATCTCCTTCTGTGACCAAAGCGATTACTTTTCCCTTCCGCGCCTTGATTTCCTGTATGTTACTCATTATCTTTTCATACATCGCATTATGCGTAGCTACCACCACAACAGGCATTTCGGCATCAATCAATGCGATAGGTCCATGTTTCATCTCAGCGGCGGGATAGCTTCAGCGTGAATATAAGATATCTCCTTCAACTTTAACGCGCCTTCCAAAGCTACCGGGAAACTGTACCCCCGCCCCAAATAGAGGAAATTATGTGCATAGGTGAAAATACGCGACAGTTCCGCTATTTTAGGATTACTGATCAATATCTTTTTTATTTTAGCCGGAATCACAGTCAATTCCCGGATCACTTCCAGGTATTTCTCATCTGCCATACTCCCTTTCTCTTTTGCCAGTGTCAGCGCCAGCATGGTAAGCACGGTTACCTGTCCGGTAAATGCCTTGGTGGACGCCACTCCTATCTCCGGTCCTACATGAATATAAGAACCGGTATCTGTAATGCGCGGAATGGATGAACCTACCGCATTGCATATACCATAGATAAAAGCTCCTTTCTCTTTCGCCAGTTCTATGGCAGCCAATGTATCGGCCGTTTCACCCGATTGCGAGATAGCTATTACCACATCGTCTTCATGAATCACCGGATCACGATAGCGGAACTCGGAGGCATATTCCACTTCTACCGGAATACGGCAGAAACTTTCTATCAGTTGTTTCCCTATCAATCCGGCATGCCACGAAGTTCCGCAAGCCACAATTACAAAGCGACGAGCCTTGAGCAGACGTTCCTTATGATCAATAACCGCCGACAGTACTACTTTATCACCGTCCACATTGATGCGTCCACGCATACAGTCGTTAATACAATCGGGTTGTTCGAATATCTCCTTCAACATGAAATGCGGGTATCCCCCTTTCTCCAGTTGTCCCAGATTCATTTCCACCGTACGTACTTCGGGATTTTGAAGCACGTTGTCCAGATTGACGACTTCCAATGTCTTGTCTCTGCGAATCACCGCTATCTCCCCATCTTGCAGATACACCACTTTATCCGTATACTCTACAATCGGAGTAGCATCCGAAGCCAGAAAGAATTCATCCTTCCCTATCCCTACCACCAGCGGACTGCTTTTGCGTGCTGCAATAATCTCATCGGGATTATTCTTGTCGAGCACCGCTATAGCGTATGCGCCAATCACCTCATGCAGAGCCAACTGAACGGCAGTAAGTAAATCTAAATGGTTGGAAAGTTGGAAAAATTCAATTAACTGTACGAGAACTTCGGTATCTGTACTACTTTAAAGATGAACCTTTTTTTTGTAGCTTTTCTTTCAGGGTAGCGTAGTTTTCAATAATACCATTGTGGATAAGAGCTAGATTCTTTGAAGAAGAAAAATGAGGATGAGCGTTAGCCTGACAAGGCTCTCCGTGGGTGGCCCATCGGGTGTGGGCAATACCAATTGTACCGGAAACGTCTTTTTGGGAAACAAAAGCCTCTAGGTCTGAAACCTTTCCTTTCGTTTTATAAACGTTCAACCTCCTTTTTTGTCTATCAATGCGACTCCTGCGCTATCATAGCCCCGGTATTCCAACCGCTTCAGGCCTTTTATGAGAACAGGGTAAGCATCTCGTTTTCCAATATAGCCTACTATTCCACACATAATCTACTAAGTATATGTTCTGATTCGACTGCAAAGATACAAATATCAATTAACATAAATGCAATAAAAAACCATAAATAATTGACGAAAGCGATAAAAAAGTAAGAATAAAAATCGAAAAGAAATATTTTATTCGTTTTTTAATAAATATGAAAACTTACAGTATGATATTGTCTGTTGTGGTTTTAGTTACGATTTGAAAGACAGTAAGCAAGCAAGAAGGGTAATGTGTAAAGAGGACCGTCATCCCGACGCCCCTCTCCGCAAACTTAAAACAACCAACAAAAGAAATAGATAACCTTTATGCAGTGATTATCTAATAAAAAGCAATTCACGATATTTAGGTAATGTCCACATCTGGTTGTCTACGATCAGCTCCAGCTTGTCGATATGATAACGTATCTCTTCCAGCATCGGGGCGATGGTATCGTGATAGGCAATGGCCTTTTCGCGCTCGCTCTCTATTTTGTTCGCCACTTTTCGCGCCTCCACCATGGCATTTACATGCTCGGTGATGAAAATGGTTCGCCGGGCAATCTCTTCGATGAGTTTCATGTTCTCGGCCGACAGTTGGGATGCTTTTTCCGCCGGGAAGAGCTCTTTCATTTTATACACATTGTCTATCAGCTTGCTTTGGTATTCGGTGGCTACGGGGATGATGTGGTTCATCGCCAAGTCGCCCAGCACGCGCGCCTCGATCTGGATTTTCTTTGTGTAAGTTTCCCATTTCACTTCATTGCGCGCCTCCAGCTCCTTGCGGGTCATCACGCCGGTGGATTCGAACATGGCGATGCTCGCGGGCTTCAAGTAGTTGTCGAAAATGAGCGGGCAGCTCGTTTCGCAGTCCAGACCCCGATGGGCGGCCTCCGCCTTCCATTCGTCCGAGTAGCCGTTGCCGTCAAAACGGACAGGCTTGCACTCCTTGATGTAGCGGCGGATAATTTCAATGATGGCGGAGATTTTCGGTTCACCCTTTTCGATGAGCGCGTCCACGTCCTGCTTGAACCGGGCAAGTTGTTCGGCAACGGCCGCGTTGAGCGCAATCATGGCACTGGCACAGTTTGCCTCCGAGCCTACGGCGCGGAATTCGAAGCGATTGCCGGTGAAGGCGAACGGCGAGGTGCGGTTGCGGTCGGTATTGTCAATCAGCAGTTCGGGAATTTGCGGGATGTCCAGCTTCATTCCCTGTTTGCCTGCCAGTGAGACAAGGTCATCGTTGCCGCTTTCTTCTATATGTCCAGCACTTGCGTGAGCTGTTTGCCCAGGAAAGAAGAAATGATGGCGGGCGGCGCTTCGTTGGCTCCCAGGCGATGGGCGTTGGTGGCACTCATGATAGAGGCTTTCAGCAAACCGTTGTGGTGGTATACCGCCATCAGGGTGTTGACAATGAAGGTGATGAAGCGCAGATTGTCTTCGGCGGTCTTGCCCGGAGCCATCAGCAGAACGCCGGTGTCTGTACCCAGTGACCAGTTGTTATGCTTCCCCGAGCCGTTGACGCCTTTGAAGGGTTTTTCGTGCAGCAACAGGCGGAAGCCGTGGCTCCGCGCCACCTTGCGCATGAGCGACATGAGAAGCATGTTATGATCTACCGCCAGGTGCATTCTTCGAAAATGGGAGCCAGCTCAAATTGGTTGGGAGCCACTTCGTTATGGCGGGTCTTGACGGGTATGCCCAGTTCCAGCGCCTGTATTTCAAGGTCTTTCATAAAGGCAGCCACACGGGTGGGGATGGCTCCGAAGTAATGGTCTTCCAATTGCTGGTTCTTGCTGGCTTCGTGTCCCATCAGGGTGCGCCCGGTCAGCAGCAGGTCGGGACGGGCGGCATACAGTCCTTCGTCTACCAAGAAGTATTCCTGTTCCCAGCCCAAGTAGGCCACCACTTTCTTCACTTTCGGGTTGAAGTAACGGCACACGTCCACGGCGGCTTTGCCCACAGCACTCAAGGCTTTCAGCAGTGGCGTTTTATAGTCCAGCGACTCGCCGGTGTAAGCAATGAAGACGGTAGGGATGCACAGGGTGTCGTCCACCACGAAGACAGGCGATGAGGGATCCCATGCGCTGTAGCCGCGTGCCTCGAAAGTGTTTCGGATGCCGCCGTTGGGGAAGCTGGAAGCATCGGGCTCCTGCTGTACGAGGAGTTTGCCCGAAAATTCCTCCATCATTCCACCCTTGCCGTCGTGTTCCACAAAGCGTCGTGCTTTCGGCTGTGCCTTCAGTCAGGGGTTGGAACCAGTGGGTGTAGTGGGTTACCCCTAGCTCAGTTGCCCAGCGTTTCATGCCTGCCGCCACTTCGTCGGCTATGGCACGCTCCAGGGGGGCACCGTTGTCCATGGCGTCCGTCAGTTTGGCATAAACGGCGCCGGGCAGATACTTGAACATTTTCTCGCGGTTGAAAACGTATTTGGCGAAATATTCACTGGGCCTTTCGGCTGGTGTCTCCACCGTTGCTGCTTTCTTCTTGAAAGCCGTTTCGACTACTCTGAATCTTAATTTTGACATAATACCTAAATTTGTTTAGTTGTTGATTAGTAGAGTGAATGGAAAAAACTTTTGTGATTAATTGTATGCTGACTCGCCATGCTCGTAGATATCGAGTCCTTCCTCTTCAATGCGTTTCGGAACACGCAAGCCATGTATCTTGTCCAGCACTTTAAAGACAATGAAGCCCATGCCTGCCGCCCACGCTCCTACCACGCCGCGCCGAAGAGCTGTGCCAGCAGGAAGCTGCTGCCGCCGCCATAGAACAGTCCCTTTCTGTAGCGAAGAGTCCTGTAAGAATCGTTCCCAGGCAACCGCAAACGCCGTGTACGGACGATGCGCCTACGGGGTCGTCAATCTTTAGCACATGGTCGATAAAGTCGACTGCAAATATCATTACCACGCCGCAAATGGCACCGATAAGTACAGACCCGAAAGGCGATACCAGGTCACATCCCGCCGTGATGCCACCAGTCCTGCCAGCACACCGTTCAGTGTGAGGGACAAGGAAGGTTTGCCATACTTCATCCAACTCGCCACCAGTGCGAAGAAACCTCCTGCACAAGCTGCCAGGTTGGTGGTGAGGAACACATGCGAAATGGCTGTCTGGTCTCCACTTGTTGCCGCTGCCAACTGCGAACCGGGGTTGAACCCGAACCAGCCGAACCAAAGGATAAACACGCCCAGGCAGGCAAGCGTCAAACTATGACCGGGGATGGCCCTTGATTTGCCGTCTTTCCCGTATTTGCCAATACGCGGTCCCAGAATGGCGGCGCCCACCAGGGCAATCCATCCGCCTACGGAGTGAACCACCGTAGAGCCGGCAAAGTCATGGAAAGTAGCGCCGAACGTCCTCATCATAAAGGAGCCTTCGTCTCCGTTCATCAGCCATCCTCCGCCCCAGGTCCAGTGGCCGGAAACCGGATAAATGAGTACGCTGATAAAGACAGTATAGACCAGATACATGGAGAACTTAGTACGTTCCGCCATGGCTCCGGACACGATGGTGGCCGCCGTGGCGCAGAATACAGTCTGGAAAATCAGGAAGCCTTCGATGGGCAATCCGTTGTCGATGATTTTGTCCATCGCCTCCAAGTTGAAAAAATGGGGGGCGCCCACAAAACCGCCTATGCCGAACATCAGCCCGAAGCCGATGAACCAGAACAGGATGGAGCCGAACATGAAGTCTACCAGATTTTTCATCAGCACGTTGGCCGTGTTCTTGGTACGGATGAACCCGGCTTCTACCAAGCGAATCCCGGTTGCATGAAGAATACCAGCATGGCAGCAAGTAGCATCCATACAGTGTTGAGTCCGGTAGCAAGTTCGCCCAGGGCCCCGGCGGTTGCATCGGGCGCCGCGGTGGTGGCTGCCACGCCTGCATCTTGCGCCCAAAGGCCGGCGGGGAGCATAAATAAGAGTATAGTATCCATAATTTTTCTCGTTTACGTTGTAGTATTGTTTTATTCCCGACTTTACTTTTGCCGGTAAAGGGAAGTAGCTTGCGCTTATTTTTCCTGTTCTGCATTATACAGGGCTATGTCACCCCGCTCGCCCGTGCGTATGCGGACGGCGTCTTCAATGGGGATGACGAAAATACGTCCGTCGCCTATCTCGCCGGTGTGCGCCGCCTTGATGATGGCTTGCACTGTTTTCTCCACATTCTTTTCGCGCACCACGATGGAAACCAGGATTCTTTCAATCGAACTGGTATCATACACCACGCCACGGTAGATACGTCCCTGGCGTGCTTTGCCAATGCCTCTTACATCGTAGTAGGAAAACCATTCGATGTCGGCTTCGAGCAACGCGTCCTTTACGTCCTCGAACTTGGTCTTACGGATAATAGCCTCAATTTTCTTCATTGTTGTACTTGTAATTTATATGTTCCAATCTTTTTACCTTTTTAAAAACTGATACCTCTCTATTTTGTCGTTATGTCTGAATTTGTTGTCGTACCTGCATTTTCAGCACTTCCTGTCAGAAACCCAGTCCGAATACGAAATAGGCCCCTTCGGTGCGCGGATTCACCGTCACCTTGGCGAAGGCGGGGACTGAGAATGAGTCTGTAATCTTGATTTCCTTGGATGCCCCAAGGCTGATGTCGCATACGGCGAACCCGTCCGAACCACTGCATTCCGGATCTGCGGACACGTTATAGAAGTCATTGGCCCATGGCGTGGCTCCTATTTCTGCCGTCCAGTCCAGACCTGCCAATTTGAAGGGGGCGGCGAGTGATATGTAAGAGGAGTAAGCCCGGTCGCCGTCCTTGTTCACCCCATCGTCGCCTGCAAAGTTGGTGTACCAGTTCACTGCCAACGGACCGAAATCGTAGCCTATCTGCGCTTCGAATACATGGCTGGTATGGTGCGTGCCATAGTGGAAATAGCCGGGACCGCCATTGAACCAGTAGTCTGTCACCGAAATGCTGAAACCGCCGGTACTGTAGCCCAGCGTCAGGTCCAGTTCTTTCGTATCAGCGGACTCAATGCCTGCGGATCCCCATGCACCGAGCGAAAATCCTTTGTAGGCAACGGACAATGACGGCTGTATGCTTACGCCTCCCAAATCCTGTCCGCGCCAAATATAGCCGCTTACCAAGTCAGCTCCTACACTGGCTTCCACCTTGTCTTGAGCGATGCTCGTTGCCGGCACTGCCATGGACATGCCTAATAGCAATGCCGTTTCCTTAAATTCATCTTCATAGCTTTTTACCTTTTAATTAATAATAGTGAGTATGTCATATTTTATATACCTATTGGCTTGATTGATGTAAGTCCGGTGCAAGCACACAGTGCTTCAAGGTGTTGCCGTGTACAGCTCAGAGCAACCATTTCCTGATCCGTTTCATGGCTTCTTCGCAATCCGCCCGCTCTCCGAAAGCGGTCAAGCGGATATATCCTTCACCACTGGGGCCGAAGCTACTCCCGGCGTGCCCACTACATTGGCTTCATACAGCATCTGTTCAAAGAATTTCCACGAGCTTACCTCGCCCGGCGCCTTCACCCACAGGTAGGGGGCGTTCTCTCCGCCGAAAACTTGAGTCCTGTACTTCCAACGCTTCTTTCATGATGCGGGCGTAGCCATATAATACTGTATGATGGCTTTCACTTGCTTTTTGCCCTCGGGGGTATAGATCGCTTCGG
>ENA-OQHP01000028-OQHP01000028.1-human-gut-metagenome-genome-assembly--contig:-NODE-28-length-44314-cov-2.785684_pt1 | contig 44314 bp, 50 predicted proteins | sample MGYA00242563_ERZ504717 | MGnify/ENA primary metagenome ERZ504717 (study PRJEB26092, sample SAMD00036212) | human gut metagenome | host: Homo sapiens | study: EMG produced TPA metagenomics assembly of... | reverse complement strand
TTACCGCATTTAGTAGTTGACGATGAAGAAGATCTATGCGAGATTCTTAAATTCAATTTAGAAACGAAGGGTATTTTGTGGATACGGCAAACTCCGCCGAAGAAGCCCTGAAGATGGAACTGACCCAATACAACTTGCGTGTTGCTGGATGTGATGATGGGAGAAATATCAGGATTCAAAATGGCGAACATGCTGAAAAGAATAAAGCTACTGCTTCTATTCCCATTATATTCATTACTGCTAAAGATACTGAAAACGATACCGTAACAGGGTTCAACCTGGGAGCCGACGACTATATCTCGAAGCCATTTTCACTGCGCGAAGTTATAGCACGCGTTAAGGCTGTCCTTCGACGCACCAGCCCCACACAGGGAAAAGAAGCGCAAGAACAATTGCAGTACAAAGGGCTTTTAGTCGACATCACCAAGAAGAAAGTCAGCATAGACGGTATAGAAATTTCCCTGACAAAAAAAGAATTCGAAATCCTGTTGCTGTTGTTACAAAACAAAGGCCGCGTATTCTCACGCGAAGATATTCTGGCTAAAGTATGGCAGGAGGAAGTCTATGTGCTGGACCGTACCATTGACGTCAACATTACCCGCCTGCGTAAAAAAATAGGCGAATATGGAAAATGCATCGTCACCCGCCTGGGATACGGATACTGTTTTGAATGCGAATAACCTAACCTGTACCTTTCCATGACTATTAAATTATCCAGCCACGTCCTGTCATTCAACAAGAAACTATTCTTGTCGGTAATTTCCTTATTCATAGCATTCGCCATCTGTTTCATGGCATTCCAATATCGCAGGGAGAAGGAATACAAAATAGAATTGCTGAACACACAACTCCAGAATTACAACGACCGCCTGAATGATTTTCTCCGTGGCAGGGATACACTGAATATTCAACAATTGAACGACTATGTTTGCGAACACACCTTTGAAGATCTACGCGTGACACTGATCAATAAGAATGGTACTGTAATTTATGACAATCTGGAAAAAGATCCCAGCCACTTCGAGAACCACCATAACCGTCAGGAAATAAAAAAAGCCATCATTTATGGCAGCGGCTACTCCATTAACAGACAATCGGAAAGCTTGGGCGGTGAATTTTTCTATTCAGCAAAGTATTATCCTAACCTGGACTATATCATTCGTTCGGCCCTTCCCTATAATGTCAGTCTGATGAGACACCTGAAAGCAGACTCTCATTATGTATGGTTCACACTGATAATCAGCCTGATATTAATAATTGTGTTCTACCGGTTCACACATAAATTGGGAATGTCTATCACCAAATTGCAACAATTTGCCATGAAAGCCGACCGCAATGAACCGATAGACACTGATATGCAGGATACCTTTCCCAAAAACGAACTGGGCGAGATATCCCAACATATCATCCAGATTTACAAACGTCTGCATCAGGCAAAAGAAGATTTATATATCGAACGCGAGAAACTGATCACCCATCTCCAAATCTCGCACGAAGGCTTAGGCGTATTCAACCACCGCAAAGAAGAGATTCTGGTAAATAATCTGTTCACACAATACGCCAACCTTATCTCGGACAAAAATCTGAGTTCTACGGAAGAGATCTTCTCCATCCCCGAATTGCAGCCCATCACCCGTTTCATTACAAAAAACAAGGAACGCAGTATCGGCAAAGAAGAGAAACGGATGTCATTGAACATAGACAAAAACGGACGTATCTTTGCCGTGGAATGCATTATCTTTCAAGATGACAGCTTTGAAATCTCCATCAATGACATCACTCAGGAAAAGGAACAGGCACTTCTGAAAAAACAGCTGACACAGAATATCGCCCACGAATTGAAAACCCCTGTAAGCAGCATACAGGGATATCTGGAAACCATAGTAAACAATCCTACCCTGCCCCGTGAGAAATCAATGCTTTCCTGGAGAGAAGCTATGCACAAAGTAACCGGCTGGCACATCTGTTACGGGATATCTCCGTACTTACCCGCATGGAAGAAGCTCCGAACATGATCGAAACAGAACCGGTAAACCTCACCACCATGATGCGGAATATCCTGAACGAAGTAACTTTGGAACTGGAAGAAAAGCAGATCACAGCCCACAACATGCTGCCTGAAGGACTGACCGTACAAGGCAATTCTTCCCTGCTATACTCCATCTTCCGGAATCTGACAGACAACGCCATTGCATACGCAGGAACTCATATTTCCATAACCATCCGCTGTTTCCGTGAAGACGAACGTTTTTATTATTTCAGTTTCTCGGACACAGGCGTAGGAGTAGGACCCGAACATCTAAGCCGTTTGTTCGAGCGTTTCTATCGGGTGGACAAAGGACGTTCACGCAAACTGGGTGGTACCGGACTGGGACTGGCCATTGTAAAAAACGCAGTCATTCTGCATGGCGGAACAATCTTCGCTAAAAATACCCCCGGTGGAGGTCTGGAATTCATATTTACATTGAGTAAAGAATGAGAGGATACCAAGAGCCTGTTTCTAAATTTTCTTCAAAATTTAAACAGGCTCTAAAAAATAAAGAAAGATAATTGTTTTCTTAAATATAAACTGTATCTTTGCGGTGCATCGGTTCATTTATCTCCCTCCGAGGTGAATGATTAAAAGGGAATCAAGGTGAAAATCCTGAACAGTCCCGCTGCTGTATGTTTCACTAAACGCATAAGCAAAATGCCAATAACCACTGGGATAATTTCCGGGAAGGTGCTTATAGCGGAAACGAGTCAGAAGACCTGCCTGTGCATTTATCAAATCTGAAGCTTTCGAGGAAAGAGCTTGGAACACTGAACGTAAGGGATGCCTTTAATCACATCCGCTATTTTCTCCGTTTCACTGTCCGGAAAAGAGTATCAGGTAAAAAGAACATTTATTTTAAAGTAAACTCTGCCAAGTTTATTTGGAATGCTCAGCCGAAGTGATTCGCCTGAGCATTATTTTATAATCCAAGTCAATACAAAATCGGGATGAGTGACATAACGGACCCGATAACGTTCCTGCCGGCCTGTACGATATTCGCGTGCCTCGAACTCCCCCTCTTCCGACAGGCTGAAAGGAAAAATACGAAGATGACGAATAAAATCCACCTCCTCTACTCCCATCAGTTTGAACAGTGCCTCCTTGGCCGACCAATGGAGCAATAAAGCATAAACGTCATCTCCTTCCATCATTGCGGGCTCTTCATCGGAACGAATAAAACGGGAAGCTACTTTCCGCACTCTGGTTCCATACTGCTCTATATCCACTCCCACCTCACAGGAAGAATGAAGCGCCACCGCCACATAACCGCGAGTATGCGAGATGCTGATATACCGGCTTCCATCCTTTAGATAAGGCCTTCCCGAAGAGTAATAAGCTATCTCCTTTTCTTCTCCACACAAAGCCTTCAGCAGCACACGTACCGACAACCATTCATGCTTCCGTTTTTCGGAAAGAACAGCCAGTTTCTCCCTATACCAGTCTTTATGCTCCAATGATGCCAGCAGTTGTTCCGTTGTTTCATCAGACTTCCATATTCCAAGCAGAAACTCCCCTTCGCTATAAGTACGGTATAAAGGCATAATAAAATCTATTTCTTTTCTTCTTCCACGGAGCTGGAAGAGTCAACGATAACTTTTACTTTCAAAATGCGGCGCGTATTCATTTCAAGTACCTCAAAATGATAATTCCCATAATCTAACCGCTCGTGCAATACAGGAAACTCCCCTTTTATTTCCAGCAACAAACCAGCCAAAGTGTCCGCATCTCCTTCCACTTTCTCGAAAAGAGCGGGATCAGCTTTCATAATCTTATAAAAATCGGACAGCAAGGTTTTTGCCTCGAATATATAGGTACGGTCATTCAGTTTCACATACGTACGCTCTTCATCATCGTATTCATCATTAATCTCTCCTACAATCTCCTCGATGATATCCTCCATTGTAACAATGCCCGAAGTACCTCCAAACTCATCGACAACGATGGCAATATGGATCTTGTTCGCCTGAAAATCACGCAAAAGGTCATCAATCATCTTCGTTTCAGGCACAAAGTAAGCAGGACGGACCAATGTCTGCCAACGAAAGTTGTCGCCTTTGCCCAAATGAGGAAGCAAATCCTTTATATAAAGAATTCCCTTTATATTATCCCGCGATTCGGCATATACCGGAATACGGGAATAGGCATTTTCCACAATACATTTCAACACTTCGGAATAAGGAGTATTGATTTCCAAGTCCACCATATCCAGCCGGGAAGTCATCACTTCCTTAGCCGTTTCCTCACCAAAACGGATAATACCTTCCAGAATATTGCTTTCCTCTGAAATCTCACTCTTGTCCGTCAGTTCCAAAGCCTGTGAAAGCTCGTCGACAGAAATATTATAATTCCTTTTTGCCACACATCTGTTCACCAAAAAGAAGAACGGACCAGCAATGCCGACAAAGGTGAAAAGAATTTCTTTAAAAAAGAAATGGCAGGAGCTGCCTTACGGCAAAACTTCAACGTGTTCTGTGCCGAATAAATTTTAGGCATGATTTCACCGAAAAGCAACAGCAGAAAAGTAAGGACAACCGTTATTAGCAAGAATTCCAGAATCACGGAATTTCCAAAGTGTATGGTGCTGGCAAAAAAGTAATTGCACAGCATGATAATGGTTACATTGACAAAATTATTAGAGATAAGAATAGTCGCTAACAAGCGTTCGGAATCATTCAGCAGGGCGCTGATACGCCTGTCCGAAGTATGTTTTCCTTCCTCTATCTCACTTAAATCAACAGGTGAAAGAGAAAAGAAAGCTATTTCCGAAGCAGACACAAAGCCTGAGGCATACAACAATAAAACAGCTAACAAGATAGCTATGATAGCTCCTATGGTAGGAGCTGTTACGGTTACACCGTCAAATAAATCCGCCAAGCGGCATAAATACGAGTCAGGGTCCAAGGAATCTGGTTTTAGTTAAACATCAAGTTCTCTTAATTAAAAAGGTAAATCGTCTGTCAGACTATTATCCGAGGCTTGCTGTTGTTGCGGAGCCGCTTGTGCAGACACCTGCTGCCGGGATACCGCTTGTGCCTGCGGTACATATCCTGTACCCGGTTGCTGCGAGGTGTTACGCGGGGTCAGCATCTCCATATTATCAGCAAAAATCTCGACAATGGTACGTTTTATGCCATTCTGGTCATCGTATGAACGGCTGCGGATTTTCCCTTCTATGTAGAGTTTGTCGCCCTTACGGACATATTTTTCCGCAGTTTGGGCCAGTCCTCTCCATAACACGATATTATGCCATTCCGTACGTTCGGGAACCTGTGTTCCATTCTGCAACGTATAGGCACGATCGGTGGTGGCTAACGAGAAGTGGCAACGGCAATGCCGGTATCCAAATATCTCACATCAGGTCCTTTCCTACATTTCCAATCAAATGACTTTATTTACTGACATTCTATTATTCCTTTTTAATTATTAGGCTCCAAAATTAGCGAAAAAAACTGATTCACCAAACGCGATACGGCAAATTTATGCAAATCTTCCACGCTTATTCTCTGATACTTCGCAAAAGAAGCCGAATTCTCAGGGAGAATCACTTCATAAAAATTTGCGTAAATCACCCGGTGGGATAACACGTGCTTCACCCCTTTCCGCACCAGCCGCACTATGGGCTCCTCTCCCCCGGCCAGCATCCCGCGAAACTGTGGCGATGCATACAGTTCCTCTTCCGTCCACTCACGATCCGTTTCTATCAAAGGCGGTTCATACAAATTTTTCCATATATCATTTCCGCTGCGCTTATGTATAAAGGTATACGCGCCCATACGTACATATATATAATTAAAATAACGATTGGTCACCTTGGTTTTATGTTGCTTCACAGGCAAAGAGCCGGCAATCCCCTTCAGACGCGCCACACAAGAATCGTTTAGCGGACAAAACAGGCAGTCGGGCGCTACCGGAGTACACTGCAAAGCTCCAAAATCCATGATAGCCTGGTTGTAGAGACCAGGGCGCTCACGGTCCAGCAACTCATCGGCAACCCGGACAAACAGTTTCTTTCCTTCCGCCGAATCAATGGGGGTATCAATGCCCAACCAGCGAGACAGCACCCGATACACATTACCGTCCACCACTGCGTATGGCATACCGTAAGCAAATGAACAAATAGCCGCTGCTGTATATTCTCCCACTCCTTTCAAAGCACGCACCCCAGTGTATGTTACAGGAAATCCTCCTGCCTCTGCCATCCTTCTGGCCGCAGCATGCAAATTTCTCGCACGAGAATAATACCCCAGCCCCTGCCAATATTTCATCACCTCATCCTCATCGGCTGCCGCCAGTGCGAACACATCAGGAAAACGGGCCACAAAACGTTGATAGTAATCATATCCCTGAACCACACGAGTTTGTTGTAGAATAATCTCCGAGATCCATATCAAATAAGGATTTTTTGTCCTTCTCCACGGCAAATCACGCCCGTTTTCCCTATACCAATCTATCAATTTTCTGCTAAAATTCTCCATATCAGTATTATATAAAAGTGCATTCTATGCAATATTTCCGCAAAAGTAAACCAAGAAAATGGAAGAAGATGCTTTTTTTAGGAAATTTATTCTGAATATATTTCTTAAAGAGGGAGAAAAGCTATATATTTGCAGTCCAAAAAATTAAGATATAAGTATAACAATAATTATTTAGCGAAATGACTAAAGCAGATATCGTAAACGAAATTACGAAAATACCGGTATTGACAAGGTGACAGTGTTAACCACACTTGAGGCTTTCATGGATACAGTAAAGGATTCATTATCTAAAGAAGAAAATGTGTACCTGCGTGGTTTTGGAAGTTTTGTAGTGAAGAAAAGAGCTCAGAAGACTGCTCGCAACATTTCAAAGAACACTACAATCATTATTCCGGAGCACAATATTCCGGCATTTAAACCAGCTAAGACATTTACATTATCAGTAAAGAAATAATAAACAAGAGTATTAACCCATAAAATTTGAAGCTATGCCAAGCGGAAAGAAGAAAAAAAGACACAAAATGTCTACTCACAAGCGTAAAAAAAGACTAAGAAAGAACAGACATAAAAGCAAAAAATAATTTGTAGTCTGTCTGTGACGACAAATAAAGAACAAACCTTGCAAAGCAACAAAAGTCTTTCAGGTTTGTTCTTTGTTTAATGAGAAAAGTGAACAATTTAAAAATACAAAAGTGACAAGCGAACTAGTAGTAGACGTACAACCCAAAGAGATTTCCATCGCACTCCTTGAAGATAAAGCGTTGGTGGAATTTCAGAAAGAAGGGAGAAGTGCTTCCTTCAATGTGGGAAATATGTATTTGGGACGGGTAAAGAAACTAATGCCCGGCCTTAATGCCTGTTTCGTGGATGTCGGCTTTGAAAAAGATGCTTTTCTTCATTATCTAGACCTAGGTCCTCAATTTCATTCTTATCAGAAGTATCTGAAGCAAGTTTTAAGCGACCGTAAAAAACTTTTTCCCATCACAAAAGCTACTATGCTGCCTGATATTGAAAAGGAAGGGACGGTTTCAACCACCCTCCAACAAGGTCAGGAAGTTATTGTGCAGATTGTAAAGGAACCTATCTCGACCAAGGGCCCCAGACTAACCTGCGAATTGTCATTCGCCGGACGTTATTTGGTATTAATCCCTTTCAACGATAAGGTTTCGGTATCACAAAAAATTAAATCGAGCGAAGAACGCGCCCGTCTGAAACAGTTATTGCAAAGCATCAAACCGAAAAACTTCGGAGTGATTGTACGCACCGTAGCGGAAGGCAAAAGGGTGGCCGAGCTTGATGCAGAGCTTAAAGTCTTGCTGAAACATTGGGAAGAAACAATCACTAAAGTACAGAAGGCTCCCAAACTGCCGGCATTGGTATACGAAGAGACCAGCCGTACAGTGGCCATGTTGCGCGATCTTTTCAATCCGTCTTATGAGAACATCTATGTGAACGATGAAACAGTGTTCCATGAGATTAAGGATTATGTATCACTTATCGCCCCTGAACGAGCCGAAATCGTAAAACTGTACAAGGGTCAGCTTCCCATATTCGACAATTTCGGTATTACCAAACAAATCAAATCCTCTTTCGGGAAAACCATTTCGTATAAAAGTGGAGCTTACCTGATTATTGAACACACAGAAGCACTTCATGTAGTGGATGTCAATAGTGGAAACCGCTCCAAATCTGCCAACGGGCAGGAGGCTAACGCACTGGATGTAAACCTGGGTGCCGCCGACGAACTGGCACGCCAGTTAAGATTGCGTGATATGGGTGGTATTATCGTGGTTGACTTCATTGATATGAATCTAGCAGAGAACCGGCAGAAACTGTACGAACGTATGTGCCAAAACATGCAGAAAGACAGAGCAAAACATAACATTCTGCCCCTCAGTAAATTTGGATTGATGCAAATTACCCGCCACGCGTGCGTCCTGCCATGGATGTCAACACGAATGAAACCTGTCCCACCTGCTTCGGGAAAGGTAGCATAAAGCCATCCATCCTTTTCACGGATACTTTGGAGAGTAAGATTGATTACCTGGTCAACAAATTGAAGATAAAGAGATTTACGCTGTACATCCATCCGTACATCGCAGCATATGTGAATCAGGGTCTGGTTTCCCTGAAGCGCAAATGGCAAATGAAATACGGATTCGGAATAAAGATTATCCCAGACCAAAGTCTGGCCTTCCTGCAATATCGGTTCACCGATATTCACGGTGAGGAGATAGACATGAAAGAGGAAATCGAAATCAAGTAAAAGAAAAGGGAGTGACATTTTTTATCACTCCCTTTCTTTATTTCACGACTCTAATATGCAAGGCTTGATTTCGACGTTTCACAAGCTCAAATACCAGTCACATTCTGCCGATTACAACTCACCCAACTATCACAAAGCTGGCAAAACAAAAGCACATCCGTTGCCCCTATTTTATTTGCCTTGCTTATAGTCTTTCACTATTCCCTCCGCAATCCAATTTGCCAATGCCTGACGGTTATTCTTCAGAACCAGCCGTTGTTGGTCACGCTTGTTCCGAATATTTCCCAATTCCAAAAACACCGCTACGGGAGTCGTATTACGCAATACATACAAATTACGTTCACTCACCGTTCCGCGAAAGCCACGGTTTGGCTGATGCTTGTCATATTTCCTATCAAAGGTACGGTGCAAGTTATTGGCCAACCGCCTACCCTTCGTACTTTTAGGAGCGTTATAAAAAAACACATCTGTCTGCTGTCCCTTACTGCGACTGTCCACATGAATAAATACAGCTCGTTTGTAACTGCTTTATCCTTCCGATACAGTTTATTCACCCAGTCACAGCGTTGCTTCAAACGAGCTACCTGATTCAAGGGAATAGGATCTCCCATGCAAGTTTCACGTTTACTATTTGCCAGGACATGACCGTCACGAATACCATCTTTCTTATCTTGAATGATAATATGCACCTTCGCACCGCGTGACAACAACTCACGTGCCAACCGCAGAATAATATCGTATGCATACTCATCCTCATGCAACTGACGCCCCTGATAGATACCGATGGCCCCAGGATCGGGACCTCCGTGACCACTCACCAAATAAAACAAGCTCCGCTTAATTCATTGGATGTAATCTGATAGGTAGCATACTCCTTCCAAATAATGCCTCTTTGCCGGTACGAGGCTTTTTCTTCGCCAGAAGCGGTGATAGAACAAAAAATAAAAACGTGACAAATAGTACCGATCCTCTCATTACCTGTTATTTTTCTCCCAACATTTCATCTATCTTCTTGCACAAAGAAGAGAATTCTTCTTCATTGTACAAACGGGTCAGCATTACAATCTTGCCCGTTTTGTCAATCAATACATTACGGGTGATGCCCGCTTTACGGTCTGCATATCTGGCAAAAATATCAGCTCCCGGATCAAGAGCCAACGGATAGGTCACGCCGGTACGTTTGGCAAAAGCCACTACGGTTTCCAAAGGTTCGTCCCGATCCACTCCAAAGAGAGCAAACGCTTTATTATCCTTATGTTTCAACCAGATATCTTTTTCAATAAAAGGCATCTCCTTTCGGCAAACTCCACACCAACTGGCAGTGAACTGAAGCATCACCACCTTGCCACGCAAATCAGAGAGTTTCACTTTCTGTCCGTCTGTCAGTTCCATTTCAAATCGGGAGCCATATCCCCTACCTTTACTATATAACCGGCATTATCAGGAGTAACCTGTTGTGCCTTCACCGGCTGGCTCAGCAAACATGCGCAAACCAGCAACATCAGACTCATAAACTTCTTCATCGTTCTTCTCTTATTTTTATATATTCGCTACAAAGATAGGCTATTCCATCATTTTTTCGTAATTTTGGCACCCAAAATAACTACCAACTTATCAAGAAGATGAATATTTTTTGGGATACAATCACTCATTACAATGCGGGTACCTGGATTTATCAAGTTATTATCACCCTTATCGGCATTATTTTAACCTATTCTCTATTCAAAAGCCCCACAAAAAAAATAAAGTAGCGATGAAGTTATATCTTATATTCTTGAATGTATGGATAGCTTCCGTGTATTACATGATTTATTGTGAACCAAGAAGTTACAACAGTGTTTTGGCAGGATTTTGGGGAATCATGGCCATCTTCTGGATTTATGACCTGAAAGTAAACTACACCCCTTTTGACCGGACTCACAAACATACCGCACTAGCCGTCCTGCTTTGTATGTTGCCATTGGCTATCCACTCTTCTCCATTATAAGGGGGATGAGCTTTCCCATGATGACCTCACCTGTAATGCCTTGTTCGGTAGCGGTTTTCACCATCGGACTGCTGCTGGCATTTTCCAAACGAGTCAATATCTTTCTCGTCATGTTTCTTTGCCACTGGGCACTGATCGGTTTCACCAAAACTTACTTTTCCATATTCCCGAAGATTTTCTGCTGGCAAGTTCGGCTGTACCGGGCCTTTATCTGTTCTTTAAAGAATACACAGCTTCCCATCTGCATACTTCCACCCTTTTCCGTGCCCGTATGATTAATCTCGCCCTGATTATTGCCTGCGGTGCAATCGGAGTGCTGTTCATGATATCTATGGTGTGCGAACTGGCTCAAGAACAGGCTTTATCGAAATAAAAACACGTCTTAATGAGGTACTTTGCAAAATCTTTCGTATTTTTGCCAACAAATTGAGTTAATGTTTTAACAGGATGAACGTATTAGAACTAAGTGAACAGGAGATTATCAGACGAAACAGTCTGAATGAATTGCGCGCTATGGGCATCGAGCCATACCCCGCAGCTGAGTATGTAACCAATGCATTTTCTACAGATATAAAAGCTGAGTTCAAGGATGATGAGGAACCTCGCAAAGTATCGGTAGCCGGACGTATGATGAGCCGCCGTGTGATGGGTAAAGCTTCATTTATCGAATTACAGGATTCAAAAGGCCGTATCCAGGTGTATATCACCCGTGATGACATCTGCCCGGATGAAAACAAAGAAATGTACAACACTGTGTTCAAACGTCTGCTGGACCTTGGTGACTTTATCGGTATAGAAGGATTCGTATTCAGAACCCAAATGGGTGAAATCAGTATCCACGCTAAAAAAACTGACCGTACTGTCCAAGTCTATCAAACCGCTTCCTATTGTAAAATACAAAGACGGAGTCGCTTACGACAAGTTTGAAGACCCTGACTGCGTTATCGCCAACGTTATGTTGACCTTGCTGTGAATGAAGAGATAAAAGATATCTTCATCAAGCGCAGTAAAGTATATAGCTCTATGCGCGAATATTTCAACTCAAAAGGTTATATGGAAGTGGAAACCCCGATTCTGCAATCCATTGCCGGCGGAGCAGCCGCACGTCCATTCATAACTCACCACAACGCACTGGATATGCCGCTGTATATGCGTATTGCCAGTGAGTTGTACCTGAAAAGACTAATTGTAGGTGGTTTCGAAGGAGTGTATGAAATAGGTAAGAACTTCCGTAACGAAGGAATGGACCGCACACACAATCCTGAATTTACCTGCATGGAAATATATGTTGCCTACAAGGACTATAACTGGATGATGGAATTTACAGAAAAAATGATTGAAAAAATCTGTCTGGATGTAAACGGCACCACTCAAGTAAAGTAGGCGACAACATCATTGACTTCAAAGCCCCGTACAAACGTGTCACCATGCTGGACTCTATCAAGGAACACACCGGCTATGATCTGACAGGCATGAACGAAGAACAGATACGAGAAGTTTGCCAGAAACTCAATATGGAGATTGACGACACAATGGGCAAAGGCAAACTGATCGATGAAATCTTCGGAGAATTCTGCGAAGGTACTTACATCCAGCCGACTTTCATCACCGACTATCCGAAAGAAATGTCTCCGCTGACAAAGATACACCGCAGCAATCCGGATTTGACCGAGCGTTTCGAGCTGATGGTGAACGGTAAGGAACTGTGTAATGCATACTCCGAATTGAACGACCCGATTGACCAGTTGGAACGTTTCGAAGAACAAATGAGACTGAGCGAAAAAGGAGATGATGAAGCTATGATTATTGACAAAGACTTCGTCCGTGCGTTGGAATACGGTATGCCCCCCACTTCGGTATGGGAATCGGTATGGACCGTCTGACGATGCTGATGACCGGACAGTCTACCATTCAGGAAGTGTTGTTCTTCCCCCAGATGCGTCCCGAAAAGATTACTCCGAAAGACACTCCTGCTAAATTTATGGAACTGGGAATTTCAGAAGACTGGGTTCCTGTCATTCAGAAAGCAGGCTATAACCTGGTGAGCGATATGAAAGAAGTGAATCCGCAGAAGCTGCATATGGACATTTGCGGAATCAACAAAAAATATAAATTGGAACTAACCAATCCTACGGTGGACGAAGTTGCCGGATGGATTGCGAAAATTGAGAATTGAGAATTTAAAGATTGAGAATTATTCCAATTGTCAATTATCCATCATAAATAATAAGCATGAAATTGCCCGGTAAAATAGCGATAATGGGTGGTGGCAGCTGGGCCACGGCTATTGCAAAAATAGTCTTGGCTCAGGCTGAATCAATCAACTGGTATATGCGCCGCGACGACCGAATTGAAGAATTCAAACGTTTGGGACATAATCCGGCTTATCTGACAAGTGTGCGCTTTGAAATAAAGAACATCAACTTCTCTTCAGATATCAACAAGATAGTAAAGGAATCGGATACCCTGATATTCGTTACCCCCTCTCCCTATCTGAAAAGCCACCTGAAAAAGCTGAAAACCAAAATAAAGGACAAGTTCATTGTCACTGCTATCAAGGGTATCGTCCCTGACGAGAACCTGATTGTTTCCGATTATTTTCATCAGGTATACGGTGTTCCCGAAGAGAATATAGCCGTCATTGCAGGTCCGTGCCACGCAGAAGAAGTAGCCTTGGAGCGTCTTTCCTATCTGACTATCGGATGTAAAGACATTGACAAGGCGAAGATATTCGCCCGGCAGCTGGCCGGACATTACATAAAAACTTCTGTAAGCCCGGATGTGCAGGTATAGAATACGCTTCGGTATTGAAGAATATTTATGCTATCGCCGCTGGAATTTGCAGCGGTCTGAAATATGGCGACAATTTTCAGGCTGTATTGATTTCAAATGCCATTCAAGAGATGAACCGCTTCCTGAATACCGTACATCCCGTAGAGCGTTCTATTGATGATTCCGCTTATCTGGGTGACTTGTTGGTTACCTCCTACTCCAATTTCAGCCGGAACCGCGTATTCGGAACCATGATTGGTAAAGGTTATTCCGTAAAAAGCGCACAGATAGAAATGGAAATGATTGCCGAAGGATACTACGGAACGAAATGTATCAAGGAGCTAAACAAGCACTTGCACGTGAACATGCCTATCGTAGATGCCGTTTATAATATTTTATATGAGCGCATCTCGCCCATGATTGAGATTAAATTATTAACTGATTCATTCAGATAAAATATCAGATACAATGAAGAATATTAGTTTAAACATCGACAAAGTAGCCGGTTTTGTTTCTAAGGAAACAATCGCTGCTTACGAACCTCAGGTGAAAGCCTGCATGGAAACATTGGAAAACGGTAAAGGTAAAGGTAATGACTTCTTGGGTTGGTTGCATTTGCCATCGTCTATAACAGCCGAACATTTGGCTGACTTGAAAGCTACTGCCCAGGTTCTGCGCGACAACTGTGAAGTAGTAGTTGTAGCAGGTATCGGTGGAAGCTATCTGGGAGCACGTGCCGTAATAGAAGCTTTATCCAATAGTTTCCAATGGTTGAAAGCAAAACAAGACGGACCCGTCATCGTTTTTGCAGGCCACAATATCGGCGAAGATTACTTGTTCGAGTTGACTGAATACTTGAAGGACAAAAAGTTCGGTGTAATTAATATTTCCAAGTCTGGTACTACTACAGAAACCGCCTTAGCTTTTCGTTTACTGAAAAAACAGTGTGAAGACCAGCTTGGCAAGGAAATGGCGAAAAAAGTGATTGTTGCCGTTACAGATGCCAAAAAGGGTGCCGCACGTGTTACAGCCGACAAGGAAGGATATCAGACTTTTATTATCCCCGATAATGTAGGCGGTCGTTTCTCTGTCCTTACTCCGGTAGGTTTGCTGCCTATCGCAGTGGCAGGATTTGACATTGAGAAACTAGTGGAAGGCGCACGTACGATGGAAACAATATGTGGTCCGGCTACTCCGTTTGCCGAAAATCCTGCCGCTGTTTATGCTGCTACCCGCAATGAATTGTATAAAGACGGAAAGAAGATTGAGATTTTGGTAAACTTCAATCCCAAACTGCACTATATGAACGAATGGTGGAAACAATTGTACGGTGAATCCGAAGGCAAGGATGGTAAAGGTATTTATCCGTCTGCCGTCGACTTCTCTACTGATCTCCATTCTATGGGACAGTGGATTCAGGAAGGTGAACGTACTATCTTCGAAACAGTTATCTCTATCGAAAACCCGGAACATACGCTTCAAGTTCCTTCGGACAGCGAAAATTTGGATGGCTTGAATTTCTTGGCAGGAAAGCGTGTAGACGAAGTGAACAAGATGGCAGAACTAGGTACTCAGCTGGCACACGTTGACGGTGGTGTACCCAATATGCGACTGATTGTACCCGAACTGAATGAATACTACCTGGGAGAAATCATCTATTTCTTTGAAAAAGCTTGTGGTATCAGCGGTTATTTGCTGGGAGTAAATCCGTTCAACCAACCGGGCGTGGAAGCATACAAGAAAAATATGTTTGCTTTGTTGAATAAACCGGGATACGAAGAAGAGTCTAAAGCTATCCAAGCTAGATTATAATATCAAGAACCTATTCAGAATGCCATTTATCAATGTCATTCCGAATAACAGTGAAGAATCTGAAAGCATCCACCAAATGCTTGCAGATTCTTCACTTTGTTCCAATCCAACGGTCACACCTTTGGAAGTAATAACTATACATTTATTCTATGTTTAAAGAAGCGATAAATAACTATCTTCATACTCATGGATACGAATCCATCGACTTGAAAGCCGTATTATTCGATATGGACGGCGTGCTGTTCGACTCCATGTCCAACCATGCTGAGTCATGGCATAAAATAATGAAACGCTTCGGTTTCGGCCTCAGCCGAGAAGAAGCTTATATGCACGAAGGGCGTACCGGTGCATCTACGATCAATATAGTAAGTCGTCGGGAGCGTGGGCATGATGCTACTGAAGAAGAAATAAAAGCTATCTACCAAGCCAAAACTGAAGAATTCAACAAATGCCCCAAAGCAGAACGGATGCCCGGCGCACTGGAAGTATTGACTAAAATAAAGAGTGAAGGACTGACTCCGATGGTAGTGACCGGTTCGGGACAAACTTCGTTATTGGACCGATTGAATCATAATTTTCCGGGCATATTCCAAGCCAACTTAATGGTTACCGCCTTTGATGTGAAATATGGGAAACCAAATCCGGAGCCATATCTGATGGCCCTAAAGAAAGGCGGCTTTAAACCCAATGAAGCGTTAGTAATAGAAAATGCACCACTAGGTGTACAGGCGGGAGTTGCAGCCGGTATTTTTACCATCGCCGTGAATACAGGACCATTGCACGACAATGTGTTACTGAATGAAGGAGCGAATTTACTTTTCATTCCATGCCTGATTTCAATGAAAATTGGGAAACACTACAATCTGCATTAAAACAAGATTAAATTTTGCAAGAATTCTTCACAATCAATAAAAAGAGCTCCTTGCTTTCACCTAGATGAAAAACAAGGAGCTCATATTATATAAAAAATCACAGCCTATCAAAATACCTGAACCTACTTTAAAACTTTGCGTAACCAAGGAATAACCAGTTCGTTTTTAAAATAATGAGAAGGAGGATCTACATTGACCGTTTCGAAATAGGTCTTTGAATCCAGTCCTTCATCAAGGTGCTCCACATCTTTTCTAACTGCCTTATCAGCAAACTTCGGATAATGATGAAACTCCGCATTTTCCGGTTTTCCACTAGCAGCATAAGCAGATTGTACCAAACGGAAATCACGGTCCAACCCTCCCTCTGTAAAAATGATAGGACGAGGAGCTAATGACGCAACAACATCTGGAAAATTAAAATACCTCCAATAACCAGGTATCAGATGACGGATAGAATTTGGAAAAGGACGTCTGTTTTCCTTGTCAGGTTTAGTCATTACAACGGCACGTTCCTGAGTCTGGCATAGAAAATCATTGTACACAAAAGCATAAATATCCTTATCCAACACCCCCAAGACCATCATCGGTTCTGTACCTAATGAGAATCCGCTAATCACAATCCTGTCCTTTCGGATATAAGACTGGGCTTTCATCCAATTCAGTACCTGCATATCCAGATAAGAAGTATACCCTAGCCAACTCCATCCCAGTTCAAGCAAAAAACGGGAAACAACATCATAGTCATAATTCCATCCTTTATCATAACATTCCAAATCGGAGGCTTCTCCGGCAGCGGCATTATCCACCGCTACCGCCACATAACCTTCTTTAACCATATTCAAAGCCATACTTACTTTGGGATTATTATAATCCTCAGTTAACTTATCACAGATGCCGGGCTCACCGGCCAATCCTTCTTTGGTCCTTCCGGACCCCGGAATGCACAAAACTCCGGGTACTGCACCCTTCAAATGTTCCGGTTTCAAAACCAGAAAAGTGGAAACTGACTTTGGAAAAGGATAGAACTCCCATTTCTCTAAAATATATCCCTCTTTTTTTTCCGTTTTCACACAGACAGGAGACGGTTGTCTCTTTATCTCGGGAAACTTCATGATCTCCACCATCGCAGCACGCACTCCATCCTGCCATTGCGTAAATTCCTGTGCGGACATACCGGAACGGTAAGCATATTGGGGATGTGTATCTTTCAACATCTCATGAACAATGGCATAAGTACTTAGTAACCGTCCATCCCCACGATCTGATTTCACAACTGCATGCTTCTCAGGTTGGTAATTCTGAGAATTACCAACCATACATAAGCTGCATACAGATACTAAAAAGAGCAATCTTTTCATTATCATCATATTATCTCACTATTATTCATACCCCGGAGTCTGCTTGATTTCCGGATCTCCATTCAAAACTTCCACATTAACAGGCCACAACATCATATACGCCTTATCCTCTGTTAATATAGGCAATGAACTTCCATAATGCGCTTTAACAGAAAAGACAAAAGGTTTTCCGTTGGAATCACGTAAACGCAATAAATCAAACCAGCGGCTTCCCTCACCTACAAACTCTTTATCACGTTCCTGCAAAATAGCCCACTCATTATCCGCATAATCTCCTGCAATATATTTATGTTGTTCAAATTTATCACCATAAGCACGCTTACGTACCTCATTTATATATGCAGCACATTTATCCGGAGCTCCCAACCCGTTTTCACACTCGGCCAGCATCAACAAAACATCAGCATATCTATATACCGGTACATCTGAATCATAATAATGAGTTCCTCCATCCGTATGTCCCATCAGTTTTTTCCAACAAGCGCCACGAGTCTTTCCTTCGAACATATATTGAAAGAAAGTAGCATCCAAACGAGTATCTTCCTTATCATAAATCTCAATAAACGGCACTTTATACTCATAACGTAATGGTCCGGCTGTCAATAGCTTCAACGGATCCGGACCATATTTATTTCCATCCAAGTCCGTAGCATTGGTAAACAAGGCTACATTATAGAACCAGTTCGCCCCCCAATTGGTCAATTCATTCTTATTAAAACACAGAGCGAAAATGATCTCTTTATTCTTCTTCCTTCCGGAGTCCATAAATCCGCAAAGTTTGGAAGCAGTTCGAATTGTTGGTTCACCAAATTCAATAAAGCCTTCTTTGCTGTCAACAAGTCACTGTTATTAGGATCTACGGCAGTCAGAGTAGCTATATGATCCCCTGCAATATCATCATCTGGTAATCCTGTAGTGACTTTGGCAGACCACATATATATCTTGGCCTTCAAAAGTTCCGTTGCATGATAAGACCATTCATATTGGTTGGACATCTTCTTATCCGACTCATTGAAGAAAGCTTCGGATTTATTAATATCTTCTTTGATAAACTCCAACGTTTCCTCCGGAGTAGAACGAGCCTTATATAATTGCGTAATATCAATGCTACCCTCGGTAACTTTCGGTTCCGTCTCTAACGGCACACCACCAAATGTTCGATAAAGATAGAAATAGTAATATGCACGCAAGCCATAAGCCTGTCCCAAATAAAATGATTTCTCCGTTCCAGTCAGATAATCAATTTCTTTATCTACATTTCTGATAAACAAATTTATATGCATGATATTTGGGTACACCTCATACCAATCATCGACACCGGTATTATCTTTCGTAAGCAGATTATTAGTCATAGGCGGACCATATACCCCCTCACCCATAGAAGTAACATCACTTATCAGAATCTCACTTCTGAACTCTCCCAATGTGACAGGCATCTGATATTTATCTCTTAAATCGGCATGAATACCAGTCATAAACATTTCTACCTGAGACTTCTGATTCCAAAAATCATTAGAGCCATAATAATCTTCAGGAGACAGGTCCAACGCATCACAAGCAGACAATACCATCATCCCACTCAACAATATGCTATAAAATATTTTCTTCATAATCCTTCCTATTTATTAGAATGTAACATTTAAACCCAAAACAACTGTTCTAGGGAGGGGATATCCTCCATTCTGACTGACACCATATTCGGGGGTCGCCATATTTTTGGCTGCTGTAATATATCCCAAATTCTGTGCTGTTACAGAAACATCCACCTTGCTCAAACCGGATTTATGAATCCAACTCTGAGGCAAGGAATACGACAGGCTTATTTCACGAAAAGCCAAATAATCGCCACGATAACAATTAATGTCCGATATTCTGTCATAATTACGTTTGCCCAAAAAGTCAGCCCATCCATACACCGGATATTTTCCATTCGGATTACTTTCCGACCAGGAATCTTTAACTAAAGAATGGTATTAAATGTTCCCTGCATATTACCCATAATCCAAGGAGTTTTCCAATCATGTACCCAATAGCCTAAAGCATAATCCAGACGGCAGTTCAAAGTTAACCCTTTCCATGAAGTATTAATGTTAAAGCCTCCGGTCCAATGAGGTATCGTATTACCCAATTTCACCCGGTCATAATCATCAATCACACCATCCCATTCACATCCTGCCATTTCACATCACCAGCTGTATAGCAGTCCTTTCTCCTTTTCGGCATCCGACAATTTAGCCCAAGCTTCAGGGCCATAAAGCACTTTGCATCTGCTCCATTTTCCGTATAAGTGGATCTGTCTATCAGATTGCCTGGAATCTCACTCTCACTCTTATAAATACCAAGAGATTTAAAGGCGTAAATCACACCATATTCCTGTCCTTCCTGATAACCACCTACCCATTGTCTTTCATAGGTACCATCTGCCAGCTTGCGTCCCGTATAAACCTGATAGGCATCCTGCATATTATTCGGCAATCCATTGTACGGTAATGAGATAATCTTATTCTTATTATAAGCGGTATTCATACTAACTGTAAATTTCCAATCTTTGGTACGCAAAACATTGGCAGTCAATTCCAACTCCATACCTTGGTTTTGTACTTCTCCATTGTTAGAAAGGAAAGAAGAAACTCCGCTATGAGAAGGCAGGGTGATTTCTGCAAATTTATCCTGTGTATGTCTATTATAATAGGTGAAGTTCAAGATATATTTGTTATTCAGAAAACCAATATCGAAACCTGTCTCGAATGTGTACGATTTTTCCCATCTCATGGTGGGATTAGGCAAATCGTTTATCATCAAAGGAACTTTGCCATTATAGTTGGGTACTATTTTACCATCTTTATCTTTCATAATACCATAAGAACCTTGAACCGTATAATAATCAAGTCCTGTCACTACATTACCATTAGCATCCAGTACACCAGACACATTTCCATTGGCTCCGTAACTAGCACGAATTTTAGCATAAGAAAGTACATTGCTACAAGACTCCATAAAATTCTCTCTACTCAATACCCAACCGGCTGATATACCGGGAAAGGTTCCCCAACGGTTATCTTTGGCAGTTTGGAGTATCCGTCGCGACGTAAAACAAGGCTCAGCAAATATTTGGACTTATAATCATAATTCACTCTGCCAAAGAATGAAAGAATACGCTGTCTGTAATGCCAAGAATCTATTTGCCGCACTCCGGCAGCAGTCGAAGTATAATTCAAATCCTGAAAATCAGATAATGGAGATCCATAACCAGATGCCGAAAAACCTTTCTTGTATGAGTCATAATATTCTACACCTACCATCGCATCCATAGAATGATCTTGCCGGAATGTAGTCTGATAATTCAAGATTCCATTGTAAGTCTGGTCTAAAAGCCGTTCATGTTTGTTGGAAGTACTATGATTAGTATCATACACCGGTCCTGTAGCTACAATATAGTCCCCTTTGAAGAACTCTCTGCTATCATCAAAATAGAACCAAGTTCCTGTGGTCTTGAATGTCAATCCTTTCATTATATTAAAGGTAAAAGACTGGCTCAGATTAAACTTGTCCGTATTATTATCATAATTCAATGCATCCTCATACACTTTCACTGTAGTCCAGCCACGAGCATAAGAACCACGCAGGGCCTGCCAACCAATCACCGTCCGGACTTTTCACACGGAATGTAGGAGGAACGGACAAGGTAGTACTGAAAAAATTACCTTCACCGGCATATCCTGCACCACCATCGTCCCATTTGCATCGGTAAATGTCAAAGAAGAATTAGAAGTAAGCCAAGGCTTAATTTTATAATCTGCATTGATCGTGAAGTTCAAACGGTGATACCAGTTGTTCATCGCATTTCCTTCGCTGCGATTATAGCCTAGGCTTGCATAATAATGTCCTTTATCATTGCCACCGGATACGCTCAAGTTATAATCCTGAGTAATAGCCGGAGATTTGATATTATAATCTTTCAGTTGATTATCACAATAAATCAATTTTTGTCCCGGATTCACCGGGTCATCCATTGTCTGCCAACCTTGTTTTAACAGGAAAGCCAGGTCATCTGTATAATTCATAACACCCCATACGGCTGTATTATCCTTATTACCATTAAGTACATTCCCTTTTTCATCAAAATATCTGTTTCCCGTTCCGTAAGGCTGTGTTCCGGATAAAGTCGCATCACTGGCAAATCCATGCCAAGCACCCGATTTATCCTGCCATATATGCGAAGACCGATAAAATGCCGAACGCATATAATACAAATAATCATGAGCATTCAAAATTCATACTGGCTATGAAAAAATTGAAACCGACTTTCGCACTCAAATTTATTTCCGTATGTCCTTCCGAACCTCTTTTAGTAGTAACAAGAATTACACCATTGGAAGCACGCGCACCATAAATAGCCGTAGCACCAGCATCTTTCATGACCTCCAAAGACTCGATATCCTCCGGATTCACATCACTCAACGACTCGCGTACAGCACCATCGATAATAACCAAAGGTGAACCGCTACCATCCAGATTGGTACCACCACGAAGCACCAAAGTAGGAGTGGAATTCGGATTACCGCTAGTTTGCTGTACCCTTAATCCTGCCACTGCACCAGAGAGTGCTTGCGCCGGATTAGTATGGGCCCCCGTACTTAAAGTAGAATTGTCAACTTTAGCAATGGAATTAGTCATCTTAGAACGAAGTTGTGTGCCCCCATAACCTGTTATCACCACTTCATCCAAAGTCTTATTGTCTTCCTGCAGCTGAACATTCAGAAACGTTTTTTCCCTACCAACATTTCTTGAGTCAGATAACCGATATAAGAAAAGACCAAAGACGTTTTTTCACTTACCACTAACGTAAACCGGCCGTCTATATCAGTTATGGTACCATTGGTAGTACCTTTCTCTATAATATTAGCCCCAATAATTGCTTCTCCTTTGGCATCGGTCACTATACCTTTGACAGTCACTTTATCTTGTTGCATAACAATGGGACGCGTTTCTTCTCTAGAAATGGCCTTGCGAATTATTACTTGTCTGTCACGGATATGATATTCCAAATCAGTACCGGCAAACATTTGTTTCAGTACCTCCTCTATTGTTTTATTTCGTACATCCACATTGACACGACGAGACAAATCAATATCTGTACGATATATAAAAATAAATTGACTATTCTTTTCTACCCAATTAATCACACTCTTCAAAGTCTGGTTCTCCATGGAAACGGTAAAGCTGGTTTGTTCCGCATAACTCATTTCCGCAAAAGCCTCTTCATAACCTGTAAATGTTAAAATCATGGCTAAACTCATACATTTTGTGAATTTAGGCATGAGTTTTATTCTATTCGTGTATTTTTTCATATATTTGATTGTTTTTTCTATTTATTTCAAGGTAAATAATTAAACAACGATTCAGTGACCCAGATAGTACGGCAAATACTGTCTGGTTTTCTTTTTTTACATCCTTCTTTTATTCCATAGGCTAAAGTATTTTAAGGTTCAACAATTCTCATTTAAGGCTCACATAGATTTCATCTTTATCATTTATTGTATAATGCAATGATAATGAAAGACATAAGTTATCCATAACATTGGTAATATCTGTTTGAAGATCCAGTTTTCCTGACAATGACAAGGTCGTAATCTCTGCATCATACCGTATTTTACACCCATAATACCGCTCAAGCTTCTTTAAAACATCTCCTACGGGTCTTTGATGAAGCAGCAATAAATTATCCTTCCAACTGATGTATTCGGACACATCAACCTTACGTACCTGCGTTTTATTGCCTTTAATATCCACCAATTGATTAGGTGCTAATCTTACTTTGCTCTTATTCTCAGTAGTTACTTCCACGCTTCCACGTACTAAAACAACAGATGCAGCCTCATCCTCCCTATAGGCACAGACATTAAACGAAGTACCCAGCACGCGTATATCAAACTCTCTTGTTTTGACAACAAATGGGCAATCCTTCCTTTGGCTACATCCAGATAAACCTCCCCTCTACCAAGATTTCACGTTTCCGTTCTTCAAAAATATCCGGATATATCACTTACTACCTGAATTTATATAAATTCTAGTACCATCAGAAAAAGTAATATCAGCTCTTTTCCCATTAGGAACCATTATTTGATGCATTTCATTCTTTACAGATGAAGCCTGGGATATTTTAGTATTTAATGCATACTGCTGAATATTCGAACTTCCTAAAGTATCATATTTTAAAGAAGCATCATTTTTCAGATTCATAGCTTGGTTATCTGTTATCAGAATCACCTCATCACCGCAAATGGAAGTCGTGTCATTCAGCAATGCTATATCAAGCTCCGTACCCTCATCAACATTGGTACTCCACCAGTTCATAACTAAAGCCAAAGCAATCGCTGCCGCTATCGACAAAGACCACCTATAAATATGACGTCTGTGGGGAACCTTTTTTTCCCTTCCTACTCGTTTCATCACGTCCTGAAAAGATTTGTCTACATCAACAGATTCCAGTTCATCTGCTTCCCGAATCTTCTCAGTCAGGCATTGAACTGTTTTACGAAATTCATCTGAATTATATATTGTTTTTTTATTTTTCATCGAAAAACCTTTTTTATTAAGAAAACGGTGCCCGATAAAAAAGGTACTCATAAAAAGAAAAGAAATCACACTTTTCTTTGCATGAGCCTTCGCAAAACCAATAGACAAACCTTATATGACAAATAAAAGAACTTATTCATCACACAAATATCACTTCATTCCATGAAAACATGCCCAAATGATAAAACAACAATGATTAACTACTCGCTAAATCAAGAGAAGTGAAAAGCCCAAACACTACGCACAGGCACATGAACACAATGCACCAAGATACTGAAAATCCATATGGTTGAAACAGAGAAAAAGAATTCACGCAAACGTGCCAATGTACGCGACAAAAGATTCTTGCTTGATTGAGGATTCATACCTAAGATAGCGGATATTTCCTGATGGCTCAATTCTTTTACATAATATAAATACAGAATTTCACGCTGACGACCGGAAAGACGTGAAATTGCCTTAGCCAGCCTTCTTTCATTCTTCACATCCACATCATCTTTCTTAAATAAAGAATTTATTATTTCTTCGCCCATCGGAAAAAACTCATGGCATTCTTCAATCACTTCCATAGGACGTAAAGACTGAAACGCATCCAGCAGTTTATTTCTAAAAGAACAAAGCAAATACGCTTTTACATTATCAGTATAATGCAAATTCCTACAATTTAAAATCAACTTGACGAACAGATTCTGTATGGTATCGGCAACCAGCTCTCTGTCACCTACCATACGAATTCCATAGGAATACAATAACGAATAATAGCGTCGATAAACTTCTTCAAATGCCGCCGTTTCTCCTTTAATAAAAGATTCCCAAAGTTTAGTTTCTACCATGTGTTCTATCAACCATAATACTAGCTCCTTAAAACTTATTGAGCTTGCTCAGAGTTAAACTTAACAAGAAGGCAATATAAGAGATGAACCATGTAATGAATTCATCTCTTACTTTATAATACCTACATATTATTCAAACAGTTTACTGCGCGACAACATACAAGCACCGATGATCCCGGCTCTTTCTTTCAATTTAGATTCTACAATAACAGAATCACGGTTCATCAAGTTCAGTGTATATTTTCGAATAGCTGTAGTGATGGGTTGTGTCAAATAATCACCTGTACGTGACAATGCACCACCAATAATGACTAGCTCCGGATTAAATATATTAATAAGTCCCGCTACATGGCGACCTAATTTCACTCCGATTTCTTCCACCAGTTCAATACACAGCAAATCTTCCTTATTTACCGCATCAATGATATCATCCAAGGTCAAATCTTCCAAATTTTTCTTGGTATTGGAGATAATAGAGTTTTCACCATTATTAATATGTTCCAACAGAATACGATGCAAAGCAGCCCCCGAAACTTCCGTTTCTATGCATCCTTTTTCCCACAATGGCAGATAATCTCATTCTCATATCCAAAATTATGCCCGAATTCGCCAGAGAAACCAGATTTTCCTTTATAAATCTTTCCATCAATGATAATTCCCATACCCAATCCCCAACTGACATTGATAAAGATGATATTCTTCTCACCTTTCACAACACCTTGCATATACTCACCGTAAATCATAGCACGAGTGTCGTTATCAATAGAAACACGATAACCACCCACCTTTTCTGATATGACATCCGTCAACGGGCGCTCATCAAAATTGAATATACTGTAACTATATCCCAAATCCGGATTCACACGCCCGGAAAGATTTACATTAATATTTAATATCTTATCTTTCTCAACACTGACTTTTGAAGAAAATGTTTAATCAACTTACACAATTCGTCTAAACTCTCAGGGGTATTCTTCGCTTTAAAAGGAACATTCATTTTTAGCTGAACTACATCTCCTTTAAAATTTATCAACCCTAAGTTAATGGAAAACTGACGCACTTCAACACCTACAAAATATCCGGAATCTGCATTCAAACCATACAAACTGGGATGTCTTCCCCCACTGGTTTCCAGCTTTCCATAGTCGTTAATGTAACCTTCCTCACACATTTCATCAATGAATTTTGTAACTGTAGGCACACTTAAATCCATCTCTCTTGCTAAATCAGTAATCGTAGAGCTTCCATTATAAATATAATGGGTAATGATTTTCTTCTTCATCACAGCCATCTTTGAGCCCTTTTCAATTTCTTTCAACAAATTCTCACCCATAATAAAATATTCCGTTAATGTCCACAAATATAGTTATTTTTTTATGAAATCAAATCACATTTAAAGAGAATTTTCAAAAATTATTTTAGAAGATGTAAGCTAATTATCATTTTTTGTAACAATTCCATTTTCCATATACATTTAAAGAACGTTTCTAAGTCGCTTATTTATCTTTCTATTTATTAAAAGAGTGATTATTAATAAATAAATTTAGTTTTTACTTGTTGTTTTCATAAATCATTTATATATTTGCACGCAACATGATTAAGTAATATAAAATATTCATTTCAAATAAATTAAAGGCTATGGAAAAGATTCACGGATTAATTGACGCACCTTTACTCCCTTTTATGAGAACGGAGAAGTAAATTATGAACCTATTGAAGCCTATTGCCAACTATTGGTTAGAAACGGACTTCAAGGCGTATTTATCAATGGTTCTTCCGGAGAAGGCTATATGCTGACAGAAGACGAACGCATGAAACTGGCTGAACGCTGGATGGAAGTAGCACCCGAAGGATTCAAAGTCATTGTCCATGTAGGAAGCACTTGTGTAAAATCAAGCAAACGTCTAGCAGAACACGCTCAGAAAATCGGAGCATGGGGTATCGGAGCAATGGCACCTCCTTTCCCCAAAGTAGGACGCATTGAAGAATTGGTGAAATACTGCGAAGAAATAGCATGCGGCGCTCCTGCACTTCCTTTCTATTTTTATCATATCCCAGCTTTCAACGGAGCATTCCTCTCAATGGTAGCATTCTTGGAAGCCGTAGACGGTCGCATTCCTAATTTCGCCGGTATCAAATATACTTTCGAAAGCCTGTATGAATACAACCAATGCCGTTATATAAAAATGGCAAATTTGACATGTTGCACGGCCAGGATGAAACGATCCTTCCTTGTCTGGCTATGGGCGGTGCACAGGGCGGTATCGGTGGAACAACCAACTATAACGGCAAAGAACTCACAGGTATTATCGAAGCATGGAAAGCCGGTGATCTGGAACTGGCACGCGAACGCCAGAATTTCGCACAGGAAGTTATCAATGTCATCTGTCACTATCGTGGAAACATCGTTGGCGGTAAACGCATCATGAAACTGATCGGGCTGGATTTAGGAAAGAACCGGACTCCGTTCCAGAACATGACAGATGAGGAAGAAGCTGCCATGAAAGCCGAACTGGAAGCAATCAATTTCTTCGAAAGATGTAACAAATAAACCTGAACCACGATGTTTTCAATAGACTATATAAAAGAATGGTCGGAATCATACAAAACAGATCTGACCACCAATATCATGCCGTTTTGGCTGAAATACGGGCTGGACAAGGTCAATGGAGGTATTTATACCTGCGTTGACCGAAACGGCAGCTTGATGGACACCACCAAATCAGTGTGGTTCCAAGGAAGATTTGCTTTTATCTGTTCCTATGCATATAATAATATAGAAAAGAACGAAGCATGGCTGGCGGCAGCTAAAAGTACAATAGACTTTATAGAAGCGCATTGTTTTGACTCTGACGGACGTATGTATTTCGAAGTGACTGCCGAAGGCACTCCCTTGCGCAACGCCGTTATATTTTCTCGGAGTCATTCGCAGCCATCGCCATGTCGGAATATGCCATCGCATCCGGTGACCAGACGTATGCCGTAAAAGCATTAGACTTGTTCAAACGGATGCAGTATTTTATGGAAACACCAGGCATACTCCCTCCAAAATATCTGGATACTCTTCCTATGAAAGGACATTCCATCACAATGATCCTGATTAATGTAGCATCACGTATCCGTCAGGCCATTCAAGATGAAAGCTTCAACGGACAGATTGACGCTTCCATCGCCCAACTGCGCAAAGATTTCATGCATCCCGAATTCAAGGCGTTGCTTGAAACGGTAGGCCCCCATGGAGAATTCATCGACAGCAACATGGGCCGCACCATCAATCCGGGACATTGTATCGAGACCGCCTGGTTTCTGCTGGAAGAAGCCAAATACCGTAATTGGGACAAAGATATTACGGAATTGGCCCTCACTATCCTTGATTGGTCTTGGGAGTGGGGATGGGACAAAGAATTCGGAGGTATCATCAACTTCAAAGACTGCAAGAACCTTCCGCCACAGGATTATTCCCAAGACATGAAATTCTGGTGGCCTCAGACAGAGGCTATCATCGCTACTTTGTATGCATATTTAGCAACCGGAAATGAAAAATACCTTGACATGCACAAGCAAATCAGCGATTGGACATACACCCATTTCCCTGATAAAGAGTGTGGAGAATGGTTTGGATATCTCCATCGTGACGGCACGCCTGCACAAATGGCCAAGGGTAACCTGTTCAAAGGCCCGTTCCACATTCCAAGAATGATGATCAAGGCTATACATTGTGCAAGGAAATACTCGACAACAAAAAATCACATTTATAAAGCCCTTTATCTATTAGCATGAAAAACAGTAAAATTTATCCTTGGGTTGTAGTAGGATTATTATGGGGTGTTGCCCTGTTGAATTACATGGACCGGCAAATGTTGTCCACAATGAGAGATGCCATGGCGGTGGATATCACCGAGCTTCAGTCAGCTGCCAATTTTGGGCGACTGATGGGAGTCTTTCTTTGGATATATGGCTGTATGAGCCTATAGCCGGAATGGTGGGCGACCGCATGAACCGCAAATGGCTTATTGTTGGCAGTTTGTTTGTATGGTCGGCCGTCACTTATCTGATGGGAATCGCCGACACCTATAATGAAGTTTTTTTCCTTCGCGCCTTGATGGGAATCAGCGAAGCGCTCTATATTCCTGCCGGATTGTCACTGATCGCCGACTATCACTCCGATAAGTCACGTTCATTAGCCATCGGTATTCACATGACCGGGCTCTACACCGGGCAGGCCATCGGAGGTTTCGGCGCTACAGTAGCCGCTGCTTTTTCCTGGCATACAACCTTTCATTGGTTCGGCATCGCCGGCATCGCATACGCCGTAATTTTGATGCTTTTTCTACATGAAAAGAAGGATAGAATACAAATTGAACAAATAAATTCACCTTCCGGTAAAGAAAAAAGCAATTTATTGAAGGGATTATCATTACTTTTCAGTAATATTGCATTCTGGGTGATTCTGCTATATTTCGCAGCCCCCAGTTTACCGGGATGGGCAACCAAAAACTGGTTACCTACCTTGTTCGCCGAGAACCTGAATATACCGATGTCACAAGCCGGCCCCATGTCGACTATCACCATCGCGCTATCCTCGTTCATTGGCGTAATTATTGGTGGAACCTTATCCGATAAGTGGGTGCAAAGAAATATAAAAGGACGTGTGTACACGGGTGCCATCGGCTTGGGACTTACTATTCCATCCCTGCTTTTACTAGGGTTCGGACACAGTTTCGTAGCTGTTGTGGGAGCTGGATTATTATTCGGAATCGGTTATGGTATCTTCGATGCCAACAATATGCCGATTCTATGCCAGTTCGTATCATCCAAACACCGTGCTACCGCCTATGGTATCATGAATATGACAGGCGTGTTTGCGGGAGCAGCCATTACCGAAGTCTTGGGAAAGTGGACAGACGGAGGTAAGTTGGACTGGGATTTGCCATGTTGGCTATTATTGTGCTTATCGCACTGGTAGTACAATTGACATTCCTCCGTCCCAAAACGGATAATATGGAATAACCCGTATAGTTAACTTAACACTTAAAACTTAAAAAAGAAAGAACCATGAGAGTAATTATTGAATCTGATTACCAAGCGCTGTCACAATGGGCGGCAAACTATGTAGCTAGTAAAATCAATGCGGCAAATCCGACTCCTGAAAAACCTTTTGTTTTAGGTTGTCCCACAGGATCTTCACCGCTAGGCATGTACAAAGCGCTGATAGAACTGAACAAGCAGGGAAAAGTATCTTTCCAGAATGTCGTTACTTTCAATATGGACGAATATGTAGGCTTGCCTGAAGATCATCCAGAAAGCTACCATACATTTATGTGGAAAAACTTTTTTAACCATATTGATATAAAGAAAGAAAATGTACATATCCTGAACGGAAATGCCGAAGACCTGGAAGCAGAATGCGCCAACTACGAAAAACAAATAGCCGAAATCGGAGGCATCGACCTGTTTATGGGAGGTATCGGTCCCGACGGACATATCGCATTCAACGAGCCGGGCTCATCTTTGTCTTCACGCACACGTATCAAAACACTGACTACAGACACAATCATTGCAAACTCACGTTTCTTTGACAATGACGTGAACAAGTACCTAAAACTGCGTTAACAGTAGGTGTAGGGACTGTCCTTTCAGCCAAAGAAGTTCTGATTATCTGCAACGGGCACAACAAAGCACGTGCTTTGCAACATGCCGTTGAAGGTGGTATTACACAAATGTGGACTATCAGCGCATTACAAATGCACCAGCATGGCATCATTGTTTGTGACGAAGCCGCTACAGACGAACTGAAGTCGGTACCTACAAATATTTCAAAGACATCGAAAAAGCTAATTTGTAATTTATGAGAACAAACTTAAGTTCGCAGATTTCTCTGAACAGAGTATCTCCGAAATATTATAAACCCGAAAATGCGGTGGAACGTTCTGTCTTGACCCGCTGCGAAAAAGTGCCTACCGACATCTATGAAACGATGGAGGAAGGCGTGCAGCACATTGCCAACGAAATTACGGCAAAAATTCAGGAACGTCAGCGCGAAGGAAAGTTCTGCGTGATTGGGGCTGGAACCGGTGCTTCATTACGGCCGCTTTATGCCGAACTAGTCCGTAAACATAAAGATGAAGGACTAAGTTTCCGTAACGTAGTAATTTTCAATTTATATGAATATTACCCTTTGGCTTCCGAAGGGGCTGGAAGCAGTTTCTCACAGCTGAACGACTTATTCCTAAGCCAAATCGACATCGATAAACAAAATGTATTCACCATCGACGGAACGATTCCGCAGGAGCTGTCATCGAATACTGCCGCCTGTACGAACAACGTATCCAGACTTTTGGCGGTATAGACATCGTATTAATGGGCATTGGTCGTGAAGGCAATATTGCCATGAACGAGCCGGGATCAAGCTTGAGCTCCCCTACCCGACTGATTTTGATTGACTCAACCTCGCGTGCTGAAGCTGCACACAACTTGGGAGTGGACAATCTCCCTCCCTGTTCCATCACGATGGGTGTGGCAACTATTATGGCTGCCCGCAAAATCTATTTGCTGGCATGGGGAGATGACAAAGCCGATATCATCAAGAAAGCGGTGGAAGACAAAGTGAGCGACACTCTGCCCGCTTCTTATCTGCAAATGCATAACAATGCAAATGTCTGCATAGATCTGGCAGCGGCTTCTCACCTTACCCGTATCCAACGTCCGTGGCTGGTAACCAATTGCGAATGGAACGACAAATTGATTCGCAGCGCTATTGTATGGTTGTGTATGCGTGTCAAAAAACCGATTCTGAAACTGACCAACAAAGATTACAATGAAAACGGACTGAGCGAACTGCTGGCACTCTACGGTTCTGCTTACAACGTAAATATCAAAATATTCAATGACTTGCAGCACACCATCACCGGATGGCCCGGCGGCAAGCCCAATGCAGATGACACCTATCGCCCCGAACGGGCAAAACCATTCCCGAAACGCGTGGTAGTCTTCTCTCCGCACCCGGATGATGACGTAATCTCAATGGGTGGAACTTACGGCGTTGGTTCAGCAAGGTCACGAAGTACACGTAGCATACGAAACTTCCGGAAACATTGCCGTAGGCGATGAAGAAGTAGTACGTTTCATGCACTTCATCAACGGTTTCAACCAACTTTGATGAAAACTCCAACGAAACCATCAAAAACAAATACGCTGAAATCAAGAAATTCCTTGCCGCCAAGAAAGAAGGCGATATGGACAGCCGCGATATCCTGACCATTAAAGGACTGATCCGTCGTGGCGAGGCCCGTACTGCAAGTACTTACAATCAAATTCCATTGAACCGTGTCCACTTCCTCGACTTGCCGTTCTATGAAACAGGAAAAATCGAGAAGAACCCTATCAGTGAAGCCGATGTGGAAATCGTTTTACAGTTACTACGTGACGTAAAACCCCACCAAATTTATGTGGCCGGTGACCTTGCCGACCCGCACGGAACCCATCGTGTCTGCACAGACGCAGTGCTTGCCGCTATCGACATCGAAAAAGAAGCCGGTGCCGAATGGTTGAAAGATTGCCGCATCTGGATGTATCGTGGCGCATGGGCGGAATGGGAAATTGAAAACATTGAAATGGCCGTACCGTTCAGTCCGGAAGAATTGCGTGCTAAACGTAACTCCATCTTAAAGCATCAGTCTCAGATGGAAAGCGCACCGTTCCTGGGCAACGACGAACGTCTGTTCTGGCAAAGAAGTGAAGACCGCAACCGGGGTACCGCTGCTTTGTATGACCAACTTGGTTTGGCATGTTATGAAGCAATGGAGCCTTCGTGGAATACGTACCCCTATAATTTAAGAAACAACCTAACCTAATTTTATACTAACCTTTAACCAAAAACCGAAAATCCCCGATGGATGTGATATCCCTCGGGGATTATTTTTAGATTTCCATTTATTGCAAATGATATCCCATAGTCATCCTCACCACAGCTACCTGCTTCGAGCAACACACCCCAAACTACATCTCATAATTCATTAATCCCATAGCCAAACAAAGCAAAATCCCCCAGACAAGGATCTTCGGGAAAAACCTCAGCCAAAGCCGCAGTAATAGTTCTTGCATTATTCAGCGTATAAGATTTACTTCGGGTCAGCTCCAATCTGAAAGCCATCTCACTGACATGTGTATCCAAAGGGATAATCAACTCACATGGAGAGAAATTCCTCCAGATTCCAAAATCCACTTCCGAATCGCGACGGATCATCCAGCGCAGAAACATATTCAATTTCTTTTGCGGCGCCTTATCCGACACTCCAAACAAACGACAAAGACGTTGCATCGGAGTTCCATCCGTTTCGCAAAGAAGAGCATTCTCCATACTCTCATACCTATCATATATAGTATACAGCCAATGAAACAATTGTGCCATTCTATTTTTTGAAACCGTCCGATAGAACGACTCCTCACCACAGAAATCAATTTTCCAGTTCCCGGACAACACATACTGCAAAGGCTGCCGGTTCATTATGGAATCCAGCCGTTCTGCCGCCTTCAGTATTTGAGGGCGGGCTCCGAAACTAAGAAAAGCAGTCAGAAAAGCACTGATTTCAATATCCGCTTTGAAATGATAGCGATGCGGGAACTGTACCGGATCAGAAGAAATAAAATCAGAGTTATGATACCGGTCAGCATATTTCCGCAAAAAATCAGCTACCGCCATCCGGCTCTCATGAGTTTGCCGTTCTGTAATATAAGACATGAATCGCTCTTGTTCGTTCTTTCGGGTCATAAATAAACGTTTATGATTTGTACACAAAGGTATATTAAAATAAAATAGATTGCATTTTCTGAAATCAAATTCCATCCTTAATCCTCAACTTGCCTTTTCTATATTCTTTAGGTGAAATCCCCACATATTGCTTAAAATACTTTCCAAAGAAAGACTGCGTAGGGAAATTCAATTGGTCTGCAATCTCCTTGATACTCAGATCCGATCCTTCAAGCAACTGTTTTGCCTCGGTAATCACCATTTGCACAATCCATTGCAAAGCACTATTTCCCGACTTCTCTTTAATGATGGTGGAAAAATAACGTGGAGTAATATGCTGCATCCTCGCATAATAAGCAACATCACGCTCCTTTCTATACAAACGGAAAAGAGCCAGCATGAAATTCTGAAAAATCACATCCTTCTTGTTCTGCGGCAAGGGCTGCATGGGTTGGTTGGCAAAATACATATTCAATATCTCATAGCAGAAAGTCTGCCCCATCGACTTGATCAGTTCCAAAGTCAGGCGTTGTTGCTGCAAATTCACCTCTTGCACATCCTCCGCCTCTATCCTCTCCCGCAAATTATCCAACAGATACTCCAAATGAGCACGTTGCTTATCCGAAAGTGATATACAAGGATGCTTCCGCATAAAAAGCTGGTTTTCCACATTGATCACCCTATTGACGATAGGAATGATATAATCTAAATCCACTTCAACCATAACCCCTTCCGCATCCTCACTCTTATGAAGCAGATGCACCAAGGTAGAAGCCATGTAAATATACACATCACCGGGATTTATCTGAAAATGCTTATCTTCCAGTGAAACCTCCACATTTCCTTTCCGGCAAAAGAAAAGGCCACATTTATTAAATGTCGAAATAATCTGTCCGTCTTTAAAGGCATACAGTTCACTATCCGAAAGAAATCTAAAGAGAAAAGGCATCTGTTGTCTGTCCATCAATCTATACATTCTTTAATTTACTGCAAAATAAATACAAATCGTAAACTTTCCAGCTACATAACAACCCAAAAATATACAAATCGGACAATTTATCATTCATATCAACCTTTTCTATCCTCTTGCTTCGGAATAACTTTGTATCAGAAAACTAATTGCACGAAAATCATAGTAGTATGAAACGAATTTATCTTATTCTAACAGGTATTTCCTTGATCTTACTAAGTTCCTGCGCACAACGTGCCCAGGAAGCCAAAGGTCATCAGACAGTAAAAATAGACACAGTTGTTTCTGCCGACAAACAAACGTTCCTGCAATTTCCGGGAAAGGTAAAAGCCGCACAAGATATCAGCCTTGCCTTCCGGGTAAGCGGAACCATCAGCAAAATACATGTAAAAGACGGCGCCCGTGTACAAGAGGGACAATTACTGGCCGAACTGGACCCCACCGACTATCAAGTACAACTGGATGCTACTGAAGCAGAATACCAGCAAATAAAAGCGGAAGCAGAAAGGGTCATGGCTCTTTACAAAGACAACGGAACCACCCCCAACGCCAATGACAAAGCCGTATACGGCTCAAGCAAATCACCGCCAAGTACAAACACCATAAAGATCAGTTGGCTTACACCCGGCTCTATGCTCCTTTCAACGGGTATGTCCAGAAACGCCTGTTCGAAGCTCACGAAACCATCGGAGCCGGAATGCCCGTCATTGCCATGATCAGCGGCGGAACCCCCGAAGTGGAAATAAATCTGCCTGCGGCCGAATATATCCGCCGGGAGCAGTTCGACAATTATCACTGCACATTTGATATCTATCCGGGCGAAACCTACCCGCTGAAACTAATCAGTGTCACCCCGAAAGCCAACGCAAACCAACTATACACCATGCGCCTGCAAGTAGTACCCGGCACACGGGCTATCCCTTCTCCCGGCATGAACACCATGGTAACCATCCTTTGCCGTACAGAGCAGGAGAATACTCTTTCTGTCCCTACCGGCGCCATCCTGCAAAAAGAAGGCAAAGCGTATGTGTTCGTCTTTCATCCATCCAGCAATACCGTACACAGACAGGAAGTATCCATACTGCGTTTGTTGAACAACGGACACAGTCTCATCACTTCCAGACAACTGCAACCGGGAGAGCAGATTGTATCCTCGGGCGTACACCACATTGAGGATGGAGAAATTGTAAAACCTTTGTCACCGGTCACTAACACAAATATAGGAGGATTATTATAATGGACATCAGTAAATGGGCATTCCGGAACAGGAATCTGATTTATTTCCTGATAGCGGTTCTGCTGCTCGGCGGAGCCTATTCCTGCTATCAGATGAGCAAATTGGAAGACCCCGAAATAAAAGTGAAGCTTGCCATGGTAGTCACCACCTATCCGGGTGCTTCCGCGCACCAGGTAGAACTGGAAGTAACGGATGTGCTTGAAAAGAACATCCGCACCATGGGCAACATTGACAATATAGAAGTTATTCATACAACGACCTGTCCCTGATACAGATAGAACTGCTGAGCACCGTGCCGGACGATGACGTGGAACAATGCTGGGACATGCTGCGCCGCAAAGTAAGCGACGCCCGCGCCCTGTTGCCCGAAGGAGCCACCACCCCGATAGTCAAAGATGACTTCGGAAATGTATATGGCATGTTCTATGCCCTGACAGGTGACGGACTGTCCGACCGTGAACTGTCCGACTATGCCGAACTGGTAAAACGGGAAGTGAACGAACTGGAAGGGGTAGACCGTGTGGAACTCTACGGCAAACGTTCCGAATGCATCAATATCTCCCTGTTGCAAGACCGTATGGCAAACCTCGGTGTTAAACCTGCAGAAGTACTGGCAACCTTGAACGGCCAGAACAAAACCACCTATACAGGATATTATGAAAATGGTGAAAACCGTATCCGCGTCACAGTAAACGACAAATTCAAAACCGTAGAAGATATCGGAAAAATGCTGATTCAAGGACACGATGACGACCAGCTTCGCCTGAGTGACATCGCCCGTATAGAGAAAGCCTACGAGAACCCCACACGCAATGAAATGTTCTATGACCATGAACGCGCTCTCGGTATACTCATCGCTGCCTCCAGTGGTTCGGACATTATAAAAGTAGGCCATGCCGTAGAAAGCAAGTTGGAAGAACTCAAAGCCGAACGTCTGCCCGCAGGAGTGGAATGCCACAAAATCTTCTATCAGCCCGAACGTAGGCAGCTCTTTGGAACCTTTGTCATCAACCTGATAGAATCCGTCATCATCGTAGTACTGATACTGATGATAGCAATGGGGTTCAAGAGCGGCCTTATCATAGGTATCAGCCTGGTCATCACCGTATTCGGTTCTTTTCTGTTCCTTTATTCGGCAGGCGGAACCATGCAGCGCGTATCATTGGCTGCTTTTGTACTGGCAATGGGAATGTTGGTAGACAACGCCATCGTCATCATAGACGGCATACTGGTAGACTTGAAAGCCGGCAAAAACCGGATGGAAGCCATGACCGCCATCGGAAGACAGACAGCCATGCCTCTTCTGGGCGCGACACTGATAGCCATTATCGCCTTTCTACCCATCTACATGTCCCCCGACACCGCAGGCGTCTACACGCGCGACCTTTTCATCGTACTTGCCGTTTCCCTGTTGCTAAGCTGGATATTGGCACTGATCCATGTACCACTGATGGCCGACCGCCGGCTGCATCCTGCCATAGATACTGACAGTACCGGAAAGCGAGTATACAAAGGTAAAATCTATGCCACCCTCCGTTCGGCACTGCGGTTCGGTCTGGCCCACCGGTGGAGTTTTGTATTTGCCATGACCGGTCTGTTGCTGCTTTCCGTTTTCGGCTACCAATATATGCGTCAGGGCTTTTTCCCCGACATGGTTTACGACCAGCTTTATATGGAATACAAACTTCCGGAAGGGAATAACTATACACGTGTGGTTCGAGATTTGGAAGAAATAGAAACCTATCTGAAAGGACGGGAGGAAATAACCCACGTCACTACCTCCATAGGCGGTACGCCCGGACGCTATAATCTGGTACGGAGCATTGCCAACCCCTCACTTTCGTACGGCGACTGATTATCGACTTCACCTCACCGGAAACCTTGGTAGAACATATAGACGAAATCCAAGCTTACCTCTCCCAAGCCTATCCGGACGCATACATCAAATTGAAAAGATATAATCTGATGTTCAAGAAATATCCCATAGAGCGCAATTTCTGGGTCCCGACCCTGCCATCCTGCACCAACTGGCCGACAGCGCCCGCGCCATCATGGAAAGGACTCCGGAAGTCTGCCTCATCACCACCGACTGGGAACCTCAAGTACCCGTACTGACCATCGAATACGACCAGCCGTCTGCCCGTGCCCTCGGCCTGAGCCGTAATGATGTCAGCCTTTCCCTGCTCACAGCCACCGGAGGCATTCCTATCGGCTCTTTCTACGAAGGTATCCACAAAAACAACATCTACCTGAAATGCCTCGACGAGAAAGGAGAACCGATAGAGGACCTGGGCAACGCACAAGTCTTCTCGTCTCTGCCTTCCCTGAACGGACTGTTGAACGAGGAAACCATGGTGAAGCTGAAAGCCGGCACACTTCGAAAGAAGATTTGGTGGAAAGCATCATGGGAAGCACACCGCTGAAACAAATCAGCAAAGAGATTGATATCCGGTGGGAAGATCCGGTAGTTCCCCGTTACAACGGGCAGAGAAGCCAGCGGGCACAATGTTCGCCCGCACCCGGCATTGAAACGGAAAAAGCACGTCTTGCCATCGCGGAACAGATAGAAAACATACCATTACCCGAAGGTTATTCACTGGTATGGCAAGGAGAAAAGATAGCCAGCGACCAGTCCATGAAGTACCTGTTCCAAAATTTCCCGTTAGCCATCATTCTGATGATTGCCATCCTCATCATGCTGTTCAAAGATTATCGCAAACCCATCATCATCTTCTGCTGTATTCCGATGATATTTGTAGGGGTGGTAGCGGTCATGCTGCTCACAGGAAAAGTCTTCAATTTCGTGGCTATTGTAGGCACATTGGGATTGATCGGCATGCTGATTAAAAACGGTATTGTGCTGATGGATGAAATCACCCTTCAGATCAATGAAGGAGTAGAACCGATCACCGCACTGATAGACAGTTCCCAAAGCCGTCTCCGCCCGGTCATGATGGCCTCGCTGACAACGATTCTGGGTATGATTCCCTTGCTGTCCGATGCCATGTTCGGTTCCTTGGCGGCAGCTATCATGGTGGATTGCTGTGCAGCACACTGATCACGCTGCTCTTTATCCCTATATTATATGCCTTGTTCTTCAAGATAAAAAACAATTGATTCATTTCACTGACATACAAAACCGAGAATAAATGAAAAAGACAATGATACTCCCCCTCTGCTGTCTGCTGTGGCATCTTGCCACCCCCGCATGGGCACAGGAAACACTGAGTCTGAAAGAGTGCCGCGAAATGGCATTAAAATACAACAAGGAAATGGCGGCTTCCGTGAAACAGACGGAAAGTGCCCGTTATACTGCCAAGAGTTACAAAGGGAACTTCTTCCCCAACTTCACCGTCAGCGGAACAGGACTTTACAGTAATGCCGACGGTAGTTACGGCATAGCCGGAGGCAACCTGCCCGTCTTTCTGCCCGATGGAACAGGACAGTTCAATCCGGGACAACCCGCAGGCTTTGCCTACTTCCCCGGCATTAACCTGGACTATAAAATAGGATGGGTCTATATGGGCGGTGTGCAAATGGAACAGCCCCTCTACATGGGCGGTAAAATCCGTGCCGCCTACAAAATGTCCTTGCTGGGCAAAGAAATGGCACAAATGAATGAAAATCTGACCGCAACAGAAGTCATTCAGAAAACAGATCAGGCATACGCTCTGGTAGTAAAAGCAAAGGAGATGAAAACAGTAGCCGATGCATACCACGCTGTATTGACGGAATTAAAAAATAACGTAGAGAGTGCTTACAAACATGGACTTAAACCTCAGAATGATGTATTGAAAGTACAAGTAAAGCTGAATGAAAGCGAGCTAGGTATCCGAAAAGCCGAGAATGCTCTCCGCCTGGCTACCATGAACCTCTGCCACCTGATAGGGAAACCACTGACCACACAAGTTCATGTTTCCGGAGATTTCCCGGAGATAGAGAAAGACCTGGAAGTACAGGTACTGGATATCACCCGCCGTCCGGAATACGGAATACTGGACAAACAAGTGGCGATAGCCGCCAGCAGGTGAAACTGAACCGCAGTGAACTGCTTCCCAAAGTAGGGATCAAAGGCTCATACGACTATGTACATGGTTTGGAACTGAACAACAAGAATTTCCTGGACGATGCCAGTTTCTCTGTCCTTCTGAATGTAAGCATCCCCTTGTTCCATTTCGGAGAACGCAGCAACAAAGTACGTGCAGCCAAAGCCAAACTGGAACAAACCCGCCTTCAACAGCAAAACCTGAACGAACAAATGTTACTGGAACTGACCCAAGCCGCCAACAATCTGGACGAAGCAAAGCTGGAAAGCGAACTTGCCGACCGTTCCCTGCAACAGGCGGAAGAGAACAGGCGTGTCAGCAAAAGCCAGTACGAAGTAGGTCTGGAAACACTCTCCGACCATTTGGAAGCCCAAGCGTTATGGCAACAGGCTTACGAAACGAAGTTGACGCCCGTTTCCAACTTTATCTGAACTACGTGGCCTATCTGAAAGCAGCAGGGACCTTGCATGACAAGCTGTAAGTCTCTTGTTCCGGATTCAGATTGAGTACAAATACAAGCAATCCCTCCTTCTCCGGAGTTTTATAAATGTGCTGCCACTGCTACCACCCACTCTACTGGAACCACCATGAACAAGGCGTTTCAACGGGTGGTGGCAGCACATTTTTTTATGGGTAAAAAGTGCTGCCACCACCACTTTCCCTCTCTTTTTATTCCCAAACGGATAAAAAAGGGGCTATACTTCGGCTATACCTTCCTGCCTGCGCAGCACATACACCGCATGAGAATGCTTTCCTTCTTTGTCCAATCTCTTCTCCTCATACCAACCTTCAGCTCGTAGGCCGCCGTAGTGCGCGCCACCCCCAACCATTCCGAATAGGCCAGACGTGTAATGGAACCGTGTTCTTTCAGATAAGCCTCCAGCAACGTCCAACGCTCCTCCTTGCTACGCTTTTTCACCGTAGGCAAGAAGCCGAACTCGGCACGGAGGATGTCTGTTTCCTGCCGCACCCGCTTCACCAGTTCCGGCACCGGACGGAAGTTCACCTTCTTTATCCTCACAGATGCCGCACGTATCTCCTTCCGGTCTGTCACCTCACGCGAGGACAAGGCAAGAGAAAACGTACCCAGGCCGTCCAACCGCACATTTTTTCCTTGCCGCAAATGGGATACAACCATATCGGCCACCTCCTGTAGCACTCCCACCACACAGCCCGCCGAATATGCGCTATGCTTGGACAACTCCTTCACTATGTGATCGGTAGTAATCGTTTCCTTCACCACTACCGCCGGATAAAGCACCGGTTTGCCGTCCTTTTCCTTGAAAGGGTTGGCCTTGAAATCATATTTTATATCCATCATTAAAAGATTTGATCTGTATCCGCAAGCCCTTTCTGCTCTATGGTTAAGGGTTCTCTTCCTTTTGTATTCTATCTCCATAAGCTTTGGACTTGACTCCAAAGGCTATGGAGTTATCTCCAAAGGTTATGGAGTCAACTCCGCAACCTATGGAGATAGAACACATCTGGACAAAGATACTTAATCTTTAGGGGAAAAAGGCTTAATATAAAGGAAAAGATGGATTAAGGAGAAAAATAATCAGGTAGTCGACCCATTCTTAAAAAACTAAATGAATAAACAAAAGGATACGCGATATACAGGGAGATACCCTGATAAAAAGATTGGGTATCTGCGGAGAACAACGGTTTCATTGTATTCTGCGGACAGACAGAACGGTTTATAACCAAACATCAAAGGAAATATATTTGATGCAAAAGAAAGAATATCATTTTTTTATCCTATTTTTGTGTTGGCAACAAACTAATACCATAATACACAGACTGATGAAAACCACTATTTTACTTGGCTTATTATTGACCCTTACGGTTTCATGCAAACACCATTCCAACCCCGTAACTACCGAAGAAAACTTCCACACCCAAGAAGCCAACCGTCTGGTAGCAGAAGCGAGGAACCTATGGTTGCCTCCTTTAGACAGCACTTTCTTCTTTAATGACAGTGAACATATATCTATAAACGACAAGGAAATATGGGCCAAACTTGACAGTGCATTAGCCATTGACCCTACCAATATAAAAGTATATGTGGGAAGAATCAGTTATTTATCAGCCTGCAAAAAGTACCATGAGATTCTGTCTGTACTCCGGCAAGCTGAAAAACAATCCACCCTCAATGCCGACTTATGGTCAATGAAAGCGATGTTTGAAGATTATTTCGGAGACAGCCTTACCGCCCAAAAAATTATCGGTCTGCCGATTCCGCCTATGCCATCCTCATAAAAGAATATGCTACAGACAGCCTCAGGTATGCCGGTTCCCGCATCAACCGCGCACTGAACATGGCATTGATGACTGATAATATTGCGATTCTTGAAGAAGAGGTGGAACTCACTAAAAAGATATTTCCCAAGACATGGAAAGGACCGGACAGTAGTTTTTACGGGAAAAATAAAAAAGACTTTTTCGACAAATGCTTTAACGTCCGCAAAAAGTAATCCAGCCTGCTACATCAAGAAAATTACAAATCATTGCATTTGAAAGAACAGACCTGTAATACCTACTTTCAATACAAAGACTTTTTAGCACAAAGGTGTAACTTTCTCTTCTTTTCACCGACTAACCTAATAAAAACACCTTTGAAAGCTGATGAGTATAGAACAGGAATTTGCCGACAAGCTAGTGCAATACAAGCACATCATTTACAAGGTATGCTTCATGTATGCAGACAACAAGGACGATGTGAACGACCTTTTTCAAGAGTCTGTATTCAATATATGGAAGTCATACAAAAACTTCCGGGGGGAAAGTTCGTTTGTCACATGGGTTTACCGCATATCCCTGAACACGTGTATCTCGGACTTCCGAAAGAAAAAGAAGTATGACTATGTACCTTTGGAACAGCAGGTAGATATTCTGGAAGATTGTGAACACAACGAACTGCTGAAAGAAATGTATTCACTCATCAAACGACTGAACAAGGTGGACCGTATGTTTATCCTGCTCTGGCTGGACGAGAAATCATACGATGAAATAGCCGAAATCACCGGAACGAACCGCAATAATGTCGCGATAAAACTGCACCGTATAAAAGAGAAATTAAAAAATATGTCGAACTTGTAATCATACAATTATATGGAACTTGAAGAATTGCAAAAAGCATGGAAAGAGTTGAATGAACGGGTCAGCCAGAATGAACTGGTTCATCAGCAACAGATTATAGAGATGTTGTCACGGCAAAAAGAAAGTTGCCTGCAAAGAATGCTGAGGATGGACAAAATAGCTTCTATATTTATGTTAGGAGTAACGATTCTAATGTTCGTTGATTTTATTCATTTGAACGGTAAATTAGTGTTTTGGCCGGCAATATTCGGACTTCTGCTATATGCTCTTACAGTCAACTTGCAGGAGTTATTTTATTGACTAAAATAAAAAAGAAACAAACCTTGAAATGCAAATAAAGAATATACTCCGATATAAAATGCTTATCAATTGGAGTTATATCATCGGATATTTGCTGGTAACTCCTTTTATATGCATATTCCTTTACACCTACCGCCACCTGTGGTGGCTCATGATAACAATGTTTGGTTTAATCTTAGCAGGTGTACTGACAGACTACTTCCTCTTCCATCATGTATCGGACAGAATTAAAGAATTGACACACGTCAATAAAGAATTGATGGAACTGAAAAAGAAGCATAAAGAATAAATTTTCACTCTACAGTGAGGGTACTTATCCGGATATTTTATTCCTTTGTACCCTCAATCAGAATAAAAAGCACTTTATGTTTCAACTGTATCTGCTGCTTCGTCTGAAAAATTTTGGAAGAATAGTTATAGAATTGGGTATCTTCAGAATAGTCTTCCTTACCATCTTAACGGTGGCTGCCATCATGATATTGTTCTTGGCAGAAAACCGTTTCGCTATTCCTGTGGTATGCGTTCTCTTATTAGCCGGTTATCATAATGTCCGGAAAGACAAAGAGTTTTTACGCACTTTAACACCTCATCTTTCTGTGTTCCTGATAAAAGAATACACCTTGATCGCATTACCTTTTGCCGGAATAGAAATAATAAAAGGACAATTTACCGACGCTATCGGCTTATGGCTGTTCGCCGCCTTATTAACCTTGCCTGAAAAAATAAAACTGGAACACAAACCTGTCCGTCTTCCTTTTCTTTACAAAGGAAGTTATGAATATATACGAATGTTCCGCCAATCTTTCTGGGTCTATATCCTACTCTTTCTTTTTGCAACCGCAGGAACGTACACGGAAATATAAAAATAAACAAAGTATAGTCTCATACTATGGGATTGGGTACAGCATCGAGCTATCTGCAAAC
>ENA-OQHP01000027-OQHP01000027.1-human-gut-metagenome-genome-assembly--contig:-NODE-27-length-44939-cov-2.712465_pt1 | contig 44939 bp, 52 predicted proteins | sample MGYA00242563_ERZ504717 | MGnify/ENA primary metagenome ERZ504717 (study PRJEB26092, sample SAMD00036212) | human gut metagenome | host: Homo sapiens | study: EMG produced TPA metagenomics assembly of... | reverse complement strand
GACTGCTGGAACTGGCGAAACTTGCTCCGAAGGAACAAATTTCGGCGATGCCGATGATTAGCTTTCCATGCGTACGGATTCTCTTTTCTTTAATGGCCAATGAAACGAAGTTGGCGTTAGGCGTGGCAGGTATTAAGGCGAAAATTGGAAAAGAAAATGATTCGTTATGGATGCCTCGGGGAATTGTTGGTTTTGATAGGTTGTTGGTACATACTCCTGAATTTGGTTTACCTTTACGAGTACGTAAGACAGCTGTAACAATAGATGGTCCGAAAATAACATTAAGAAATGCCTCTTTGAAAATAGGGCATTCAGATATGGTTGCTACCGGGGAGGTAATGGGATTATATCGTGCGATGACTAAAAATGAAACTTTAAAAGCGCGTTTAGCAATCTCTTCTGAGATGATTGATTGTAATCAATTGATAAATTCATTCTCTTTATCTGAAGATTCAGTATTTGTGGCGGTGACAGACACAGTGTCTCCAACAGAAATGAAGCTGTTTGTGTTACCGGGTAATTTGGATTTTGAATTACAGACAGATTTGAAAAAAGTAGTGTTTGAAAAGGTGGAATTGAAGATGTGTGTGGAAAGGTAGATTTGAAAAATCGTACATTATATTTAAGAAATTTGGAAATGCGTGCATTGGATGCTGATATGAAGGCGGTTATGGTATATCGTGCGGATTCAGTCAGAGGAGGATATACAGGCTTTGACTTTAAAATTAGGGATATAAATATAGCTAAGCTGGTAGATTTTATACCTTCAATGGATACCATTGTACCTATGCTGAGATCTTTTGAAGGAAGGGTTCAGTTTGATGTGGCTGCAGAGGCACGTCTGGATTCAAATATGAATATTCGTATACCTACTTTGCGTTCGGCCATGTATATAAAAGGGGACAGTTTGGTGTTGATGGATGGTGAGACCTTTGCCGAAATTTCAAAGATGTTGATGTTTAAAAATAAAAAGAAGAATGTATTTGATAGTATTTCGGTTAATGTAGTTGTTAATGACGGTAGTGTTCTTGTTTATCCATTTCAAGTGTCTATAGATCGTTATAAAGCTGCTATAGGGGGAGAGCAAGGACTGGATATGAATTTTAAATATCATATATCCATTTTGAAATCGCCTTTGCCTTTTAAGGCTGGAGTGAATATTTCCGGTAATCTGGATAAGATGAAAATACGTGTAGGTAAAGCCAAATATAAAGATGATGTGACTCCTGCTGCCATTCATAAAGTAGATAGTACGCGTATGGATTTAGGAAGGCGTATTGTGGAACGGTTTCATCGTATTGTAGGGGTAAGATAGAAAAGGGATTTATTTTGTTTATATAAAAAAGCTCCTTCACGAAAGTCATGAAGGAGCTTTTCCTTTGTGTTGTTACATTATATAATAAACCATTATCCACATCTCGATGTGCCACAAGTCTTGCAGATCAAGCATCCTTCTTGATATACGAGAGTTTCATTTCCGCAATTGGGACATTTTTGTCCTTCGGCACTAGTACCATCTGTTACATATTTTTTCAGTGCTCGTTCTACACCATTTTTCCATGTGTTAATGTTTTCACTGTCAAGTTGCAGAGAATCTACCAGTTTGATAACACGATCAATAGGCATTCTCCAACGAAGTACACCCGAAATCAATTTAGCATAGTTCCAATATTCTTTGTTGAACTTTCAGACAAACCTTCAATGGTTGTTTTGTATCCACGTTTGTTTTCAAACTGGAAATCATATCGTTTGTTGCCTTCTTCATCAATGTTTTTGATGATGCGTCCGGTAGTGACCGATTTGGGCAATGAAATACCTTCTTCATCATCTTGCAGACCGGTAAAGATTTCGTATGGATGTCCATCCAACAAGCCTACAAATGCAACCCATTTTTCTTTGTTGTTTTGGAAACGTACTACTTCCGCTTCCAGTACTTTGGGGCGCACTTCTACTACCGTAGGTGGTTTGCAAGGGGGAAGTTCTTCTTTTTTGTCTTTCTTGTCCTTTTTGGTAGAAAGTAAAACTCCGGAGCGGGAGCCATCACGATAAACGGTACATCCTTTGCATCCTGAACGCCATGCCTCTACATACAAGCGGTTTACCAATGCTTCATCTACGTCATTGGGCAAATTGATAGTTACGCTGATTGAATGGTCAACCCATTTTTGGATGCGTCCTTGCATTTTTACTTTCATCAGCCAGTCTACATCATTTGATGTGGCTTTATAATAAGGTGACTTTTCTACCAATTTGTCAATTTCTTCTTGTGTATAACGCTTGGTGGGATCGTAACCGTTTACTGTCATCCATTCCACAAATTTATGGTGGAATACAATATATTCCTCAAATGCATCTCCTGTTTCATCTACAAAATCTACGTGTGTCTGAGGATCATTCGGATTGACTTTTCTTCTACGTTTATACACCGGCATAAACACCGGCTCTATGCCGGAAGTAGTTTGGGTCATTAGGCTGGTAGTTCCGGTGGGAGCTATGGTCAGGCAGGCGATATTACGTCGTCCGTATTTTTTCATCTCCTCATATAATTCTGGATCAGCTTCTTTTAAGCGGTTGATGAACGGATTGTTTTTTTCTCGTTCACTGTCATAGATAGCGAATGCTCCACGTTCTTTTGCCATGTTAACAGATGAACGATAGGCTTCCAGAGCGATTGTTTTATGTACTTGTTCAGAAAACTCTGTTGCTTCTTCTGTTCCGTAGCGTAACCCCATAGCGGCAAGCATATCCCTTCAGCTGTGATACCTACGCCTGTACGTCTTCCCTGTCCGCTCTTTTTATAAATTTTTTCCCATAATGTTTCTCTGCTTCTTTTACTTCCTCACTTCGGGATCGGAATCGATTTTAGCTATGATTTTCTCGATTTTTTCCAATTCCAAGTCAATGATGTCATCCATAATGCGCTGGGCCAATGCCACATGCTTTTTGAATAAGTCGAAATCAAAGTAAGCCTCCTTTGTATAAGGGTTTACTACGTATGAGTATAAGTTGATAGCTAATAAGCGACAAGAATCGTAGGGACACAGGGGTATTTCACCACAAGGATTGGTAGAAACAGTACGATATCCTAAATCGGCATAACAGTCTGGTACGGATTCACGGATGATGGTGTCCCAAAATAATACACCGGGTTCAGCAGACTTCCATGCGTTATGGACAATCTTTTTCCATAACGCAGATGCATCAATGTCTTTCGTGAAAACAGGTTGATCGGAATCTACCGGGTATTGTTGTTTGTAAGGAGTGCCATTTACAGCTGCCTGCATAAATGCATCATCTAGTTTCACGGATACATTAGCACCGGTTACTTTGCCTTCGGTCATTTTGGCATCAATAAATGCTTCTGAATCTGGATGCTTGATGGATACGCTTAACATTAAAGCACCACGACGTCCGTCTTGCGCTACTTCACGTGTTGAATTGGAATAACGTTCCATGAAGGGCACCAGTCCGGTGGAAGTCAGTGCTGAATTTTTAACCGGAGAACCTTTAGGTCGTATATGAGATAAATCATGTCCTACGCCACCACGACGTTTCATTAATTGTACTTGTTCTTCATCAATGCGGATTATACCTCCGTATGAGTCGGCTGCTCCATCAATTCCAATGACAAAGCAGTTTGATAAGGAAGCCACTTGAAAGTCGTTCCCGATACCTGTCATAGGGCTACCTTGCGGAACAATGTATTTAAAGTGATCCAATAATTCGTAAAGCTGCTGTGCGTTTAACCCGTTCTTATATTTAGCTTCAATGCGGGCTACTTCATTTGCAATGCGCCAATGCATATCTTCGGGAGACTTTTCGAAATGTTCCCGAAAGAATCTTTTACTGCATATTTGTTTACCCAAACCCTTGCAGCAAGTTCATCACCTTTGAAGTATTGTAAAGATGCTTCAAAGCTTCGTCATAGGTGTACGTTTGTCTTTCCACTTTTATTTTTAGATTTACTGTAATATCAATAAGTTGTTTTAGTGTAGAAGTTACAACTCATTATAATAAAAGTTTCGGCAAAGCTATATATGTTTTTCAATTAACAAAATAAAAAGCAGATAAGTTTTCAACAAATTGAAAGTTATCCAAGAATATTTGTTAATTTATTGATTATCAAAGATATATATGCTTGCTTATTTGTGGAAGTTTTCTGTTTTGAAATTTTGATGGAGGGGATGAGTGATTGACTAGTTGAAAAGGCCAGATTCTTAGCATATAATATTTTGCAAAAAATGCATTATTACTCTTTTCTTTTTTTATCTTTGCAAGAAAAATATATATGGAATCGATAAATAATAGACGGACGATCCGTAAATATAAGCAGGAAGATATTTCTGCTTCTTTGTTAAATGATTTGCTTGAAAAGGCGTTCCGTGCTTCTACAATGGGTAATATGCAATTATATAGTGTGATTGTGACTCGTGACAAGCAGATGAAAGAGAGATTGGCACCTGCCCATTTTAATCAACCGATGGTAACAGGTGCTCCGGTTGTACTGACTTTTTGTGCGGATTTTAACCGTTTTAGTAAATGGTGCAGAGAGCGTAAGGCGGTACCGGGTTATGACAATCCCATTTCTTTTTTGAATGCTGCTACGGATGCATTGCTTGTGACTCAGAACTTTTGTACATTGGCTGAGGAAAATGGATTAGGTATTTGTTTTTTGGGAACAACGATTTATAATCCTGATCAAATTATTGATATCCTTCAGTTGCCGGAATTGGTTATGCCGGTGGCTACTATTACAGTAGGATATCCGGATGAATGCCCTCCACAAGTCGATCGTCTTCCTATAGAGGGTATTTTGCATGAAGAATTGTATCATGATTATACCAAAGAGGATATTGATCGTATTTATAGATATAAAGAGTCACTTCCGGAAAATCATCAGTTATTAAAGAAAATCATAAGGAAACACTGGCTCAGGTATTTACTGAGGTCAGATACAAGAAGTCGGATAATGAATGTATGTCTGTAACTTTGAAAGAAACCTTGAAGAAACAGGGTTTTGAGAAGTGAATTGCCGGGAACTATCAATCTTAAAACAGAGGTGCGCAGAGGGAAATAAAGAAAATGCCCTTTGCGCACCTCTGTGGTTTTATTCTATTTCCTTTTGAGAGAAGCTTCAATTTCCTCAATATCCGCTTTAAATGCTTTGTCAACCTCTACTTGGTCTTTTACTATTTTGCAAGCGTGCAATACGGTTGCATGATCTTTATTACCTATTAATTTACCAATTTTGGAAGAAGAGGAGTCTGTATGTTTTTTGGCCAGATACATAGCTACCTGACGTACTTGTACCACTTCTCTTTTTCTTGTTTTAGTGTGGATGGCAGATTCTTCTATCTCGTAATGGCTGCATACTTTCTGTATGATATCTTCTACTGTGACAGGCTTGCTCTCACAACAGCGTACAGCTTTTCGTACAATTCTTTCAGCCAAATCCAAATCGACATCACGCTTGAAAATAATGGATTGTGCCAAAAGTGAATTAATGATGCCCTCTAATTCACGTACACTTTCATTTACGTTTTCAGCAATATAATTAATTACTGTTTCCGGTATATTCAAACCGTCACGACGTATTTTATTACGTAAGATATTCTTTCTCAATTCTACGTCCGGCTTTTCCAATTCGGCCACTAAGCCCCATTTAAAGCGGGTCAGAAGGCGTTCTTCCATACCTTGTAGCATTACCGGCGCACGGTCAGAAGTCAGAATAAGTTGCTTACCGTTCTGGTGCAGATGGTTAAAGATGTGGAAGAATGTGTTCTGGGTTTTGGTTACTCCGGCGAATTCTTGAATATCATCAATAATCAAAACGTCTATGGTTTGATAAAAACTAATGAAATCATTGAAATGATTGGTACGAACAGAGTCAGTGTATTGCACCTGAAACAGATGTGCTGATACGTACAATACTCTTTTTTCAGGATATAATTCCTTGATGCGGGTACCAATAGCATTAGTCAAGTGAGTTTTGCCCACACCGGATGGTCCATACAAAACAAAGGGTTGAATGTTTTTGCCGGATTTTTAGCTACAGTTTCTCCTACTGTACGTGAGAACTCATTACTATTTCCTTTTATGAAATTCTCAAAATTGTAATTTGGATTCAAATGTGGGTCTAAATCCTGCGGAGCCGGTGCCTGCATTGGATTAGGTGCCTTGTTACCATCTCGTATAACTGTTTGTGTGGGTAGTGCTGAAGAGCGTTTGCTTCCCTCCATGTTAACAGTTATATGGTTGGTCTTATCGGTCAAGATACAATACATAAGCTGCGTTCCCTCCCCAATTTCTTTATATAGGGCAGCGCGCAGCAAGTCCACAAACTTTTCTTCTAGAAATTCATAGAAGAATGGGCTGGGGACGCCAATTGTCAGTGCCTTGTCCTCATATTTAAGCGGTACGATAGGCTCAAACCACGTTTTAAAGGTCGTTTCTGGTACGTTGTCTCTGATAAGGTTCAGGCAACGACCCCATAAAACGACGTGATCGTTTTCAATCATATGAAACATTTATTATAAAAAGCGAAACTTCTACAATGCAAATTTCGAAATGAATTTCTGAAAAAACAAATCGCTTTTTTCTTGCTTTTTATTTTTAAAGAGTAATATCTTTAGTTTCAGTTACTTATAAAAACCTCTATCTAAAGGCTTTTGAAAGATTCTTGTTGTTTGATAATTGACTGATTCTTAGATGACTATCAGTCAAAATAGGCTTTTATTTATTTTAAATGAAATAAGTCTACATGGTATTTCTTCCCTATTTGCAGTCATTTACTGAAAATAAGTGGAAAAATGGTTGAGTAGACTTATTTAGAATATTTTTAAATTAGCAAATATGTTACTTATCTTTCTTGCCAAACAAAGAGAAATGTACATAACGTTTAGGATGCGCTTTCAAATCCTCCAATAAGGTTGCAGCGTTTGCTGTCGTCGCACTCAAATTTTGGTAGAAAGTAGGATCATTGAATAGCATCCGATACTGTTGTCCTTGCGATTGAGTTTTTCTGTCAGCATTTGTACATTATATAAAGTGGAGTCTATTTTATTGAACGTTGAAGCATAATCAATACCTTTCAAATTGTCGCTGATAGCAATGAAGTTATCAGCAATTGTGTTTAATTTTCCAGTAAGTTGCGGAAGATCCTTTTGCATTAACATGTTTAATTGACGTGTTGTCACATCCAGATTGGCTGTCAGTTTTTCTGCGTTGTGCAAGGTTGCACTCAATGCAGGATCAGCTAATATTTTATTTAATGAATATAGGATAGAATCCATTTTGGGTAACATCTGCTCTATTTGAGGAACTAGCTTTTCTTCAGCGGCTCCCATGAGCCCCGCATTCGTTTTGCCGGGCAGGGTATCTCCCGTTGATAGTATTCTGTAGAATTAAAGTTAAGGAGTAAGTTCATCTTTACCGTTCCCAGCATTTCTGTAACCAGTTCTCCTGTACTTCCTTTGGGGATACGCATTTCCTTGTCCACTTCCACTTCTACTGTGACATGTCCCGGTTTTGCATAGTTGTAATTGATATTTCTTACTGTACCTACTTTATAACCATTGGCAAAGACGGGGCTTGATCCGGCTAATCCGTTTATATTTGTATATTCTACATAATAGTAATTGGCAGATTGGAACATATTTATTCCTTTCAGGTAGTTGATACCAAAGATCAGCATAGCCAATGCAGCGATGCCTATTAATCCTATTTTTACCTCTTTCGTCATTTCAATTATACCTTTTATATTATCTATTCTTTTTAAATTCTTTGATGGCTTCGTTCACATTCATTTTCTCTCCGTTTTTGAAAGCGATAATGAAAGCGTCCTTAAATTTAGGAGTAATATTACGTTTCATGCGTAGTATTTTATTATAATCCGTATTTTCTCCGTAAGTATATTTATAAAGTCCTTTTTCGCGGTAATAGCTAACAGGTGATACACCTTTCAGTTGTTTACTTCCTTTGGGCAATATTTTGTTTGATACCAATATTTGTATTTTAAATACAGGCTTGGCAGATGTTCGGGCTTGGTCGCCTGTGATCTTTTTTTGTGTGGCAGGCACAGACTTTTTGGTAACCTTGTCCGGTTCCGTTGCAGTGTCCGGTTCCGCAGTTTGTATTTCTATTCTTGATTCTTTCGGTTTGTTTTCTGGTTCCGGTAATTCTTGTTCTTGTACTCTGCTGCGGCCGATGGGGGCGTCATGTTCGCGCTTGTAATTGAGGAATGCTTTATAAATGCTGTTAGATAACGCCGTAGTGCCTGCATCGGATAAAAGATATTGTTCTTCATCCGGTGTTGAGATATAGCCTAATTCAACCAAAACACTAGGCATGGAAGTAGCACGTAGAACTAGGAATCCGGCTTGATGTACTCCTTTGTCTATTCGTTTGGCTGTATTCTTGAATTGTTTTTGGATAAGAGTGGCTAATTTTACACTCTTCTCCATATTTTGTCTTGTACAAATTCAAAAATAATATAGCTTTCAGAAGAATTTGGATTGAATCCGGCATAACGTTGTTCATAATTATCCTCTATCAAAATAACCGAGTTCTCCTTTTTAGCAACTTCTAAATTTTCTTCAGTACGGTGGAGTCCTAACGTATAAGTCTCTGCTCCCCGTACAGTTCTGCCACGGGCTATGGAATTAGTATGTATAGAGATGAATAAATCGGCTTGGCATTATTGGCTATTTGTGCACGACGATCCAAAGGGATAAAGACATCTGTTTTCCGGGTATATATTACCTTTACGTCATTACAGTTATTTTGGATCAGTTGTCCTACTTTTAAAGCTACGTTCAGATTGATGTTTTTTTCTTTTCCACGTCTGCCGATAGCACCGGATCATGTCCGCCATGACCGGGATCAATGACGACTACAAAGTCCTTTCCCTTTGCCGCCAGGCAGAAACAGGGAAAGACCAGCCACAGGCTACACAACAGGAATATTATTTTAAGTCTATCGGTTTTCATATCAATTAAGTTGCAAATGTAGCGATTTTTAGTGAAAACTCGGCTTTTGTCTTTAAGTTTTGCGTTTTTTATTCGAAACTTGCCACAAAACCCGAAAAATAGACGAGTGTTTGGACTAAATTCTTTTATTTTGTATTCTAAAATAAATATTGAAAGATGGACTTGTTTAAGTTTATGAAGAATTGGACGTTACCTCTAGCGATGCTTGCAGGAGTTATCGGTTATTTTGTTTTTGCCAACTTCACTTTTCTGGAGCCGACAAAGCATTTATGAATGGTTGATTTCTTTTTAACTCCTTCCTTGATTTTTGCCCAATTGTTGCTTACATTCTGTAAAATTGAACCAAAAGAGTTGGTTCCTAGAGTATGGCATGGCTGGTTGTTGGCTATTCAAGCCATTTCTTGTGGTATTATTGCGTTGTTGTTAATATTTTGTCCGATGGATGAATCTTATAAGGAGATATTCGAGGCGGCTATGGTTTGTCTTATTTGTCCTACTGCTACGGCAGCGGCAGTAATTACGGGAAAACTAGGTGGAAGTGCTTCCAGTTTGACTACTTATACATTGCTTTCAAATATTTTGGCTGCAATAGCAGTTCCTTTGATATTTCCATTGGTTGAACCACATACAGATGTTACTTTTGGTATTGCTTTTCTTAAGATTTTAAGTAAGGTTTTTCCATTGTTGCTTGCACCGTTTTTTATCGCTTTATTATTCCGTTATTATATTCCCCGGCTCCACAAGTTTTTACTGAAATATCATACTTCAGCTTTTTATTTATGGGCGGTAGCATTGACCATTGTAATGGGGCAGACTACTCGCTCTTTGGTTAACAGTACTGCTGATGTAACGGTAGAGATGTTGATTGCTTTTGCCGGTTTGGTAACTTGTTGCTTACAATTTTATTTTGGTAAAAGATTGGTAGTGCATATAATGACCGTATAAGTGCAGGACAGGCATTGGGGCAAAAAAATACAGTACTAGCTATTTGGATGGCGGTTACGTATCTTAATCCTTTATCGTCTGTCGGTCCGGGTAGTTATGTGGTGTGGCAGAACATCATCAATAGTTATCAGTTGTGGAAGAAAAGAAAAAATGAGATGAAAAATTAAGTCGCAACTATTTACTTTGTTATACGTAATGCTTGGTATGGTAAACTATATAGTTGCGTTCTATTAAAAATGAATTTGCCGTATATATCTCTTAAAGATTTCTTACGAAACCAGTAAAACGTTTCAATTCCTTCTGCCAGTGTAGTACGTGGGCAGGCGATATTCCAGCGCATGAATCCTTTTCCTTCAGTCCCATACATTGTTCCTGCATTGAGCCATAATCCGGCTTCGTTAACCAATCGCTGTTCGAGTTCCTGCGAGTGTATGCCGAGTCTGTGACAGTCCATCCAAACGAGATAGGTTCCCTCCAATACCGTGATAGGAAACTCGGGTAGATGTTCCCGACAGAACTCCTGCATATAGAGAAAATTGGCCTGTAAATATTTGATGAGTTGGTTCAGCCACTCTTCCCCTTCGTTGTAAGCTACTTGAGTCGCAATTACACCAAAAGGATTGACATCACATACTTCGTTATCGTTAATGGCCCGGTCGATTTTCGCTCGACGGTTAGCATCAGCACAAATAATGTTCGCAATCTGTAATCCGGCAATATTGAACGCTTTACTGGGAGATATACAGACTACAGAATGGTGACGGAAATTTTCTGAGATGGAAGCAAACGGTGTGTAACGGTACTCTGGAAAAACCAGTTCGCAATGAATCTCATCCGAAACGACCGTAACATCGTGTCGAATACAAATTTCACCAATACGTACCAGTTCTTCACGTTTCCACACCCTTCCGGCAGGATTGTGAGGATTGCACAGCAGCATCACCTTCACTTTCGGATCAGCAGTCTTACGCTCTAAATCTTCATAATCGATGGTGAAAGTATTACTTGCAAAGACCAACGGTGATGATACCATTTCACACCCATTGTTACGGATTGAAGAAAAGAAACAATTATAGACCGGGGTCTGCACCAATACCTTATCTCCCGGAACGGTCAAAGCCTTGATGACTGCGAGATGGCTGGGACTACGCCCGATGTGTAAATTATCCATTCACGGTCAATCGTCCAACCGTGACGACGTGCGAACCAGCCTGTAACAGCCTCGTAGTAACTGTCGGGCACACGTATAACCGAAAATGCCGTGTTCTACCCGTCGGCGTAAAGCATCGACGATAGCGGGAGCTGTACGGAAATCCATGTCAGCCACCCACATCGGCAATACATTTTCGCTTTCTGCGCTATCCCATTTGTAGGAATCGGTTCCCCGTCTTGAAATTTGTTTGTCAAAGTTGTATTTCATATCTTCATCTTAATCGGTAAAACAGGTACGCTCGTCCCGGAGACGGATTTCACAATCGGCAGGAGCCTTGATGTTCTCATCTATGGTTATGGAACCGAATTCGTCAGCCACAATGCATCCCGACATCGGGTTCTTGATATTTGTAATAGCTCCGTGAATATCGGCTTGCAACGTGCTGTACTCAAAGGTACGGTCGCAGTCAGGTCCGAAGGTACAGTTTTCAAGAATAAGGTCGTGTGCATAGCAAAGCGGTTGCTCACCGGTAATGTGGCAGTTGACCAAACGTAGATTCTTCGAATGCCAGCCGAGGTATTCGCCGTTGAGTTCGGAATCGTAGATGGTCACATTTTCCACTTCCCAGAAGGCATCCTTCGTTGTAATCTTTGCATGATGAATCTCTACATTTTTCACGTACTGGAACACATACTTGCTGTTGCTTTCCAGTCCGTCCACATAAATGTTGTTGCTGAACATGAAAGGATAAGTTCCGCCGTGCAGCTTGAGATTCTTGATGCGGATACCATTACAACGCCAGAATACTTCGTCGGCATCGTTCATCGTTACGTTCTCGATATCTATTTCGTCCATTTCACGGAACATCTTCGGTGCGTCGATAATCGTGTCGGTCATCTTCAGGTGATCGGAATACCACAATGCCGAACGCCCTCCGACATCGAAATAGCAACGGTCGATTTTGAAACCGTGTACATGCCAGAAGGGATAGTTACCCTCAAAGCGGCAATCTACAGTTTCGATATTGCTACATTCTTTGATGGCCGATTCACCGGTACGAATAATCACATTTCTAGACGAAGGTCGTGGGACTCGAACAAGGGACGCTCGCCCCCGAATTCAGCATTTTTAATCAGTTTCATTTGATATATTGTTTTAGTTGTCAGTCATTATTAATTTTAAAAGTCATGTTCACATTGCTGCGTCCGCGAACTGAAGCCAATCAGGATATAGGCAATTCCTTTTTCTTGAAGCCTTCTATTTTAAGTATTCTTTGAAAAATTCCTCCAGCTTATCGAATGGAATAATGTCTGTCCGGTCATATAAATCCGTATGTACGGCATCGGGAATAATCATCAGTCTTTATTATCGCCTTTCAGCTTCTTGAAAGTATCCTCACTAAAATAGCGGGAGTGAGCTTTTTCTCCATGAATGAGCAACACGGCACTGCGGATTTCATCGGCATACGCAAGGATAGGTGCGTTGAGAAATGCAAGATTGGAGGTTTTGTTCCAGCCCAAACCGGAGTTGATGGAACGAGGATGATAACCTCGTTCGGTCTTGTAATAATCATAATAATCCTTCATGAACTGCGGCGCATCACCGGTAGGTTCCGGGTTCGTCACGGTGCGGGGATAAGTGTCGGTACGGTAGTCTTCCGTGCGCTGGGCGTTAAACTCCTGACGCATTTTGTAACGTGCATCTGCATTGTCAGCGGCATCGAAGTAACCGTTTGCTGTACAGCGGCTAATGTCGTACATTGTGGAAGCTACCGTTGCTTGATACGTGTGTCGTTGGCAGCCGCATTGATAGCAAAACCACCCCAACCACAAATGCCAATGATGCCGATTCGTTCGGCATCCACATCCGGACGTGTCGCGAGGTAATCCACCGCCGCGAGAAGTCTTCGGTGTTGATGTCTGGCGAAGCTACGCTGCGAGGCTGTCCACCGCTTTCACCAGTAAATGAAGGATCAAAAGCAATCGTCAGGAATCCTCGTTCGGCCAATGTCTGGGCATACAGCCCCGACGACTGTTCCTTTACAGCTCCAAACGGACCGCTGACAGCAATAGCAGGCAGCTTACCTCCGAAAATCGTTTTCGGTGCATACAGGTCGGCAGCGAGCGTGATACCGTAACGATTTATGAAAGTCACTTTGCTATGATTCACCTTGTCGCTTTTCGGGTACGTCTTGTCCCATTCCTGTGTCAGATTTAACTGTTCCATATTTTTGTGAGTGTTTTGTGCCGGGCTTTCCGTCAGGCTGAAGAGGCAGAGGAAAGCAGCCATTAAAATAGTTGTACGTTTCATAACCGATGTAATTTAAATTTTTATTGTTTCTTGTTTTCTTTTCATAGTGCAAAATTACAGCGGATTACAGGAAAAGCCAGTAGATGGATTACTGATTGTATAACCTCAATTACAGACATTATTTTACATGCATCTCATCCAACGTTCCCGCTTCAAGCAGATCAGGAAAATCAGCCTCTTTTTCTTGCCGCATTGGTGATGATGATGATGGAGAAACCGATATCGAACAGTAGCAAGAGTCTTGTGCAAAATCTGCCGTCGATAAAGATGTATTGCAGATTATGATACGGCCGACTCCGGCAGTAGGCATGGCACTCGTCGTTTCAACCGGAAGAAGGGAATACAACGAGAACTCCGGAAAGTTGGTCAGTGCAATGCCCGGTAGAACCAATCCGCACAACCCGTTCAGTATGGTGTACCGTTCGGATGGATCTGACAAGGATGGCAGTATGGTTGGTTAGTGATTCCGATTCCATAGGCTATCACTTTTCGTTCCTGTCGATATCTCGGATATGCCTTGCCGGTACACCTCCTACAACCGTGTTGGCCGCTACGTCTTTCGTCACCACAGATCCGGCGGCGATAATGGCGTTGTCACCCACGGTCACACCCCGCAGGATGGTGGAGTTGGAGCCTACCCATACATTTTTGCCTAACCGGATAGCGCCGGATACATTGCCCCGCGGTCTTCGGGAGCCGTACCGTGATCGAGCGTGGCAAAGACCACATTATGCCCGATAAGACAGCCGTCACCCAACGTCACACCGCCATGATCCTGGAAGTGGCAACCGGCATTGATAAAGACACGACGCCCGATGGTAATATTCTTGCCGAAGTCTGTGTAGAACGGAGGAAACATCTTGAATGTTTCGTCCACAGGTTTACCGGTCAGGCGCGACATGAACGCACGCAATTCTTCTTGTGAATGGTACGAGTTGTTTATCTCACAGGTAACGCGCCGGGTTCATCGCTCATTTCATCCATCAGCCGATAGATTTCCGGTGTATTGAGTGCACCGCCGGCTTCAATATGATTCAAAAAATCATCTAATGTCATAATATTCTTTTTTCCTATACTTGTTTACTCGTTTTGTATGCCTCTTGTGATTTCGGGTTTCCTTTGATTTCTTCCATGTGCCATACACCACAGCGAAACAGTGTACCCTTTACCATCGGTTTTCCAAACATCCATTCGCTTGTTGCGCTTGAAATAGGTGACAGACCGCCCCGTTATCTGTACGTTTTTCGTAAAGCACATACTTATTACCATTTTCTTGGGAACCGGATCGGACTGTGTTATGGCAGGTATTCCTATAACAAATAAACTTGCAATCATGATGACTGGTATACGTTTCATTATCACTTGATTTTATTAAGTTTTGAATTCCAGAATCTTGATGCAAAGATAAGTACATGACTGAAAATACAGTGTAGATAAATTACAGATGTTATAACCCTAATTACATGATTTCCGGAAAGAATAGCATAAATCTGTAGCCAAGGTTGATACAATGTCTCAATCTGTTATTCTAGAAAATGATAAGTATAGAATTTGAAATCTTAATTGATGTTAAACAGAAGGGGATGTGAGAATTATAGCCGTGCAATACCCCGGAATTGAGCGAGTGGCTACAATATAGGCATCAGTTATGTTATTTTTACCAATAGTAAACCGGAGCGTATTTGTAACAGATGAGAAACCGAATACTGCAAGAAATTATCATGTTGCCTCTTTGGTTGAAATAGTGTTATGAAATAGAGATTTTAATCCATCGAAAATGGCAGGAAGAGCAATGGTGCCATGCACCTCGTCGGGAAATTTTTTATAAACGACATGCAAATGCTTGTTTTTCATTTCAGGGATGATCTTATTTTTTAAGCTGTCGGCCAATGAAAACTGGATAAGTTTGATTGCAGGACGTTGGCGGGTGGCGAAAGCAACATACAAATGTTTGCCGGAGAAGTCTTTTTGATAAACATTCTTTGCTGCTTGTTGTAGAAAGACTCCTCGGTCCCACCATAAACTTGGGTCTATTGCTATATACGAGTCAAAAGACTCGGGATGATTTGACAGTGTCTGTAGGGTAAATAAACCTGCGTATGAATGTCCGACAAGAAAGTTTGTACCGTTGGCAGGAACTTTATTTTCCACTTCCAGACGTAGTTCCTCTATCAGAAAGCGATGGAACTGTTCAGCTCCACCACCTGCCGGCTTATCATAGGGACAAATGGTACCATCCGGCGGGCGGCTGAGCAAGTAGGAGTGAAATCTCTGGTCCGGTCTGTGTTTAAAACAGCCACAACGATGCAAGGAGGCAAGTTTGAGGTTTTAGAAGAAGAGAAGAAACGCGTAAAACCAACCACGGAATGAAAGAAGGAATCTCCATCCAATAGATAAAGAACCGGATAAGCCTTTCCTTTTTCACCAGCTTTGGTCTCAGGTACATAAATCCAATATTTTCTTTCTTCATTCAGTATTTCAGAAAACAATGTATGACGCGTTCCGATATAAATGGAATCTTGTTTTTGTGCGGAGAGGGGAAATATCCATCCTATTTGTATAAACAGTATTATATAAGTATCTTCATTTGTTCGTTTTTGGGGTTGCAAAGTTCGATGAAAATATGGATATGGACAATCCCTATTTTAGGTATTTCAGAATATCTCCAATGGAATTTCCTCTATGTCTTATGATTTTGTGGAGGTGGCACCGGATGCATCGGAAGGAATTGATTGAACCGGATTTTTAAGTAACTTCTTAGGGGAATTCATTAAAATATCCTATCACTTCTAACATTTCCCGATTAATTTTGTATTTTACAGACATACAAAGATTAACTGTAACAAGATATGATTATTTCTGTCGTCTTCGTATCTATGATGGTGGTTTTCGTAACAGTTTATCATTTTGTTACAAAGCCGAAAAAGCAGCAAGAAAAGATTTATTCGGCGATGACCACCGATGAACTTATCAGGTTCGTGCAGTCCATGCACTGTGAACTAGTGAAGAGAATTGATGCTGATGCCATTATCATCGGTTTTCAAGGAGGTTATTTTCATTTGTTAAGAGAAAAAACAGGTCAGAATATTCAGTTATATTATAAAGATTTTTACGCATGTAGCTATGAACAGTCTAAAAAATAAGTTTTTGACATTAACAACATTAACTGCCGATACACAGCTTGGACTTGCTATTTGCGTAAAAGTCATGAGGATGGAGAAAGTGAGACACCTTTTACGGCTTGTCTGTCTGCCTGTCTGTTCTTGTCGGGCAGTGAAACTCAGTTAAAACAACATTTGCGGGTATTGCTTGAGTCATCTTTATGATAGCCCGTAGTTTAAAGATTGGCAGAACAATCTGCTTCAATACAAGACATGTTGGTGAAAAAAGAATTCGAAAATCGCTTGGCTTTGTTGAGACGAAAATTGGAGATTGGACATGGTAAGCTGTTGGAACCTGTCGATGTTTCCCGGCAAGATATGGATCAGATAGAGGATATTCTTTCTCTTTTTGGTACAGTGAAACAGGAAGATATAAAGGAAATGACACTGGTTTGCAATGGGCGGATAGAGAGGCGTACCGAATTATTGTCTATTCTTTCTTTTAGATTGAAAGATGCTGTGATGGATGAAAAAGGACAGGCGGGAAAAGATGCTCTGATCTGTATCATACTTGCTGAAGGGCAGTTGGTGATTGCGTTGGAAAAAGCTGAAGGCAGTAATGAACGGTCTCTTTATTATAAGTTGTCGGCTATGCGGACGGACAGGGTAGATGCTTTTTTCGATGAAACCCAAAAAGGCAGAGTATTCAGTAGTATGATTGAGGTAAGATTGACAACGGATCATGATGATTATTGGGAGTTGAAATATATGTTGGACGATGCTAAAGAAAAAGCGGCAAACAAACAGTTTGACGAACTGACGGAGGAACAACAGGCGTTGCTGGCTTATACCGAGCCTACCTTGCAGACTACTATTTATTGGGGGAAGAAATTTTTCAGGCAGCAATGTTATCTTCAGGCGTTGGGGTTGTTATCTTTCTATTTTCGGTATTATCAAGTCCACTGGACAGAATTGCCGGAGCGTGGCAAGGAAGAATATTATGTGATTTGTTATCATATCGGTTTTGTTTATCTCACATTAGGGCATTTTGAAAAGGCTTATTATTATTTGACTAATGCTAAAAGAAATTCATCCATTCATGCGATTCGTGATTTTACCAACTGTCTCGTCGAAATGAAGGATACAGGAGCTCTTGAGTATATTTATTCTATGGTGAGTTTGGTTGGCAGTCAGATAAAGATGTATGGTGATGAAAAGAATACCTTGTTTCCACTTTATCATTTTCTTCGGCGCAGGGCAGCACAAGTATTAGTAAACTTGAAATATTATTCGCAAGCTAGGGAACTGCTCTATCAAATGCTGGGAGAGGAGGAGAACCGTGAGTTTGCGGAACGGGAATTGCAGTATCTTGAGAGTATGGGTGCAGGTGATGATGCGAAGCGGAACGAGTGAGAAGAATGTGAGGAGGTTGAATGAAAGTTTCATGGAATTTCATAATGGGATGTTGCTAGGAGTAAAGCAGAAATGTGGAAAATGTTCTGTAACATGGACTGCTCTTCATTGAACTCTGTGAAGTTGCATTTTGTTTGTATTGATGATAAAGTGTAATCCCTATACCGTCCTTCTGAGCTTTTGATTTGATGGTATCTTGCCAAGTATCCTTGGATGAGTAAAGGTCGTTGATGTTTATCTTTCTCATCTCTGAAAGAAAAGGTATAGGAGTAGAGCTGGCCGATGCAGCATATTATGCTAATTGATTGTCATTAGTTTACATCAAAAAATAGAAGCCTCTAAAATTTACTTGTTTTCGCAACAAATTGATGATTTAACGATTTTTTTCATCCTCTTTCTCCAAACAGAGAGAAAAAGGCAAAACCGTCTTTTCGGCTCCCGACTTTTTGTTGGATCTTCGATCAGAGAGTGAGTACAATGGTCGGCCAGTCAGCCAGTTGTTTCCAGTTTCTCCTTCGGGACATCCTTGGGTTTCCAGGCTACGATGAAGCTAACAGTTGTGGATTTGATCTAATAGCTTTTTGCAAACCAATCAGTGAGTATCTTTTGCATTCGCATCGAGAGCTTGGTTACGGGAAGGTCTGTCTTTTCGGTAAAGAGCTTAAAGCTGCGGTATTGCCTATAAACACCGCTCTGCAGTGCCAACACCTCGTATTTGATTACCTTGAAGGACTCTAGGCAGTTGCCCTATGAAGAGAGTTTTATACTTGAATTTTGTTTAACCCGATACTCTTGTATGCCGTTGATGTGATTAGTGTTTCCTCTATAGCTCTGCCGTATAAAATAAGCATTCCCTATAGAGTTAGGTAAAGTCGCTCTATAATTGAAGAGAGCGACTTTACTTACGATTTAATACTAACCTTCCTGATATATCCAGTAATCATTATCCTTTCTATTATCTTTGAAATATTGAATACGGTCAACGATGTCAATGCCTTCTTTGTTTTGTGGAATGATAAATCTGGCACGCTCTTTATTGTCCTTCAAAGAGTATGATACAAAAGCATTGTTTTCACATCTCAACAGCCCTTTTCTGTAAGAGAGCGCACGGATATCATATCGTTCTACAGAATTTGCTACTGCTTGTCCTTCAATGAGTGCTTGAAGCATACATTGGTAGGCATTAGATGATTCACGCTTTTCAGAGTGCAATGCCACAAGAGCGTATGGTTGTTCATCATACATAGTATATTTGCCATAACGCTCGGGGCGGAAGCATGGATACGCGATATAATAATATCGCCAATCGTATTGACTTTTAGTTTTGCATTCTGTTAGATACGCATCAATTTTTTCTTGTAAGTAAATGTCGTCTATTTCTATATCAATCTCAAGCAGAGAACGTAATGATTTTTTTGTCTTATTAAAATCTGGATTTTTGCCTGTCGGATGAAATAATGCATACCAAGCCTTATTGCCAATTTCATCCTGATTCCCAGAACCAAGTTGAATGCACCAATTATTTATCCTTTGGCTATAATCATACGTTGCTAACATTGCACAGTCAATAATATCGCGAGAGCATCTATCAAAGACATGGATGAATCGCTGATAAAGATGAGTATTCTCATACCCAACAAGATCTGTACGACCTTGAAGCAGATAGTGATCCTCCAACTGAAAAAGACCAGCAGAATGCTCGGGATGTTCTTTGGTAAACTGGAGCTTTTGACGCTCCTCTTCCATCTGAATTACATTGAAATTCTGTCTCACGTCATTGTCAATCATTATACTATCTGCAATTTCTCCAGAAAGAATAATATTTTCTACCTGACGAAGATTTGCGGGCATACGGTTTCCTGCATCACCATTAGGGGTATCGACAACTTCGTTTCTGGAATTTTTGAGCAGATTCACTACCACACGCAAGCGTCGACGGAAATCCATTTCTTTTATCTTATCATAGTTCATTAAATAGATAAGAAAGGAGTAGAGCATTATTAACCAATAGGTAGTATTTTTACGCAACGCGGCTCCGGTCAATACCCCTTTGAAAATATTGAGATCTGTAATTTGTTGAGATACGACAACTTTTTCGTGTTCATGATAATCTTTTGACAGGTAAGAGTTGAAAAAAATATCAATAGGGTTAAGTATTAATGAATTAGAACGTCGCGCTTTGTTTTGAATATTGACCATGCAATCAAAGGATTGTTCAAAAAACACTACATTTTTTGGTTGATTCTTATAAAGCCTTTCCAGTAAACTGAAATCATCTTCTAAATCAAATTCTGATGAAGAGCGATCTGACTTATAGACAAGAATAAGGGAAATCATACGGAAAAAGTTTAGAAAACCGCTATCGACGAGATTATACTCATCCCTATAAATCCAAAGTAAATCGGTCCATTCGCGGTCTATCTTAAGGCCAATGCGTTTAGCAGTAGCTTCATCGTCATTTTCAGAACGCATAACCTTTAAGAGTTCTGCCTTAAAATGCTCAAGTCAGTGAGTGGTTTTCCACGGGAGTTCATCTTGATGTAAATGTCATCGGTTAACTTCATCTCCTCAATATCGCGGAAATAGAAATTAATTTTATCCAATTTGTTCCATAAGTCATTAATATCGGCAAAACGCTTTTGGATTTCATCAAGCATTGTGAGCATTCCTCTAACCGTAGGATCGTTGCTCCATTCCATTGGAAACCATCCCTCATTTTTAATTTCATCACTAAGATGTGTTTTCCATGTAGGTTCGTAGTTAACAAGCTTTATAAGAAAATCTCTCGCGCTATAACGTGTGTTGTATGAAAACCTCGCAAGTCGCTTATCGTTGATGCCCTCTTTTTTATCTGCATACCAATGAAGTAGCCAAAGAGTAGTTAGTCGTTGCTGTCCATCAAGAGGAATCAGCTGACCATTCTGAATATTACCATAAATGAAATCGAGGGTTAAACCATTGTTTATTAATCCAGCATGTATTGCTGATAGAAAACGTTCACGAGTCTTTACTGCATGTGCATCAGATCGGCCTTGTGCATAAGCACGTTGAATCCGTGGTATAGTGATTCCACTTATTCCGTAAGGATTGTTTTCAGAAATCAGATTCTTCAGTGTCGTAGTTTCCATTTGTCAAGTTGGGTATAGTGGTATCGTTATTATCCTGTTTGTAATAAGGTGAAATTTTCTCATTAAGGGCCTCGGCATAATCTCTTCGGTCTGTTTCTCCCCAAAAGAAAAGCGATGGACCCTCTTGAGTATAGTACTTGAAGAATACGTGTTTTGTACAAATTGGAATGTATCTTCCTTCTTTATCATAATTAATGACACGGTGTCTTTTAACATCAAAACGGAGTTGCTAAGAGCCGCGTTTTGAGATACATCTAGTAGTGCCATATTTGCTAATCCATGCGAGTAGCTATTCTCCTTAACGACATCTTCCTTAGACGTGAATATGATAATTACTTCCTTCTGAATCTCATTAAAGCGTTCACGCACATTCCCTGGATCCTTATCGCTATGAAGTTGTTCAATCAATATCTCCATTTTCTCTATAAGTTCATTATTTACCTCAAAAATAGAACCTTCAGAAGATTTCAAAAGTGCAATATGACTTTCTAGCCATGTAAGAATATCTTTATTCTTTTTAAGGCTTTCGGCATTTTGAGCGTGGATATGCTCCAAACTCCATATAGAATCTTTATGTTTGTCAAATGGGAACCTTCGTTTACCATCGTCCATCAGACGTTCTGTTTCCACATTAAACAAAGTCAATACCTTTTGTAGTTTGTCTTTCCTTGTATCGTATGATAAGCTAAGTAACTCTTCTTTATCTTTAATGCTTATTGATTCTGAAATCATTTTGTCGAGCTCGCTAAGAAATATATCCTTAGCAAGAGGAGTGTTGCCATCATTTTGCCATACGGTATAAATTTTCCTTAGTGGAACTCCTATAGTAATCAGATAACCAATTTTATGGTAAAAGTCATGGTTCGTATACCATTCGCGTAGTGTAAGAAACACATGATAGATGCGACTCCATATCTCAAGAAGCGGATTTTCTGTGGTGGTTTCCGATAGAGACTTTATTTGTCGATCAAAGTAAAAGAATGTACGATACTTTTCACGATCATTCCCTGATTTGTCTACCATCAGATCAAGGATAAGATCTATACGAGTTGGCATTTGATCTCCATCAATATTGGACAAAAAGCCCCAAAATGATGGATTTTGTAGTTCTTGCTCAATCATGTCCCACTGGAGTGAGACTTCCTCCTGTCGTCCTGACATCTTGTCTCGCACACTGTCTTTAAGAAACAAGGCTTTGACAAGTTCCGAGCTTGTCAGTGGAATTTTTCCAATGTTTAGACGCTCAAATAGCTCAATACCATTCTCAGCAGAATCCACTTCGTACCAAATGACGTTTACTGATGATATGAAATATTCATTGAGTTTGGTCAGGTAAGCTGCCATTTCTCGACGCTCACCCTGTGTCTTTTCTGTAAAATATTGCTCTATATATTCGTATGCAGATGCGATAAAATAATAATCTATATTCAGCTCTCTAAGCGAAAGATCAATATTACCAAGAAGTTTGCTGATTCTTTACGAGTTTCATACTCTAACTTAAAACTAGGTTCATATAGATCTCCCAGTTTTGCTTCCATATACTTGCAGATGAGGTATATGGTTGTAAGACGTTGCTGCCCGTCAATGAGCTCGAACCTCTCATTGCTTTTCTTTACAACAATTGGTTGTAAGCAATATGGCTTTCCCGCACTTTCATAAATGTCATCGAGAAGGAGTTTTATTTCCTCCGAGGTCCATCTATAACCCCGTTGATAATCGGGGAGGTAGAAAAGGCCCTTGATCTTCCCTACATTTTTTGTATCAAGAATAATGTTTGACATATTGTAGTATCTTAATATAATTTTTTATACAATGTAATATCGTATGCTGACTGATTTTCGATAGTTTGTATTTAAAAGGTGGAAACTTTACAAAATTACTTGTTTTTCGCTAAGGACCGACGTTTTAATGTTTTTATCGTTTCTCTTCGAACAGAGGGAGAAAGGGTGAAAACTGCCTTCTAGGGCTTCGATAGATCTTGTTCACAAAGATAGGGTATGTCGGAGTTCGTTTTGCCCAAAAGGGTAGTAAATCGAGGATAGATTCACAGGTATTTTCTGGTTCCCATGCGAGTGTTATGTGTCCTATTCGGAGTTGTATTTTGTTCGATCTTTACACTCGGTTACTCTACGTTTTGCAGCCAAAAGAAAAATGATTGAAGTTATTTCATCATAGTGCAGCCATCTCTTCTCCCTTATTTTGACTTTACTTTATTGAACGTATATAGGAATACGGGGATAAAGTAAGTTGGTTTTCATTTGAATAGTAAACTAATCTTGAATATATGTTGTAAGGTAATTTTTGTAGAATAGACATTTAATTCGTTTGGAAAAATGTCGTGTAATGGGGATGATTCGTTTGAAAAAGTGTAGAGCCTTTATACTGCTGTGTCTTCTAGTCTTGCGATTTTGTCTGCAATCTATCATTAAATAGATAAAAAGTAATATTTTTACATATTATATGATAAGTTGATTATGACAAAGAATACAATGGGGATTAAGTTGTCTCGAAAATTGGAGCAGAAGATGTCGGTTGTGGGAGAGCAGATAAAACTGGCTCGATAGCGGAGGAATTTGAGTGTGGCTCAGGTGGCGGAACGGGCACTTGTTCCCCGTTGACTGTGTTCCGAATAGAGAAAGGCGCACCGATGGTAGCAATCGGAATATACTTGCGAGTGCTGTATGTTCTGCAGCTTGATGATGATATTCTGTGGCTGGTCAAAGAAGATAAATTGGGAAAAGTTTTGCAGAATTTGAGTTTGAAGACAAGGGAACGTGCTTCGAAGAAAGAGTAAGCGATGAAGACGCTATATGTATATGCCGATTTTGATTGGATCGAAGAAACAGAACTCGTTGGTGAGTTAGGCTATGAATCTCTTCGTAGCTCGGATTGCTATTGTTTTACTCTCAATGATGGATGTTTTGAAAAAAACACGGAGATTTGTTTCTGAGCGATGATCTGAATAATTATCCGGGACAGCAATATACGCAACCGGAGAAAGATATATTTGGATGTTTCTCGGATGCTTTGCCGGGTCATTGGGTGGCGAACGTTGTTGCTGCGACGTGAGCAGATTGTAGCGATGGAGGAGAAGCGACCGGTACGAAGACTGTTTCCTTTCGACTATTTGATAGGTATCGATGACTTTTCCCGAATGGGGGCTTTCTATTGTAGAATGATTTTCCGTTCGGTACGAAGCTCGGCTAAATCAAGGAATGCGGTTTTTCTTCCATAAGAGAGCCTTTGGGAACTATTTCGTAGGAATAGGCTTTCTCAAAGGCTTGGTGTCCGGCATCTGTCATAAGTCCTCGGTCTTCAAGATTGATACAACGTTCTTTGTTTAACTCAGTCCAATGACTTCCTTTGCGATGAGGTGAAAGCCGCTGTGCAAGGCATCCGTCTGGCAATTTCTTTAGAGTTGAATCAATCCACCCGAAGCACAATGCTTCTTCAACAACTTCAATGTATGGAATACATTCGTATGTGGGCTGTTTAGAGCGTGAAGTTACAACCCAACACGATTTCACCCGATTATGGTTGACCTTCAGCCATTCTCTCAACTCGATGCGGTCTGTGAAGTCTAGTAGATTGATAATTTCCATATTTGCCTCCAACTTGATATGTTATTAATCCAACTGTTTTCTATAAACTGAGTCCAATGTATTTCCTTCTTTATCTTTCCATACCAACCAGCCGTTGTTGCTGCTACCAATACAGAAATCTGCGGCAGTACTGGGACTTGAAAAAGTTTTATCTGATGTCAATACCAATATTCCGTTCTCAGTAGAAGTGTAATCTTGAAGCATCTTTTCTCGTTTTTCTTTCCAGTTGAAAGACGGAACCATTGTTTTGGCAACAGTACTTCCTTTTAGGACTGTGAATCCATCGGAACTGTAGAAACCTTTTGCATTGCATCCTCTACCTTTGGTGTAGAATAGATGTTCTTCTTTGGGTTGTGATACTTCAAAAATATTGCAACCGATAAATGATGCCAAAAACTTCACATCTTCGAAAAATTCATTCATTGAGTCCTGTTGATGCTCCGGTAGGTTAGGGGCTTTAGGAATTTGTTTATTATCGCTTAAAACAAAAGCGTTTGCTTTCTTGGCTTCGGCTATAGCTTTATGTTCTAGGTATTGCACATCAACTTTAGTCATATCGGCGTCTTTCGATACAAATATGAGTGCTTTTTGCCAAAACGATTTTTTGCTATCGTGGTCTTTTACACGTTCTTTAAGTTCTCCGTTTCACCTATATACGCCTGCGGCTTGGTTGATTCATCTTCCCCCAGCAATATATAGAATGCAGGTTTTTGTAACTTCTCTTGTGTATTCAAATAAGAGAGATTAGAACGTGGTACGACAAACATTTGGCAATTTTGTTGCTAATGAATGCGTATTGAGTTCCTTTTGGGTCTCCATCAATGAGATATGTTGTTACTGTCTTTCCCATAAATATGTCTAAATTCAATTACTTTGAGGTATAACTCATTTAAGAACTGACTTTTCTTAATGCAAATATACACTATTATCGAATATAATTCCCTATATTTGTCTAATAAAATCATATCAAGTAATGAAACTGAATAGAATAAAGACTGTTTTATCCGAAAAAGGTATTTCTCAAACGTGGTTAGCTAAACAGCTAGATAAGAGTTTCAGTATGGTCAATGCCTATGCCTGTAATCGGATTCAGCCTAATTTGGAAACCTTGCAACGGATTGCGGAGATATTACAAGTTGATTTGAAGGATTTGATAACCGATAAAAAGAAAGGTTGCAATAAATTATTTAATACGGTTAGGAGGTTCTGGTTCCTTTTGTAACCTGTTGCAGATGTGCCTATGAACTTCCGATAATTTACAATATCAAGAACATGACTCCTGAAGAAAAAGCAAGAATAAAGATAGACCAGTGGTTTGCCGATGCTGGTTGGAAAGTAGTCAACAGGGAGGATTATGAACCTACTTGTACGGCTGTAGCCATAAGAGAAGGTTTATTGAAAGGAAATCTTGAGGCAGATTATTTCCTTTTCATTAATGGAAAAGCAGTAGGGGTACTTGAAGCTAAGCGTGAAGAAACGGATGCTTTTGCTTCAGAGGTATGCGAGCAAGCAGCCTTATATGCAAGAAGTGTTCCGAATATCTATCAGGCATATCAAAAGCCATTGCCTTTTATCTTCACTTCGAATGGTAAGGAACTATATTGCTGTGATTTTCGTGAACAAGATTCTTGTTTCAGGCAGATCATGAATATCCCTACACCACATGAATTGGTAAAGAGGCTGGGAATTGAAGATGCATTTGCCGGACTCCCTACATTGAAAAGAAAGGGCTGCGTGATTGCCAATATGAGGCAGTGACAGAACTTGAAAAGAGTTTCCGTGCTGGGCAAAATCGGGCGTTGATGGTTCTTGCCACCGGTGTGGGTAAAACATATACTGCTTGTCTTGCTGCCTACCGGATGCTTTCTTATACACCAATGCGTAGAGTGTTGTTTCTTGTAGACCGAAATAATCTTGGAAAACAAGCAGAAGGAGAATTTGGAACTTTCCGTCTGACAGAGAACGGGGAGGCTTTCAATACTATCTTTACGGTCAATCGCCTTCGCTCGTCTTCTATTCCTTCTGATAGCAATGTCGTTATTTCTACAATACAACGTCTATTCTCATTCTTGAAAGGAGAAACTATTGAGGATAATGATGATGACGAGAATGAACCTATAGAGGAAGTAACCTTGCCTCCTAATCCCAACTTACCGCACGACTACTTTGATATGATTATCATAGACGAGTGCCATCGCTCCATTTATGGGAACTGGCGCAAGGTGCTGGAGTATTTCGATACGGCAAGATTGGTTGGTCTGACCGCAACTCCTATCCCTGAAACAATGGCATTCTTCAATAATAACTGCATTGTTAACTACACATTGGAAAAGAGTATTGTTGATGGCGTGAATGTGGATTGTCGGGTATATAGAATAAAAACGCAAGTCACAGAAACGGGTGGGGCTATATTAGAGGGTGAGAAATTTAAAGAAGAAACAAGATATACAGGTGAGGTTAAGATTGTAAGTAGTAAGGAAACCAAAATCTATACAAATAAAGAACTTAATCGGAGTATTATCAATCCGGCACAGATAAAGTTAGTCCTTTCGACCTATCGGGATGTGGTTTATACGGAATTGTTTAATGACCCGCAACGTGAACCAAATATGGACTTTTTGCCCAAAACATTGATTTTTGCTCTCAATGAAGCTCATGCTACAAATATCGTACAAATAGCTAAAGAGGTGTTTGGACGGACTGATGACCGCTTTGTTCAGAAAATTACCTATTCGGCAGGCGACAGTAACGACTGATACGCCAATTCCGTAACGACAAGGATTTCCGTATTGCTGTCACCTGTACGTTGGTTGCCACCGGAACAGATGTAAAGCCGCTGGAAGTGGTGATGTTCATGCGTGATGTGGAGTCATTGCCTTTGTATATTCAGATGAAAGGGCGTGGAGTACGTACTATTGGTGATGAGCAACTTCGCAATGTTACCCCGAACGCATTCAGCAAGGATTGTTTTTATTTGGTTGATGCGGTAGGCGTGACGGAACATGCGCAAACAGTGGCACCTATAGATGATGCTCCTACAACAAAGACGATTACTCTAAAGGAGCTATTAGAACGTATTAGTCATGGCTATATTCCTGACGAGTATCTCAAACGGCTTGCTGCAACGCTTGCCCGAATATACAACAAGGCGGATGATCCGCAACGGAAAGAGTTTGTCCGTTTGTCTCATGATGACATGAAGGAACTTTCTGCCAGAATATACGATGCACTGGAGAAAGGCATTCTTCCACCGTTTGTAAGCACTGATGAGCCTAACAATGAACGTAAGGGGCTAGTCGCTCCGCTTGCCAATCATGCAGATGCTCGGAAATACCTTCTTATACTTGCAGCCGGATTCGTCAATACATTGATGCCGGGTGAAGATACGCTTATCTCCAAAGGGTTTTCCATTGAGGAAGCAAAAAATACGACAGAGGCTTTTGAAGATTTTTGTAAAAAGTACTATGACGAAATAGAGGCACTGCGCATCATTTACAACAATGAGGGAGAGCCTATAACCTATTCGATGCTAAAGGATTTGGAGAACAGACTTAAAATGGCAAACAATCATTTTACATCCAAACAACTCTGGAACTCTTATGCCATAGTTAACCCTAAAGTGGTAAGGCGTTCCATTACCAAAGAAGAAAGCGATGCATTGACCAATATCATACAACTTGTGCGCTTTGCTTTCCACCAAATCGAACGATTGGATAGCGTAGTTACTACCTCTAAACAGTTTTTCAATCTTTGGTTAGGGCAAAACCAGCGTGAAATAACTGACAAACAGCGAGAGGTTATCAGTCGTATTGTGGATTACATCGCTTCTAACGGAGCTTGTACTATCAGAGATATTCGTGAAGATGATGCTACCCATGCAGCCCAAATGATTAGAGCGTTTGGCAATATGCAGAAGGCAGACGAGGCACTTCATTCACTTTACACATTTGTAGTTTTAAGAAAAGCAGCATAAAGAAATGGCAACAAATAATACAACAGAGCAATCGCTCACCAAAAAGTATGGAATCTGGCAACCACTCTTGCCGGACAAGGAATTGGATTTACTGATTATATTACCCAACTGACCTATCTTTTATTCTTGAAGATGGATGCCGAAAATGTAGAAATGTTTGGAGAAGAGTCGGCTATTCCAACTGGTTATCAGTGGGCAGATTTGATAGTACTTGATGGCTTGGATTTGGTAAAACAATATGAAGAGACCCTTAAATTGCTTAGTGAGCAGGATAATCTGATAGGTACGATTTATACGAAGGCTCAAAACAAGATAGACAAGCCTGTTTATCTGAAAAAGGTCATCACCATGATTGATGAGGAGCAATGGCTCATTATGGACGGTGATGTGAAAGGAGCTATCTACGAAAGCATTCTTGAAAAGAACGGACAAGACAAGAAAAGCGGGGCAGGACAGTATTTTACTCCTCGTCCACTTATTCAGGCAATAGTAGATTGTATCAATCCGCAAATGGGGGAAACGGTTTGTGACCCGGCTTGTGGAACGGGTGGATTCTTGCTTACAGCTTACGATTATATGAAAGGTCAGTCAGCAAGTAAAGAAAAACGTGATTTCTTGCGTGACAAAGCTTTGCATGGTGTGGATAATACGCCTTTAGTGGTGACGCTTGCTTCCATGAATCTTTATTTGCATGGTATTGGTACAGACCGTAGTCCGATTGTTTGTGAGGATTCTTTGGAAAAAGAACCGTCAACTCTTGTAGATGTGATTCTTGCCAATCCTCCTTTTGGAACTCGTCCGGCTGGATCGGTGGATATTAACCGCCCGGATTTTTATGTAGAGACCAAGAATAACCAGTTAAATTTCCTCCAGCACATGATGCTTATGCTCAAAACGGGAGGACGTGCAGCAGTTGTACTTCCTGATAATGTTCTCTTTGAGGCTGGAGCAGGTGAGACTATTCGTAAACGCTTATTGCAGGATTTTAATTTGCATACTATCTTGCGTTTACCTACAGGTATTTTCTATGCCCAAGGCGTAAAAGCCAACGTGTTGTTTTTCAGCAAAGGACAACCGACCAAGGAAATATGGTTTTACGACTACCGTACAGATATAAAGCATACGCTTGCCACCAATAAACTGGAACGGCATCATTTGGATGATTTTGTTTCTTGCTATAATAATCGAGTAGAGACATACGATGCAGAAAATAATCTGCAAGGTCGTTGGCGTAAATACCCTGTAGATGAAATTCTTACCAGAGACAAAACAAGTCTTGACATTACTTGGATAAAGCAAGGTGGTGAGGTGGACAACCGTTCATTGGCAGAGCTGATGGCTGATATAAAGGATAAAAGCCAAACGATAAGTGCTGCTGTGGTTGAACTTGAAAAGCTACTTGCGAATATTGAAGAAAATTGAGTTATGGGAAAAGAGATTTTCACAAATGATAAATATATAAACGACCTGTTCTTGAAGGTTGTTAACCTTGTCACGCAGGCAAGGGAACGTGTGGCAACAGCCGTCAATATAGCTGAGGTTTATACTAAGTTCCATATCGGACAATATATAGTAGAATATGAGCAAAAGGGGGAAACAAGAGCCGAATATGGAAAGGCGGTGCTGAAAGAACTCTCCAAACGTCTGACTGATAGGTTGGGAGATGGATGGTCATATTCAACTCTTAAGAATATACGGCAGTTTTATATTGTTTTTTCTAAAGGGCTAACCAGTGGTTGTCCAAAGCCGAGTCAAAAGCTAACCAGTGGTTAGCCGATTATCCGAAGTCAGAGGAATGTATCTCTGAGCCGACATTCGCTCTCTCATGGTCTCATTATCTTATACTGATGAGGGTGGAAAATCCGGATGCCCGCAGTTTCTATGAAATAGAATGTACTCAACAACAATGGTCTAAAAGACAACTCAGCCGTCAAGTAGGAAGCTGTCTTTATGAGAGATTGGCTTTGAGCCGTAACAAAGATGAAGTAATGCGGTTGGCTAAGGAAGGACAATCTATTGGGAAACCATCAGACATTATCAAGAATCCCATCACATTAGAGTTTCTTGGTCTAAAACCCGATGCAGTTTATTCAGAGTCTAAATTAGAGAATGCCATTATCAACAAGATGCAGCAATTCCTATTAGAACTTGGCAAAGGATTTCTATTTGAAGCAAGGCAGAAAAGGTTCACATTTGATGAGCAGCATTTCTTTGTTGACTTGGTGTTTTACAATCGTTTGCTACAATGCTATGTGCTTATAGATTTGAAGATAGACAAACTAACTCACCAAGACCTTGGGCAGATGCAGATGTATGTCAACTATTACGACCGCTATGTCAAACAAGACTTTGAAAAGCCGACAATTGGTATTCTACTGTGTAAGGAGAAGAACGATGCACTAGTGGAACTTACCTTGCCTAAGGATGCTAACATCTATGCTTCTGCTTATCAACTCTATCTCCCAACAAGGCTTTATTGCAAGCTAAGGTGAAGGAATGGATTGAAGAGTTTGAAGAAAATGAGGAATTAAAGAAACTGGAAGAACATGAATAGTAATTGTGCAGCCAAAACTGCACAATTACAAACAGAAATATAACGATGGATACAAAAGCGTTACGTCAAAAGATACTCGACCTTGCGATACATGGAAAACTTGTACCCCAAGATCCCAACGATGAACCAGCATCAGTTCTGCTCGAACGAATCAAGGCTGAAAAAGAACGACTGATAAAAGAAGGCAAAATTAAACGGAGTAAGAAGTCTGCAAAGTCTTCCGATACGCCCCATTATCCCTATTTGTTACCAAATGGGTGGGAATGGTGCAATTTAGAAGATATTGTGTGCGAATTGAAATACGGAACTTCAGAGAAGTCTTTAAGTGTGGGAAAAATAGCTGTCTTGCGAATGGGGAATATTACTAATGTCGGTACAATCGATTATTCTAATTTAGTGTATTCGTCAAATAATGAAGATATTAAGCTGTACTCACTTGAAAAAGACGATTTACTGTTCAATCGCACAAACAGTAGTGAATGGGTAGGGAAAACGGCAATCTATAAGAAAGAACAACCAGCCATATATGCTGGCTATCTTATTCGCATTAGACCGATATTGATTTTTTCAGACTACCTTAATACTGTAATGAATAGCAGCTATTATCGTAATTGGTGCTATAATGTAAAAACGGATGCTGTTAATCAATCTAATATCAATGCTCAAAAGCTTTCGCAATTAATGATACCTATTCCACCCTTAAAGGAACAAGAAAGAATTGTTGTAGAGGTGGCTAAGTGGATTTCTTTAATTGATACTATCAAGAATAGCAAGGAAGATTTACAAACAACTATCAAGCAGGCAAAAAGTAAAATCCTCAATCTTGCTATTCACGCAAACTCGTGCCGCAAGATCCGAATGACGAGCCAGCCATTGAACTGTTGAAGCGCATAAATCCCGACTTCACACCTTGTGATAACGGGCATTATACGTTTGACGTTCCGAGCGGGTGGATAACGACAAATTTAGGGTCAATATTTAATGTCGTATCAGCTAAAAGAATTTTGAAGTCAGATTGGAAGCATAGTGGTGTTCCATTTTATAGAGCACGTGAAATAGCCAAGCTGTCTATTTATGGACTTGTAGATAATGAATTATATATTTCAGAGGAACATTATAACTCATTAAAGGAGAAATTTCCAGTACCCAAAGCGTCAGATATTATGATTTCTGCCGTTGGTACTATTGGCAAATGCTACATTGTAAAAGAGTCTGATAAGTTCTATTACAAGGATGCAAGTGTACTTTGTTTGTGTAATGACTATCAAATAAATGCGAAATATATTTACCACATCATGAGAAGCGAATATATGCTAAAACAGATGTATGATAACTCAAAGGGTACAACTGTTGATACCATTACGATTGAAAAGGCAAAACAATATATATTGCCCCTACCTCCACTTGCCGAGCAACAGCGCATAGTAGCCAAGATTGAAGAGACATTCTCCATTTTTGACGGTATTCAAAATTCCTTAGAAGCGTAAACAAGAACGCTTCTAAGGACTAATGTAACTTTACCAGTTCACCACTTTATCCACAATCTTCTGCTGTTCGCTGGCAGTGCGGCGTAATAGATACGAGTGGTTTCTATGCTTTCATGCCCCATGAGGTCGGCAAGTAAAGCAAGGTCGTTAAAGCGGTCAAGGAAGTTTTTGGCGAAACGGTGACGGAATGAATGAGGGTAAACCACCTCTTTGTTCATCCCGTATTTTTCAGCAAAATGTTTGAGTTGAGAAGCTATTCCACGAGTAGTAATGCGCTGTCCAAACCGATTCAGAAAGATGTAGCCGGAAGTAAGTCCTATTTCTCTGAGCCATTTCGCAGCCTCCGTGCGCAAGTTCTTCGGGATATACAAACGGCGTATCTTTCCTCCCTTGCTGTATAGGTCAAGATGCCCGATTTGTATATGTTCTGCTTTGATATGGAGTAGTTCGCTGACACGTGCCCCTGTAGCAGCCATAAACCATACGATGAAATACCACTCATCATAACCATCTGCTTTGAGCTGGGCTTTGAGAAATTTGTAATCGGCATCGCTTATTACATTTTCCAAAAAGTTCTTCTGTTGTACCTTTACGAACTTCACTTTCAGTTTCTCTTGTTTTGTAAATTCCAGATACTTATTGATACCTTGCAGCCGAAGGTTCACCGTCTGTGGCTTAAAGTTCTCCACCAAGTACCCCTTATATGCCAAGAGGTTCTTCTTGTTTACTTCTCCATAATGATTGAGGAAATACTGTACCGTCCACACATACGATGTAACGGTGTTCTTGCGAGATTAGTCTTTGCCAAATGATTTTTGAATTTTGTTACCATACTACATTGATTTATAATGAATACAGTAACAATATAAGAGAATATATCGAACATGATAAGAAGTTGCCTGAAGGATGGGCTATGTGCAGGCTTGAATAAGTTGTAGATTATGAACAACCTACTGCTTATATTATAAATTCAACGGCTTATGATGATTCCTACTCAATACCAGTCTTAACAGCAGGTAAGTCTTTTATAATTGGTTATACCAATGAAGCGACAGGGATATGCTCAAATCTTCCTTGTATAATCTTTGATGATTTTACAACAGATTCAAAACTAGTTGTTTTTCCTTTCAAGGTAAAATCATCAGTAATGAAGATTCTAAAAATGCACAGTGATATTGAGATTGATTATGTGGCAATGTTTATGAGTGTCACATATCAATCTGGTTACACTCATAAACGATATTGGATTTCTGAATACTCAAAATAAGAGATACCTATACCACCGAAGGCAGAACAAAAACGGATTGTTTATACAGCCCGTAATATTTCATTCATCGTATCAAGCACCATATCTATTTTAGCCACAATTCGTTCTTGCTCTTTATATGGCGGTATGGGTATTAAAACATTACCAATAGATGTTTTTGTTAAACTGGGCATAGCCGTACTTTTATCTAATTTGCTAAAATCAAATGATAAGCAGAAATAATACAGATATTTATCAAGTATAGCATCATTAGCCTTCAAGCCAAAAGCTGTATCAACGTTCCAAAAATGTTCCTCTACGAATATAGGATTATTAATTGTACCTTTTCTTCCAATTATTGTAGAACCTGCGATGCAAAGATACTGATTAGCTCTGCCTATAACACCGCCACTACCATAAATTGGATATATACCGTTAAGTGTTTCAACATTTTTTTGAGACTTCCCATTCGTTATACTTGTAATCTGTTTCATTTTACAAATAGCCCATCCTTCAGGCAACTGTGTATAATGCCCGTTATCACAAGGTGTGAAGTCGGGATTTATGCGCTTCAATAGTTCAATGGCTGGTTCGTCATTCGGATCTTGCGGTACTAGTTTACCGTGAATGGCAAGATCAAGGATTTTGGATTTGGTATAGGCTATAAGATTTTGAATGTCAGTAATATTTGTTTGAGCGAATCAATCAAAATATCATACTTAGACACCTCTTCAATTATCCTTCTAACTTCATTTAAAGGCGGTATTGGTATTCGCATATTTTGAGATTGTGTCAGTGATATATTAACCTGTCCGGCAGAACCTCGTGTGGCAATAGAATTTATTTCTGACATTTCCTCTAAGTAGACTTTTAGATATGATACCAACACCTCTTTAAATTTGTAAGGGCGTATTAGTACAGCGGCCTGATTAAAATTGCTTGTGGCAATGTTGTAGGAATAATTGCAAGTTTACCAAGAGGTGGTCCAACAATATTCATAATAAGGTCTCCTACTTCTGTGCGCGAACGCTGGAGCTTTCCATTATGCACTTCTTCTGTAATATATTGTGGATGATAGGCAAAATCTATTTTTTGATTCCTGAGATTGTACATCTTAATGTAAGGAACACCATTCTCTACAAAGCATGTTTTATCTGGTGTACTTCCAGATGCAACATAAGCTATATCTTCCAATCTACACCATACCCACGAATTCGGCAGCTCAAACGGCACATTCTCATAATGGGGCGTATCGGAAGGAAAAAAGGAGAGGAAAAATCCTCTCCTTAATCTAAACCATGTATTAGACATTTAAGTTTTTCATCGGCAATCCATAATTGTTTTGGTTGAAAATTTATATGCAGCATATTCACATTCATACTAATCAGCCTTCTTCATTCTAATGGTACAAGTAACATTTGATAAATAAAATAAGAAACAAAGCACTTATTCTTCATTTATCCGATAAATAACCATCGGAAACAATGCTGTCATTGCAGCAGGTTTGATCGTGACAAGAGAGGTTCCGGCAAATACGGTTGTGGGCGGTGTGCCTGTTAGTCATATCCGTAATATCAAGGAATAAAGAAAGGAGATAACCAATAGAAAGTTATAAGCAAATATGCCCTCATGCTCTCATTATGTATATAATCCATTGATAATGAGTGTTAAATGAATGATGGTAGCATATTTTTGAAGAAACAATTTGCCCTCATGCTCTCACTGTTTAATTATACTGATTATTATCTAATATTCTTATATTCAATGTGATATAGCTGAATTCGTTTCAAAATCACTCAGGTGAGAAAAGAGTCTATTTTGCCGTTTTAGGTGAAGAAAAATGGCATAATGCCTACAAGATCCCTTTTATATACACGAATCTTATCATATTTTGCTAGGAGAAACAACGGTAACTACTGCATTTTAGGGAGTTCTTGATAGTTTATATAGAAATCATTATATGATAATCGGTCATTCATATTGCAGTTCTTTACTATGGGAAATTGCTTAATCACATTAGTGGTTAGACTTAATCACACTTGTGATTAACTTTAGTCACGTTTGTGATTATAGTTAGTCACATTAGTGAGTAAGCAATTGCGAATAATAGAAAGAACAAATAGGAAAGTACGATGAGTTGAACTTGTCAGCATGAAAATGTAATCGGATGTTTGTAAAATAGAGTATACTGTGATGAAAAAGCTCAAAATGCGATGGCTGACAAACTTTTGAATTAAGACTTCGTATGTGCTCATATTATTGGTTATCAGATAGATATGCTCTTTTTATTTGTTCTGTAGAATGAGGGCATGAGGGTAAAGATACTTTTTGAAATATGCTACCATCATTCATTCAACACTCATTATCAATGGATTATATGCATAATGAGAGCATGAGGGTATAATTGCTTATAACTTTCTATTGGTATTGGCGTTATGTTGAGTCGATTTATTGTGAAATACAGAAGTGTTTTTAATGCTTGTGGTAGCAATTATTAAAAATAATCGCTAAGAAACGTTTTTCCTATTTAAGAAATTATTATATTTGTACCGACTATTATACTATGGTGTAGTAGAAAGTTACATATTTTAAGAAGCGTTATTGAAATTATCTTCTATCGTCAAACTTCGCAACTTTGATAAAGGTCTGAAGATGATAACAACAACGCTCACGTCTGTGTTATATACCTGCCATTACTGTGGCATCTATATACCTAATGGCGTGGGTGGCTGTTGTTTATCTAGACCAAGGCAATGCGAAGGCCCGACGATAGGATAAACAAGATACAGCCCTCACGCTTTTTTATTGTTAACCGCCGAACAGAGGAGGGGGAGTTAGGCAAAGTCTTTTGACAAGATAGACTGATCTAACATTTACAGACGTATGAAAACAACACTGCAAGCGGGAATGCGAATCCTTATTTCCCGTTATCTGTCAAGTCGAGGTTGCGGAGACACAGTATATGTCACCGGACCGCCAGGAGTCTTCTGCCCACAGACGGCAATTATGGCATCTTTCTATAAAAAATATTCTATGGTATAATTGGGGCGTATAATGTCTGAACAGAATCATTGAAAAATTATAATCTAAATTTATTGTATGGAAATTATGGAAACAAACAATATGGAAATGTATGAGGCTCCTAAAGTGGAGGTTATCGAAGTAGAAGTGGAAAAAGGATTTGCAGTAAGTGGTGGAACAGAAGACTATAACCCGCAGCCTTGGTAATTGAAATAAATAATTTAAAAACATACACGTATGAAAAAGATATTGTTCACATCTTTAGCTGTTCTTGGATTAGGAATAACCGGTTGTTCCAATGAAGATTTGGGCGTGGCGAAAAGTGGCGTTGATGAAGTATGTAGCCACTATGGGAGATGCTGAATCGCGTACTGCTATGAATAGCAATTCTGTCGTTTGGAGTATAGGTGACGAGATTGGCATTTTTGTAACGAATGGAAGTTCTTCTACTTACACTAACATTAACTATTCATTATCCAGTGGAGCCGGGACCAAGAACGCAGGTTCTCAGGAGTACTGGAAGGTGAGAGTCCTGTAAAGAAAGCTGCTTTTTATCCTTATGGCAGCGATGCTTCTTATGATGGAAGTAAAATATCATTAACGTTGAAGGATACCTATAATTATAAGGAAGGAGAAAACAGCAGTGCTCTTATGGCTTGCCAAATAAATGAGAGCGCACAGGATGTCTTGGCTTTTAAAAATGCAGGTGCCTGATGAGCATAACTGTCAATAATATCCCGAGGACTATACTTGGGCGAAATTGACTTCTATGACCGCTCAAGAAAAAACTACTGTTCCAGCCATTGCTGGAAATGCACAAATAGCATTCGCTGATGGTATCCCTACATTGACAACCACAGAAACGTCAAATTCCTCATCCATAACTATAAACTTTACTGCTGGCAATGACGTGACCAGTAAAACATTCTATTTCCCGTTGCCTGTAGCCGAGTATCCTGCCTTGGAACTTTCCATTGGTAATGGCGCTACAAGCCAGGTTTTAAAGACAAAAGCTTTAGATGCTAAACGTAACGAACGTTATACCACAACTATAACGTTGGACGAAGTATCCGGAAGTGTGCCGACAACAGTTGAAAGTGTATCAGAGGTAGCCGATGCTTTAAAAGAAACCAATTCTGTTTCTGTGGCTGATGTGGCTTCAACTGAAACCAGTCCTACAGTTTCAATACCGAAAAAAGTACACCGGCAGAAAATGTCAGCATATCCTTTGAAAATATTTCTACAACAAATGCTGTTGCCATTAAAGAAGAGAGCACTGGTACTGGTGGTACAGCTGCACCTGAAAACGTGTTGGTATCTGTACCGCAATTAGATACTGCGCCTAAATTTGAGATAGATCTGCCTTCTTCTACCGTAACTTTGGCTGCCAATGGCGAAACAGCTACTTATGATGAAGTAACGGCAACTACTGCTGCAAACACATTGGTTCTTGGTAAAGGAGTTACTGTTAATACATTGAAGGTAAAAGCCGGTAATGTAAGAGTGAAGAGTGGTGCCAAAGTAACAGCCATCAGTCGTGAAAGCAGTAACACTTCAACTGTCATTATTTATAAAGAAGAGGGTGCTGAATTACCCAATCTGTCCGGTAATGATGCATTTGAAGTAGTTGATGCTGCCGTAGCCGACTTGCAAAATGTCGCAAAAAATGGTGGAACTTATACTCTTGCCACAGACTTGACGGGAGATTTTACTATTTCCGCAACGAATGAAGTTATCATCAATTGAACGGTCATAAAATCACCAACAAATCTGGTGATACATTTACCGTAAACAAGGATAGTAAACTGACCATTAACGGAAATGGTACAGTGGATAATGTAAGTCACGGGAAAGCTTGTATCTATAATAACGGTACAGTAATTCTTAATGGCGGAACCTATATTAGAAGTAAGGAAAACGGTCAGGACTCAGAAAGTTCAGGTGGTAACAGCTATTATAATATTCTGAATCATGGCGAGATGACGATTAATCCAAATGTGGAGATATCGCAAAACGGGCATTATTCTTCGATGATAGCCAATGGGTATTATGATTATACCAATACGAATCCGCGAAATGGATATGTAAGCGTACTAATCATCAGAATCCTTCACTTATCATAAACGGTGGTACATTTGCCGGAGGTCTTAATACCATTAAAAATGATGATGGAGCCCGGCTTGTCATCAACGACGGTACGTTCACCAATATGTCTCAGGCAACCGTACAGAATCATCATGTGGCTGAAATCAAAGGAGGTATATTCAATACGACTGGTTCCGCTCAGTATGTGGTGGATAATGAAGGCCATAATGGTGCAGCCAATGACTTGGGACAGATGACTATCAGTGGTGGAACACTGAATGGCAAGATCTATGTGGTTGGTGCAGGTGCATCGCTGGCTGTTACCGGTGGTACTTTTTCCGATCCGTCCGCACTTTTATACTTAAGCGGTAATGCTAACGTGAAGATACGTTTGAATGGAGACGCTACTTGTAATGGCTTTAAAACGCAAAGTGGACAATCTGTAGAATTGGACTTGAACAACCATGTGCTTACACTTGCTAAACCGACCGTTGGCTCGGCTGGCACAGAAACGAACAGTTGTCAATTGTTGAAAGGTTCTACGTTACTATGAAAAACGGAACACTGGCAAGTGATAATGATAAAATTATGATTCAGACTACTGTAATTTGACGTTGGATGCTATGACAGTGAGGGGCTAAATGCCTTATATGTATTGAGTAACAATTGTGGTAATATTTTGATTAACAATACTACGATTAATGCCGGAACTGGTGCATATGCATTTGATGTTTGCGGCTATTCAACCTACACTGACGGAGTTAAAGTAACTGTTAAAGGTACTAGTATTATTAATGGTAACGTGGAATTATCAAAAAGTACCGGAAACACCGAACCTATGGAATTGAATATTGAGGGTGGTACTTTTAACGGCAATTTGGTTGTTGATTCATCGATAACAGATGCTTCCTCTATCATTAACGTGACTGGTACTCCTTCTTTTAAAGGAACCGGTTGGGATAGTTATATAAAATAAGAGAATTATTTGCTATCATGTTATTAGTCATGGCAGAAAGTGATTTGTAATAAAAGAAGGTCGTCCTGTCTCGAAAGGTCGGGCGGCTTTCTTTTTTTAAGATTAGAAGATTATGAAACTTAATCCCCATTTTAAACTCCGCTCCATAGCCGGAGAAACAATAATTGTGAACCAAGGTGTTCCCGATACTGATTTGACCCGTATTATTTCCTTTAATTTTTCCGCTTGCTTACTTTGGAAACGACTTTCGGGAAAGGATTTCACTTTACAAGAGGCAGCCTTGGTGTTGGTGGAATCTTATCATATTTCTCAAGAGCAGGCCGAAAGAGATGTGGTGATTTGGCAGATGCACTAAAAAAATGTTCAGCCTTACTTGATTGATATAACAATGGATATAATACTCGATAAACCGGAGCAAATGCTATTTGCCTTGCTCGATCCGCGTTGAACAGCACAAAGCCGGTTAGTGAAATCCTTTTTACCGATATATCTCCTGCCCTTTGGCAGCGTGTTACAAACTAGCTTGCACTCAGGGAGTGATGGCTTTGGCATGGGACGGAATACAAACCCTGCCGGCCTGTTTGCAACCTCCGAAGGCTTTGAAGTTAAACTGGGCGATGGCGGTAGAGAACTATGAAAAACGCTACCTGCGGTACTGCCATACCATAGCCGAACTTTCAGCTTTTTATAAAACGCATGGCATTACCACGGTCCAGTTGAAAGGAGTGGGTCTCTCCACCTATTATCCTATTCCTTCGCACAGGGAAGGGGGAGATATAGACATCTTCACTTATTCGGCAGACCATTCCCGGAAAAGTGATGCCGAGGCCAACCGGCTGGCAGACCGGTTAATGGAAGAAAAAGGAATAGAGGTAGACTTTGAACACTCCGAAAAGCATAGTATGTTTTACTATAAAGGTATTCCGATAGAGAATCATAAAACCTTCATTAATTCGGAAACATACCGTATAGCAGTGAAGATGGATAAGCTCCTTCAAAAACTGCTACAACCCGTATCGGCGGAATTGGACGGAAAATGCTCCATTTTAATCCCATCTTCCACCTTTAATACCGTATTTCTCGCTTTTCATGCCGCCCAGCATTATGCACGCGGCTGGCACTTCATCATCTTTGCGACTGGGCTTGCCTGCTGAATAGATACGGCCTGCATATTCCTGAGGAAGTGACGGATATTCGTTTTAGAAATATGATGCTGGCAATGACCCGCCTCTGTAATGATTATTTAGGAACTTCCGTTCCTGTATATGGAGGAGAAGGATTGGCGGAGGAAATCTTGCGGGAAATCATCCGGCCACCCTATACGATGTCAGTTCCGGCGAAGAATAAATGGGGCATTCTGGTTTATAAAACCAAACGTATGCTGCATACTCATCGTGCGTGCAACAGCGTGTTGCGCATTTCACTGTGCAAATGGGTTGGAAATTCTATTCTGTTGCATCTGCGCTCTCCCCATACCATCTTCCAGACGGAACGAAAATAAGCGGTTTATGTTGAAAAGAATCTGCCGTTTGTTGTTGCCTGATGAAAGGAAAATGGGGATAAGGGTGGTTTGTGCCGTATTTCTTTGCGCATTACTTGACTTTGCCGGACTCGCTGCCCTGTTGCCTGTCTTGTTTTTTCTGTTGGATGACGGGAGGGATAAAGATGCCGCCCTGTTATTTTGTCTGGTGGCAATAGTCTTTATTTTGGTGAAAACGCTTTGGCAGCGGGGCTTTCACGTTTTCAAAACCATTTTCTGATGTCTCTTTACCGTCGGCTCAGCTTTTCTCTCTTTACTTCTTACTATCAACGGGGATTATTGTTTATACGCAGCAGGGGGAGTATCCGGCTGGGATATGAGGTGAACTATATCTGTTATGCTTTTTCTTTAAACCTTCTTTCCCCCTTGCTTCGCATGACAGGAGAACTGCTGCTTGTTTTTTGGGTGACGGCAGCTTTGTTGGTTTACGCTCCGTTGACGGTACTGATGCTGTATATTGCCTTTCTGCCTTTCATGCTGATTTACGGATGGGGGATCAGGAAACCGATGCGCCGTTATGGTGAGCAGGAGCAGCAGGCTCGTCGTGAGCAATCCCGGCTGGTCACGGAAACGATGAAAGGGTATGCCGAATTGGAACTGAATGCGGCGTTTCCTTTTCTTCAGCAGGCATTCGCCCAAAGGGTGAGGAAAATCAGTGAGAGCCGTTTGAAACTGGAAACGATACAGCATCTTCCTCTTTGCCTTTCCGAAATGGCGGTCATATCGGGGCTGACCTTGCTCACCGTTTTCGGAACAGGGGATATCAAAGCGCTGGTAGGTGTCTTTGCTGTGGCGGCTTTCCGGCTGTTACCCGCTTTGCGCGGCATCTTAGGTGGTTGGACACAAGTACAGAATGCGGTCTATTCTCTGCGGATTATAGAGGAAGGATTGGGGGATAAGGGGATGGAAGCAGTTTCTCCATCATGGGGGCAGGAAGCGTTTTCTTTTCAAAAAGAGATACGGATAGAACACCTCACCTATGCTTATCCTGAAAGTAAAGAGGTTCTAAAGGACTTTTGTTGTACTATTCGTAAGGGGGAATATGTAGGTATCTGTGGTGAGAGTGGCGTGGGTAAATCTACCTTGTTTAATCTGCTTTTGGGATTTATCACTCCGGATAAAGGCGCTATTCGGATAGATGGCAGGTCGCTTGCCGATGTGCCGAGGCAGGAATGGCATCGCAGGGTGGGATATGTGCAACAGGAAGTGTTTGTGCTGGATGGGACCTTGGCGGAAAACATTGCTTTGGGATGCCGGTCTATAGATAAGGAACGGGTAGCGGAGATAGTGAGGCTGGTGAGATTGGATGCTTGGGTGGATGAATTGCCGCAAGGAATGGATACTCCTTTGGGTGAAGGGGGAGGAAGGCTTTCGGGAGGTCAGAAACAACGGGTAGGCATAGCCCGTGCTTTGTATAAGAAAGCGGAGGTGCTTCTACTGGATGAGGCTACTTCTGCATTGGATAATGAGACTGAACGGGCTGTCAATGAAATGCTTCTCGGTCTGATGAAGGAGTGTAGGGGGCTGACTGTTCTTACGATAGCCCATCGGGAAAGTTCGTTGGCGTATTGTCATCGTGTAATCAGATTAAATGGAAAAGACAATGGATCGAATTTATAAAATAGGTGGCCACTGCTTCGCGCTGCCGGACGAAAGGTTGATGGAGGCGGTGGATGGTATCAGCGGTTTCAAGCCTTTTGTTTGAACCGGATCTGGTTTCGGCAAAAGATGTATATGAGGGTGCTTGGTTGCCGGATTTTACTGTTTGGGAAGGAAACGGTTGGGGTTTTCCGACTTTTCAGAGAAGTCCTATGGGTTCGGATATGAAGATGTAACCGGTACTTTCGGTGTGAGTGGGGATAGCTTTTTGTTGGAACTGGCTCCGCAGGGAGAACCGTCGCTTTATCTCCGGACGATGGGTGGAACCGGGAGAGGTATCTGTTTATATGGTAATTATTCTCCCCGTCTTTTAAGGTTTGCCTTATGGATGGGGTATGGCCTGATGACGGTACGGAAAGAGACGGTTGCCTTGCATGGCAGTTGTATTGTTTATAAGGGGAAAGCGGTTCTTTTTTTAGGTGAAAGCGGAACCGGAAAAAGTACCCATACCCGTTTGTGGAGGGAAAATATAGCAGGAAGTAAGTTGCTGAATGATGACAGTCCCATTGTGCGTTATGAAGAGGGGGGCGTGTGGTATATGGCAGCCCGTGGAGTGGGAAGACTCCTTGTTATAAGGCGGAGCGTTATCCGTTGGCCGGATGTGTACGTTTGTCACAAGCACCGTATAACAAGATACGGAGATTGAACACTTTGCAGGCTTATGCAGCTTTGCATCCGTCTGCTCCTCCTGCATTTGCATACGAAGAGGAATTATACAGTGGGGTTTGTAGTCTGTTGGAAAAGATGGTTTCATCCATTCCTGTTTATCATCTGGAGTGTTTGCCCGATGCGGAGGCGGTGAAATTAGTATGTCGTACTTTATATGGAGATGGGTATGAAGCGGATAGCGAATGAATGTTTCTTTGCGTGGGTGGAGTCGGAAATCAAAAGTGGCAGGAGTGTGAAGTTCCGGGTGAAAGGCAATTCCATGATGCCTTTACTGAGAAATGGGAAGGATGAAGTGGTGGTGGGGCCGTATGATAAGGAGGAGTTGAAACTTTTTGATGTCATTCTGTTCCGGCAGACAGACCGGTATGTATTGCATCGGATTATTCAAAAAGAGGCAGTCGTTATCTGATGCAGGGAGATGGCGTCTGCCGTTTTTATGAGGAATGTGAGGATACGGATATCATCGGGGTGGTGAGAAAGGTATGCAGGCCTTCCGGAAAGAAGATTGAAACGGATTCCATGTGTTGGCGGTTGGAAAGCCGTTTGTGGTTGGGGCTTGGTGGATGCAGAGGAATGGTGCTGCGTGTCCTGAATAGATTGGGTTGTTGTCTCCTTTTTTGACGAAATCTGTCAGCTTGGAAGGAAATATTATTCATAAAGCAGGTATTTCTCTCTCATCTTTTTGTAGGCTTCCAGTTCATTCTGCCATCCTGCACGGATTTCTTCTTCACTGGCTCCTTTCATGATTTGTTCCCTTACGGTACGGTTCCCTATCAGCAGGTCGAACCATTGCGGGCGGGTAAAGAACTTGTCCGCTTTCCCAAGGTCTTGATAAGCTTGATAATAGGTGATGATGTATTTTAAAGAGAATCCTTTCGGGGCGGTGATATGGCGGAGATTATTGCCATAGCAGTATTGGTTTTTATACATCGGATTCTTGTCAAAGCCTTCCAAGGCTTCCGGTCTGAAAGAAAAGGAGGAGATGCGGATATCCGGTGAACCGATTACTTGAAAAGGATAAAGAGTACCTCTGCCCACACTGATGGCTGTACCTTCAAACGGCAGAGTGAAGGATATAAGGCATGACTGG
>ENA-OQHP01000026-OQHP01000026.1-human-gut-metagenome-genome-assembly--contig:-NODE-26-length-46230-cov-3.234562_pt1 | contig 46230 bp, 66 predicted proteins | sample MGYA00242563_ERZ504717 | MGnify/ENA primary metagenome ERZ504717 (study PRJEB26092, sample SAMD00036212) | human gut metagenome | host: Homo sapiens | study: EMG produced TPA metagenomics assembly of... | reverse complement strand
TAAAAAAATAAATTTAGATGTCTAAATATATTTGGAAAATTATAGGTTGTATAGGTGGTTGTATATAGGCTGAACTATTGACTTTTAAGGTAGAAATGATATACTTTGAATATCAAACTTTTTATAAATAGGAGGCTTTTTTGAGTGGAAAATACTTTAAATACTTTAAACAGACTCATTAGTGGAGCCTTTAATGATATATCAAGAGTGGAGCAAAAAGCCATAAAGGATAGTGGGCTGACAGATGTTTCAGTAACGAGGCACATACAGTAGATGCAATAGGACTATATGTGCCTAAAACTATGTCTGCAGTAGCTGAAAAGTTGGAAATTACAATGGGTACACTTACTGTTGCTATAAATCATCTTGTTAGAAAAGGGTATGTAAACAAAATACGAGATGAAAAAGATAGGAGAGTGTATTTATTAAGTCTTACAGAAAAAGGTAAACAGCTTTTCAAAGTCCACCAGAGATTTCATTTGGAATTAGTAAAATCTCTTATTGTGGATTTATCTGACTATGAGGCTGATATGTTTATAGAGGCTTTAGGTAGCCTTACAAGTTTTTGACTAAAAAATATAATAGAGGAGAATGAAATGTTAAGAACAGGAATTAAAGCTGTTGACTATTATGTTCCTGAAAAGGTTGTTACTAACGATGACCTTAGTAACATAGTGGAAACTAATGACGAGTGGATAGCTACCAGAACGGGTATCAGACGCCGTCATTTGTCAACAGGAGAAAATACATCAGAATTTTGCATTGAAGTGGGCAAAAAATTGCTTTCAAAAACAAACACTAATCCAGAAGATATAGACCTTATTATTGTGGCTACTATTACTTCTGATTATTCGACTCCTAGTACGGCTTGTCTTGTTCAGGGGGCTTTAGGTTGTGTAAATGCTTGGGCTTTTGATTTAAGTGCAGCTTGTTCTGGTTTTGTATATGCTTTAAGTGTTGCTGATAAATTTGTAAAAAGTGGTCAGTACAAAAAGGTTCTTGTTTTCGGTGCTGAAACACTTTCAAAGATTGTAGATTGGACAGACAGAGCGACTTGTGTTCTCTTTGGCGATGGTGCAGGTGGTGCTTTAGTAGAACCTAGCGAAGATAGTGGCATCATTGATGAAGATATGCACAGTAAGGGCGAGGACGGTATTAAACTTACTGGTGGCGAAAGAAAAGTCAGAAATATGGTGTGCAATCCGGAAGAAGAAAATAAAAACTATCTTGAAATGGACGGCAGAGCTATATTTAATTTTGCAACTAAGACAGTTCCAAAGAGTGTTAGTATTCTTTTAGAAAGAAATAATTTGACTGTTGATGATATAAAGTACATTGTACCTCATCAGGCAAATTCAAGAATAATAGAAGTTGTAGCAAAGAAACTTAAAACTACAATGGACAAGTTCTTTATTGATGTAGATGAATTTGGTAATACTTCTGCTGCTAGTATTCCTATTGCCCTTGGGCATATGGATAGTAAGGGTCTTCTTAAAAAGGGAGATTACATAATTATAACTGGCTTCGGCGGTGGACTTACTTGGGGTAGTACCCTCATTAAATGGTAAATAATTAAAAAGATATAGAAAGGTTAACAGGTGAAAAAATGAAATCAAGAATTTGTGAAATGTTAGGTATTAAATATCCAATTTTCCAGGGTGCTATGGCATGGATTGCTGATGCAAGTCTTGCGTCTGCTGTTTCTAATGCAGGTGGTCTTGGTATTATTGCAGCAGGTAATGCTCCTGCAGATATTGTTAGAGAAGAAATCAGAAAGTGTAAAGAACTTACAGACAAGCCTTTTGGTGTAAACATTATGCTTTTATCTCCATTTGTAGAAGATATTGTTAACCTTGTCTGTGAGGAGGGTGTAAAGGTTGTTACAACTGGTGCAGGTAACCCATCTAAGTATATGGACAAGTTTAAGGAACATGGTATTAGCCTTATTCCTGTAGTACCTAGTGTTGCTCAGGCTAAGAAAATGGAAAAATCGGTGCGTCTGCTGTTATTGCTGAAGGTATGGAAAGTGGTGGCCACATTGGTAAGCTTACTACTATGGCTTTAGTTCCACAGGTTGTAGATGCTGTTTCTATTCCTGTTCTTGCAGCTGGTGGTATTGCTGACGGTAGAGGTATGGCAGCTGGCTTTATGCTTGGTGCAGAGGGTGTACAGATTGGTACTCGTTTCCTTGTTGCTACTGAATGTACAGTACACGAAAACTATAAGGCTAAGATTTTAAAGGCTAATGACCTTGCAACAGTTATTACTGGTCAGATTACAGGTCACCCAGTAAGAGTTATTAAGAATAAACTTGCCAATGCTTTCCTCGCTGCTGAAAAAGAAGAAGGTTCAAAGGAAAATCCAGATATGGCAAGATTTGACCAGCTTGGTACTGGTGCATTACAGAAGTCTGTTAAGTTAGGCGATGTAGACAATGGTTCTGTAATGAGTGGTCAGATTGCCGGTATGGTAAACAAGGAAGAATCTTGTTCTGAAATTATAGAAGAAATTATGGCAAAGTTTAATGAACTTGTAAAGTAACAGGAGGAAGAAATGAAAACTGCGTTTATTTTTAGTGGTCAGGGTGCTCAGAAAGCTGGTATGGGCAAGGAGCTTTATGACAATTTTGAATGTGTAAAGAAGTTTTTGATGAAGCTGATGAGGCACTTGGCTTAAAGATTAGTGACATTTGCTTTAACGAAGACGAAAGATTAAATGAAACTGAATATACACAGCCTGCTATTCTTACAATGAGCGTTGCTGTACTTAAATTAATGGAAGAAAAGGGCTTAAAGGCTGACTATGTTGCTGGTCTTAGTCTTGGCGAATATTCTGCTCATGTTGCAAGTGGTACATTTGACTTTGCTGATGCAGTTCAGCTTGTAAGAAAAAGAGGTCGTTTTATGACTGAAGCTGTTCCTGTTGGCGAAGGCGGTATGTGTGCTGTTCTTAACTTAGATGCTGACAAAATTCAGGAGGCTTGTGACGAAGTTAAGTCTATTGGTAGATGTATGATTGCTAACTACAATTGCCCTGGTCAGATTGCTATTGCTGGCGATAAGGCTGCTGTAGAAAAGGCATCTGAAATTGTAATGGAAAAGGGTGCAAGAAAGGCTGTTATGCTTAATGTTAGTGGTCCTTTCCACACTTCACTTCTTGCTCCAGCATCTGAAAAGCTCAATGCTGAATTACAGCATATGACTATTAAGGATATGAATATTCCAGTTATTACTAACTTAACTGCTGATGTAGTACCATCAAAGGACGAAGTTATTGACATTCTTACAAAGCAGGTTATGAATCCTGTTAAGTGGGAGCAGTCTGTAAGAAAAATGATTGAATTAGGTGTAGACACATTTGTAGAAATGGGTCCAGGTAAGACACTTTCTTCTTTTGTAAAGAAGATTAGCAAAGATGTTGCTGTATATAATGTTGAGGACTTAAAGTCCCTTGAAAAGACTTGTGGAGGTTTAGGATGTTAAAGGATAAGACTGTTATTGTAACAGGTGGTGCAAAGGGTATTGGTAAGGCTATTGCTCTTGCATTTGCAAATGAAGGTTGTAACATTGTTTTAAATTATCGTTCAACTTCTCCAGAAGAAGTAAAGGCTGAAATTGAGGCTAAAGGCGTAAAGTGCTTTACTGTTCAGGCAGATGTAAGCAAATTTGACGAGGCTCTTAAATTAGTTGAGGCTGCTAAGGAAGAATTTGGTACTATTGATGTACTTGTAAATAATGCAGGTATCACTCGTGACACTCTTATGATGAGAATGAGCGAAGAAGATTTTGATGCTGTTATTAATACAAATCTTAAAGGTTGTTTCAATATGATGAAGCACGCTAGCAAGATTATGATGAAACAAAAAAGTGGTGCTATTATCAATATGAGTTCAGTTATTGGTGTAGCTGGTAATATTGGTCAGGTAAACTATGCTGCAAGTAAGGCCGGCGTTATTGGTATGACTTACTCAGTAGCTAAGGAACTTGCTCCAAGAAATATTACTTGTAATGCTATTGCACCAGGTATGATTGCAACAGATATGACAGATGTTTTAGCTGACAAGATGAAAGAAAGTATTTTATCAAATATTCCTTTAAAGAGATTTGGTCAGCCAGAAGAAATTGCAGAAACAGCCGTATTCCTTGCTAAGTCTAAGTATATTACTGGTCAGGTAATCAGAGTTGACGGCGGTATGGTAATAGGTTAAGGAGGATTTATTTAATGGAAAGAAGAGTAGTAATTACAGGTATTGGTGCATTAACACCTATTGGAAATAACACAGCTGAATTTTGGGACGGTCTTAAAAATGGTAAGAACGGTATTGCTCATATTACTAAGTTTGACACAGAAGCTGTTCAGAGTAAGGCAGTTTGTGCAGGCGAATTAAAGAACTTTGACCCAACAACAGTTGTTGAAAAGAAAGAAACTAAAAGACTTGATATGTTCAGTATCTACGGTATGGCTGTTGCTGATGAAGCAGTTAAAATGTCTGGTATTGACCTTGAAAGCATTGATAAGCATAAGTTTGGTGTAGTTTTCGGTTCAGGTATTGGTGGTTTAACTACTATTGAAGAACAGGGTAGAAGACTTGTAGAAAAAGGTATTAACAAGATTGCTCCATTATTTATTCCTATGGCAATAAGTAATATGGCAGCAGGTAATATTGCAATCCGTTTTGGTGCAAGAGGTACTTGTATTGATGTTGTAACAGCTTGTGCATCAAGTACAAACTGTATCGGCGAGGCTTTCAGAAATATTAAGCATGGTTATTCAGATTATATTATTGCTGGTGGTTCTGAAGCATCTATTTGCGAACTTGGTATTGGTGGTTTCGCAGCATTAAAGGCACTTTCTACAAGCACAGACCCAGACAGAGCATCTATTCCTTTCGATAAGGAAAGAGGTGGTTTCGTTATGGGCGAAGGTGCTGGTGCAGTATTTATGGAATCTCTTGAATCTGCTCAGGCTAGAGGTGCTAAGATTTTAGCAGAAGTTGTTGGTTACGGCTCAACTTGTGATGCTAACCATATTACAAGCCCATTACTTGATGGCGACGGTGCTGTTAAGGCTATGGAAGCTGCTATGGACGAAGCTGGTATTGAAAAGACAGAAGTAGGCTACATTAATGCCCATGGTACAAGTACACACATTAATGACGCAGCAGAAACTTTAGCTATTAAGACTTGTTTTGGCAATTATGCAAAGGATATTAACATTAGCTCAACTAAGTCTATGACAGGTCACTTATTAGGTGCTACTGGTGCAGTTGAAGCTGTTGCATCTGTTTTAGCTCTTGAAAATAGCTTTGTACCACCTACAATTGGTTACAAAGTTCCTGATGAAGAATGTGACTTAAACTACACTCCAAACAAGGGTGTTGAAAGAGATATTAAGTATGCTTTAAGCAATACTTTAGGCTTTGGTGGTCACAATGCAGTATTATGTTTAAAGAAGTGGGAGGACTAATAATATGATGGATATTAAAGAAATTCAGTCAATTATACCTCATCGTTATCCATTCTGTCTTATTGACAGAGTTCTTGAACTTGAAGAAGGTAAAAAGATTACAGCAATTAAGAATGTAACAATGAACGAAAACTTCTTTCAGGGTCACTTCCCAGGCGAACCTGTAATGCCAGGTGTTCTCATTATTGAGGCTATGGCACAGGCTGGTGCTGTTGCAATTCTTTCTATGGAAGAAAATAAGGGTAAGATTGCATACTTTGGTGGTATTGACAAGGCTAAGTTCAGAGGTAAGGTAACTCCTGGCGATACACTTAGATTTGAAGTTGAAATTGTTAAGCTCAAGAAAATGGCTGGTATTGGCAAGGGCATTGCTTATGTAGGCGATAAAAAGGTTGCAGAAGCTGAAATGACATTTATGTTTTAAGGAGATACAAGATGAAACTATTTGAAAATTTTAAATTGCCTGATGTGGAAACACTTAAAAACACAGTAGAAGCAATTAAGGATAACCTTACTCCTGCTGAAAAGGCAAAAGAATCTTCTAAGGATAAATCAAAAGAAACTGCAAAGGAAGAAGTTCCTGCAGGTTGTATTAAATGCCCATCTTGTGGCAATATCTTAGAGAAAAAAGCTTTAGGCAGATTAAAGATTTGTCCAAAGTGTGCTAAGCTCTTCAGACTTAATTCAAAGGATAGAGTAAAGACTATTGCTGATGAAAATTCATTTGTTGAATTTGATATAAATATGGAAGCAAAGGACCCTCTTAACTTCCCTGATTACAAGACAAAGATTAAGTCTGTTCAGGAAAAGACAGGTCTTAAAGATGCTATCCGTACTGGTAAGTGTACAATAGGTGGATACGAAACAGTTTTAGCTGTTATGGACTCTACTTTCCTTATGGGTTCAATGGGTTCTGTTGTAGGCGAAAAGCTTACTAGAGCTTTTGAGTATGCTACAGAAAACAGACTTCCTATTATTGTTTTCACTTGTTCTGGTGGTGCTAGAATGCAGGAGGGTATTGTTTCTCTTATGCAGATGGCTAAGATTAGTGCTGCTTGTGCAAAACATTCAGAAGCTGGTTTACTTTATATTACAGTTATTACTGACCCAACAACAGGTGGTGTAACAGCTAGTTTTGCTATGCTTGGGGATATTATACTTGCTGAACCTAAGGCTCTTATTGGTTTTGCCGGTAGACGAGTTATTGAGGGTACAATTAAGCAGAAACTTCCAGATGAATTCCAGACTGCTGAATTCTCTCTTGACCACGGTTTCGTAGATGCTATTGTAGACAGAGAACAGTTACCTCAGACATTAATGACTATTTTGAAATTACATAATTGCAAGAAAGGCGGTGCTGAAAATGCCTAAGGCTTTTGACAGAGTCAGAATTGCAAGAAAGGTATCCAGACCGACCTCTCTTGATTATATAACTCATATTTTTGAAGATTTTATTGAATTCCATGGTGACAGAAATTTTGCTGATGATAAGGCTATTGTTGGTGGTATTGCATCTTTAAATGGTGTACCTGTTACTGTTATTGGTATTCAGAAAGGTAAGACAATGGAAGAGAATATCGAAAGAAACTTCGGTTCTCCTCATCCAGAGGGCTACAGAAAGGCTCTCCGTCTTATGAAACAGGCTGAAAAGTTCAATAGACCTATTATCTGCTTTATTAACACAAGTGGTGCATACTGTGGTGTAGGTGCAGAAGAAAGAGGTCAGGGCGAGGCTATTGCCAGAAACCTTTTTGAACTTGCTAAAATTAAAGTTCCTACAATTTCTATTGTTATTGGCGAAGGTGGTAGTGGTGGTGCATTAGCCCTTGCCGTAACAGATAGAGTATGGATGCTTGAAAATAGTGTTTACTCAGTTCTTAGTCCAGAGGGTTTTGCAAGTATTCTTTGGAAAGACCCTAAGAGATTTCAGGAGGCTGCTGATGTTATGCGTCTTACAGCACAGGACTTATATGAACTTGGCGTAATCGAAAGGTTATAAAAGAAGTTAATGGCGGTTGCAGAATGACTTTGGTTTCACAGCTAATCTCTTAAAATCTAAGTTAGAGATTGAAGTTAATATTTTACAGTCAAAGGATTTAGAAACTCTCTTAAAGGAAAGATATGAGAGATTTAGAAAATTTGGCGAATTTAGTGAATAATAAGTAATAAAATTGGGTATTCGTAGATATGTTTACGAATACCCTTTTTGTTTTGAATTATTGTTCTATTATTTCTCCACAAGCTATCTTTTTTCCTGAATTTCCACTAGGCTGTGTTGTAAAATCGTCAGGTTGTGAATGTATTATAACTGTTCTTCCTATTATTTCATTTACAGTAAATTTGTTTATTAAAACAGACATAAAGGCATATCCATTGTTTGAAAAAAGTGGTGGCAAGTCCCCAGCGTGGTATGGGTGAGGACAGTTTGTAGGATTGTAATGACCGCCTGTGTTTGCAAAAGGGTCATCTGCATTTCCTGTACAAACATTACCCTCGTGAATATGGAAACCGAAAATCCCACCAGACAGTCTTGTTCCACAGGTAACCCATGAACCTCTGCTGTTATTAAAACACCGTCTTGTATTTGATGAAATGTAACTCTGCCCTGTAGGCGAGGATATTCTGCACTTCCATATACATAAGCTATAGCCTTTTCATTCATTGTATCACCTCAATTTATTCTTATGCTGGGTATGAAGTGAATAAAACAAAATTATATATTACAAAAACAATTATGTAATTGACCTTAAATGATATATCCTATATAATGACTTTTGATTTGGTTATAAAAATTTTGTGAGGTAAAAAATGAAAGATGAAAAAATTATAAATGGCATAAACAAGGTTAGAGCGGAATTTTCATTAATTGTATATTATGGCGTTATACTTTCCATTTTGATAAAGTATTTCTATTTTGGCTGTGGATTTAATTATATTATTACTGAGTATATTATAGTTGTGGCATTTCCTATTTACCAGCTTATAAGAACTGCTATGCTTAAAATAAATATGTGGGATAGTGAAAAGGGAAGAAAGAAAAGTACGCAATGGATTTATACCATAGTTGTAATTGCTTTTGTTAGTTTGGGATATTTGTATGTATGGCATACTAAGAAAAATTTTGGTGTTGAAAGTGGATTAAATTACTTGTTGTTTATAGGTTGTTTCGCTATTGTCTATTTTATTACAGGAAAATACAGAAAACATTTAGAGAAAAAGTATGAAAATGAGTTTTCGCAAGATGATAAATCGGACAAGGAGTGACAATTAAAAATATTTTTTTACAGGACAGGCAATTTTTTAGAAATAGTTCATAGAATTAAGTGTACTCAAAATTATGGAGGTATTTAATTTATGAACTTCAATAACAATTCCTGCCTTTGGATTATTTTAATCTTATTATTCTGTGGCTGTGGCGAAAACGGATTTGGTAACTTTGGCAACTGTGGCTGTGGCTGTGAAAACGGTATGGACAATTGCTGGATTATTATCATTATTCTTCTTTTCTGCTGCTGTGGAAATAATTCAAACTGTGGCTGTGGCGGTTGCGACAGCAAGTGCTAAATTGTGCAGGAAATGTTTGACTTCCTGTAACTGAAAAGGGTACAAAAAAGGCTCTGTGGGTTTTCCACAGAGCCTTTTAAAGTGTCAAAAGTATATATTAGAAATTTTCAGCCATAATTTCAAAGTAAGCCTGAGGGTGCTTACAAGTTGGACATACCTTTGGAGCAGATTCTCCATAGTGAATGTGACCACAGTTACGGCAAATCCATAATTTTTTACCTTCTGATTTGAAAACAGTACTGTTATTAATGTTGTCAATTAACTTCTTGTATCTTTCTTCGTGATGAGCCTCAATCTTTGCAACTAAATCAAAGAGTTTTGCAATATCGTCAAAACCTTCTTCTCTTGCTTCCTTTGCAAAAGTTGGATACATATCTGTATGTTCTTCGTTTTCTCCGGCAGCAGCAGCTTTAAGGTTATCCATAGTGTTGCCAATGCCATCTAAGAGTTTGAACCAAAGTTTAGCGTGTTCCTTTTCATTGTTAGCTGTTTCAAGGAAAATAGCTGAAATCTGTTCGTAACCTTCTTTTTTAGCTGTACTTGCAAAGTATGTATACTTGTTACGAGCCATAGACTCACCAGCAAAAGCTGTCATTAAATTTTTTTCTGTTTTTGAACCCTTTAATTCCATAAATCATACCTCCCAAATAATAATTATTATTGTTTAAGTTAAATATAGTATATCACTTTAGGTAAAATTTGTCAATAATAAAAAAATATTTTTCTAAAGATTACAAGTGTTGATTTGATTTTTTGTGGCAACAATAAAAATATAAAACAATAGAATGGGGCGTGAATATGGAAAAGTATATAGTTACAAAAAGTCAAAATCTTTCAGGAGTTGTCGAAATTGGCGGTGCAAAAAACTCAGTTTTGCCAATTATGGCTGGCTGTTTACTGACAGGAGAAAAATGTGAAATTAAAAATGTTCCCAAATTGACAGATGTGGAAATTATGGTACAGTTACTTAGAGATTGTGGGGCAGAAGTAAAATTTTGATAATAGTCTTAGTATATACTGTAATGATGTTTTTAATCAAATTGCAAGAGATGAAAAAGCAAGAGATATAAGAGCATCTTTTTGCTTGCCGGAGCTATGTTAGGCAGATTTGGTAAGGCTGTTATGCCTATGCCGGGAGGTTGTAGCATAGGTTTAAGACCTGTAGATTTGCATTTAAAGGGTTTTACAAGTCTTGGAGCAGAATGTAACATTGAGCAAGGTATGGTAAATATTGAGGCAAAAGAGTTAAAGGGTAATGATGTATATTTGGATTTTCCCAGTGTAGGTGCAACTGAAAATATAATGCTTGCAGGAGTTTTGGCAAAGGGAGAAACTACAATAAGTAATTGTGCCATAGAGCCTGAAATTGTAGATTTGGCAAAGTTTTTAAATTCCATTGGTGCAAAAATTAGTGGTGCTGGCACAGACACTATTGTAATAAAAGGTGTAAATGAACTAGGTGGTTGCTGTCACAGAGTAATTCCAGACAGAATAGAGGCAGGCACTTTTATGATTGCTGTTGCCGGTACTGGTGGCAATGTAAAAATACAAGATGTAATACCTGAACAGCTAAGACCTGTTATTTCAAAACTAAAAGAGGCCGATGTTGAAGTTAAAGAAGATGAAAACTCAGTTACAGTATGTTCAGACGGATTTATAGCAAACACAGATATTAAAACTATGCCTTATCCGGGTTTTCCTACAGATATGCAGGCACAATTTATGGGACTAATGTGTGGAGGACTTGGTACAGGAATAATAAACGAAACGGTTTTTGAAAACAGATTTATGCAAGTACCTGAATTTATAAAAATGGGTGCAGATATTACCATAGAGGGAAGATGTGCCGTTGTAAAAGGTGTAGAAACAATGAAAGGTGCTAAGGTAAGGGCAACAGATTTAAGAGCCGGTGCAGGTCTTGTAATTACTGGGTTAGGTGCAGAGGGAGTAACAGAAATTACAGATATTCACTATATTGATAGAGGTTATGAAAATTTTGACGGAAAATTAAGAGGTATAGGGGCAGATATTATTAGAATAAATGAACAGGCTGTGCAATAAATTCTAAAGAGGTGATAATGTGAAAAAAATATTGCTGTCTTTATTAATTGCAATAGGTCTTGGTGTTAGCAATAACAACAAAGTAGAAATACCAGCTTGTTCAATAGTTGAAACAAAAGAGGAAAAGCAAGAAAAAGTTATGGAAAATATTCAGAACAAAAGAGATGACAGGTTGGAAAACTATGTAATAGGTGTAGTGGCAGGGGAAATGTCAGTATCTTTTCCTTATGAGGCATTAAAGGCACAGGCTGTTGCATCAAGGACTTATGCGATAAGAGGTGCTAATGGCAATAAAAATTTTGATTATACTAAATTAAAGCAAAACTATACTTCTGTTGATAAAATGAAAAAAATGTGGGGAAAATCCTTTGATGAAAATTATAAAAAAATAAGTCAATGTGTAAATGCTACACAGGGAGAAATTTTGGAATACAATAATGAACCTATATTGGCTGTATTTTGTTCTACTTCTAATGGAGAAACAGAAAATTGCAAAGATGTTTGGGGACAAGATTTACAGTATCTAACTAGCGTTGAGTCAAAAGGGGACAAATATTCTCCCTATTATAACGGTAGTGTAACTGTATCAGCCAAAACTATGAAAAATATATTTGGTTCTGAAAATATAGTTATAAAAGAAAGAACTAATGCCGGATATGTGTCAACTGTTTCTATTGGCGGAAAAGAATTTTCAGGAGAAAAAATAAGGACAACATTTCATTTAAAATCCTGTGATTTTACTATAACTAAAAATGGAAGTGACATAGTTTTTAAAACAAAGGGCTATGGTCATGGCGTTGGTATGAGTCAATATGGAGCGGTTTATATGGCTAATAATGGAACAAAATATACAGATATACTTAGTCATTATTATAAGAATACAAATATTAAGAAAATATAAATTTACTTTGGGTAATATTGAATTGTGCTGTTTTTTGTATTAAAATAGTTAGAAATGAAAGGAGTTGTTTTTATGGATGAAAACGCAAAAGATAATAGAATAAATGACAGCAACAATTCCAAAAATAACAGCGATAGTAAAGTCTTTATTCGTATTCTTGTAATATCCTTGCTTATTACATTCGCTTTTAATGTTTTTTCTGTTGTAATGACAGCAAGAAGTCAAAGTGAATTGGAATATAGTAAATTTATAAAATTAGTACAAGAAGGTAAGGTCGAATCCGTTGAGTTCCAAAGTGATAAACTTATTGTTAAACCTTATAAGGATAAGTTGCAAGACGGCGACCAAAAGCTAGTAATGGTGCAACAGTATTCTACACAGGTAGAGTTGGCGATGACGAACTTGTAAAACTTTTAAAGGAAAAGAATGTTGAGTTTTATGCTCCTATACAGTATAACTCTCCAATCATTTCATTTGCTTTATCTTGGATACTTCCACTTTTGATTATGTACCTTGGTTTCACATTTATTATGCGAATTATGGCTAAGCATATGGGTGGAGGACTTGGTGGATTTGGCAAGTCCAATGCAAAAGTCTATATGGAAAAAACTACAGGTGTAACATTGCCGATGTAGCAGGACAAGACGAGGCAAAAGAGTCTTTACAGGAAATTATTGACTTCTTCACAACCCTACAAAGTACAATAAAATTGGTGCTAAACAGCCAAAAGGTGCTTTGCTTGTAGGACCTCCGGGTACTGGTAAAACTTACTTGCAAAGCCTGTTGCCGGAGAAGCAAAAGTAACATTTATGTCACTTTCAGGTTCAGACTTTGAAGAAATGTTCGTTGGTGTTGGTGCGTCAAGAGTTAGAGAGCTTTTAAATCAGCACAGGAAATGCACCTTGTATTGTATTTATTGATTGAATTAGATGCCGTTGGTGCAAAGCGTGATAACAGATTAGGAAATAATGACCAGACACTTAATCAGCTTTTGTCTGAAATGGACGGTTTTGATACTTCAATGGTGTTGATAATACTTGTCAGCAACAAACAGACCAGAGGTACTTGATAAGGCAACTTTAAGACCTGGTAGATTTGATAGAAGAATTATTGTTGAAGCTCCGGACTTAAAGGGTAGAGTTGATGTATTAAAGGTACACGCTGCTAAGGTGCAAATGGATAGTGACATTGATTATGAAAAAATTGCCCTTGCTACAAGTGGTGCTACAGGTGCTGACCTTGCAAACATTGTAAATGAGGCAGCATTAAGAGCAGTAAGAATGGGTAGAGAAAAGGTACTTCAAGAGGATTTAATGGAATCAGTTGAGGTTGTAATTGCTGGTAAGGAAAAGAAAGATAGAATACTTAGCGAAAAGGAAAAGAGAGTTGTTGCGGTTCACGAAGTTGGACATGCTCTTGCAGCAGCACTTCAAAATCATTCTCAGCCTGTTCAGAAAATTACAATTATTCCAAGAACAATGGGTGCTTTGGGTTACACAATGCAGATGCCAGAAGAAGAAAGATATTTAATGAGCAAGGAAGAAATACTTGCTAAAATAGTAACTTATCTTGCTGGTAGAAGTGCCGAAGAAATAGAGTTTAATTCTATTACTACTGGTGCAAGTAATGATATTGAAATGGCAACAAAACTTGCCAGAAATATGATTACTCTCTATGGTATGAGTGACGAATTTGATATGATGGCACTTGAAAATGTGGAAAATAGATACCTTGACGGTACAAAGGTTTCTCTTGTAGGAGAACATACAGTTGCTGAAGTTGATAAGGCTGTTTTAGATGTAATAAAAACTTGTCATATAAAGGCTAAGAATATTATTGAAGAACAAAAAACTGCCCTTGAAGAAATAAGTAACTTCCTTTTCGAAAAGGAAACAATTTCCGGCGAGGAATTTATGGATATTCTTAAAAGTATGTGGATTTCCCAGAAAAAGAGGAAAAGAAAGAAGAAGTATTTCAGAAGAAAATAATAAACCTGAAGAATAATAATTTTAGGCTGTATCTTATGCAATATTTGCATGGGTACAGCCTTTAAATATAATTGCAAAAAATAAAAATTAGTTTTATAATCATATTAGTGTTTTTCAACAGGTATTTTGAAATTTTTAATGATTTCACTATAACATTCATCGCAAAGGTCAAAGCTATGATTTTCGCCGTCAAAGCAAGAACCGTAACCCCATTCCTTATCAACTGAAAGACAGTCTGCTCTATGACCGTATTTATCTTGAGGTATAGGTTTGCCACAACCGTTGCAAACTACTTCTGTTACCTTATATTCAGTTGTTGTTATGGTTTCTAGCTTTTTCATTGGGTTTTGACCTCCTTTGTAGTTTAGTTCAAGTATACTACAAAACATATGGCTTTGTATACAAGAAAAATTTGGATAGGAGTAATAAATATGAATAAATACAAAATTGACACACATACTCATACTGTTTCAAGTGGACACGCATATAGCACAGTAACAGAAAATGCAAAATATGCTGCATCAATAGGTCTTGAAATTATTGGTATGACAGACCACGCACCTAAAATGCCGGGAAGTTGCGGATATTTACATTTTTTGAATTTAAGAATTTTGCCAGAGTATATTGAGGGCGTAAGAGTTTTAAAGGGTATTGAGCTTAATATTTTGGACAGTACAGGAAAAGTAGATATGTCAGAGAGAATACTTAAAAATTTAGACATAGCTATTGCAAGTTTGCATTTACCTTGTATTGACCCAAAATCCGAGGAGGATTTTACGGAAACTCTTATAAATGTTATTAAAAATCCATTGGTAAATATTATTGGACACCCAGGGGACCCACGCTATCCTATTGATGTTAAAAAGTTGGTAACAGCTGCCAGAGATTATAATACACTTTTGGAAATAAACAATTCATCTCTTGACCCTAATGGTTCAAGAGCGGGTGGGGATAAAATAGTGAAGGATATAATTTTAGAGTGCAAAAGACAGGATATGCCTATAATATTGGGTAGTGATGCTCATTATATGACTTCTGTTGGGGACTTTACTAATGTTCAAAAACTTTTAGATGAAGTTCAAATGCCAGATGAACTTATTATAAATACTGATACAGAGGCATTTAAGAAATTTATTAGTCTTAAAAAGAAAAATTAAAGATATACACAGTAAAAATAAGTTTAATGTGTATAAATCAAAAAGCATTGGCTACTGTGATATGCTACCTCTAAATAAATAGAGGCATACCACAGTAGCCAATGCTTTACTGTATTACAATATATATTGCTTGTTTGTCAATTTCCTTAAAGCCTACAGTTCTGTAAATACTTAGAACATTCATAACATCATAGCAAATTGAACAGCTATTGCTTATTTTCAAAAGTTCTTCACAAATTTTGCTTAATAACTTACTGCCATAGCCTTTATTTCTGGCATTTGGAGCAGTTACTAAGACACTAATATTTGCAATATCTCGGCTCATATAATTGCACATTGTAAGAGCAACTATTTTGCCATTTTCTCTTGTAAAATAGGTATATCCAAAGTTTACGAATTTCTTTGTGTCTTCTGGGCTTAAAAGCATTTTGTATTCAATAGTGTTGTTAAAGAAACCAAGTATTTCGTCAACATTACCAGAGTAAGCTCTTTCAATAACAATGTCACTATAGTCTACAGGTGTAAATTCTTCTCTGAAAAGTTTGCAAAGGAGAGTGCCATATTTTGTAACTACCTTGACAAAAGGAGTAAACTGTTGCAATACACTTTCTTCGCCTTTCATAATTGAAAATTTTATATTGTGATTTTTAAAAAGTCCAATATTTCCTTTGCCGGAACAACATCGGCATAGGAATAAACCATAAGATTATTTAGTACAACGGAAAAAATACAAGTCAACTTAGCTTTTTCGTAGTATCCAAAAATATTACAGTTCTCTATACCTATACCTAAATCTTTTATAAAAATACGAACAAATTGCCCAAACATAGGCTTTTGCTGTAAACAATATTCAATATCGCTAGCATCTCGGCTATTTAATTTTCTAATCATAGAATCTGCTCCTTTTAGAAAAACACATTCATATCTATATAATATTACAAAGATTGATAAAAATTATCTATCTTATTATAACTGGAAAGGGTATATAAAGCAAGTAAATAATTGTAAAGATTAATAAAATAAATTATCAAAAATATAAAAATGAATTTTTTTAAGTATAAACTTGCAAAAATTACTATTTTTAGGTTGAAAAACTTTATATTTATGGTATAATTATGCTATAACACATGCAAAAAATTCAAAAAGCAATGTTTTACTTACTCTTAAAATTACACAGGAGGATAAAAAAGTATGATAGAATTATTTAATACTGGTGCGTATCTTTTAAACGGCACAGAACTTGTAAAAGATGATGCTGATGCACAAAGGTGCTTGCTTCTAAAACATTAATGTTACTAAGGAAGAAGCTGCAAAGAATACTATTGCTTATGGTATTTTAGAGGCTCACAATACAAGTGGAAATATGGACAGTCTTAAAATCAAATTTGACTGTATGGCAAGTCACGATATTACTTATGTTGGTATTATCCAGACAGCCAGAGCATCTGGTATGGAAAAGTTCCCAATTCCTTATGTTCTTACAAATTGCCATAACTCACTTTGTGCAGTTGGTGGTACAATAAACGAAGATGACCATATGTTTGGTCTTAGTGCTGCTAAGAAATACGGTGTATTTATGTTCCAGCACATCAGGCTGTTATTCATCAGTTTATGCGTGAATGATGGCAGGTTGTGGCAAGATGATTTTAGGTTCAGATAGCCACACTCGTTATGGTGCTTTAGGTACAATGGCTATTGGCGAAGGTGGTGGCGAACTTGCTAAACAGCTCCTTCAGCAGACTTATGATGTAAAGCGTCCAGAAGTTATCGGTATTTACCTTACAGGTAAGCCACAGCCATTTGTAGGTCCTCAGGACGTTGCTCTTGCTATTATTGGCGAAGTATTTGCAAACGGATACGTTAAGAATAAGGTTATGGAATTTATCGGTGACGGTATTTCTAATCTTAATGCTGAATACAGAAATGGTATTGATGTTATGACAACAGAAACTACTTGTCTTTCTTCTATTTGGAGAACTGATGACGAAATCAAGAATTTCTATGAAGTTCACGATAGAGCAGAAGATTACAAGGAACTTAATCCTGGTTCTGTTGCTTATTATGATGGCATTGTTTATGTTGATTTATCAACTATTAAGCCTATGATTGCTATGCCATTCCACCCAAGTAATACATACACTATTGATGAATTAAATGCTAACCTTGAAGACATTTTAGCTGATGTTGAAAAGAAGGCTGTTAAGACTATTAACAATCCTGATATTCACTTCAAGCTTAGAGATAAGATTAAGAACGGCAGACTTTATGTAGACCAGGGTGTTATTGCTGGTTGTGCCGGTGGTACATATGATAACATCTGTGATGTAGCAGATATTTTAAATGGTCAGAGTATTGGTGCTGATGACTTTGCTTTAAGTGTATATCCATCAAGTCAGCCTGTGTTTATGCAGTTAGTTGAAAATGGTTCTATATTTAAGTTAATGAATGCCGGTGCTACTGTTCGTTCTGCGTTCTGTGGTCCTTGCTTTGGTGCAGGCGATGTTCCAAGTAATGAAGGTTTAAGTATCAGACATTCTACAAGAAACTTCCCTAACAGAGAAGGCTCTAAGCCAGGTAATGGTCAGATTGCATCTGTTGCACTTATGGACGCTCGTTCTATTGCAGCTACAGCAGTAAACAAGGGCTTCCTTACTTCTGCTGAAAATATTGATGTTGAATTTACTAAGCCTAAGTACTTCTTCAACAAGTCTGTATATGACAATAGAGTATATCAGGGCTTTGGCAAGGCAGACACAAGTGTTGAATTAAAGTTAGGTCCAAATATTACAGATTGGCCTGAAATGGTAGCTTTACCAGAAAACCTTCTTGTAAAGGTTGTATCACTTATTACTGACCCTGTTACAACAACTGATGAACTTATCCCATCTGGCGAAACAAGTTCATACCGTTCAAATCCTTTAGGTCTTGCTGAATTTACACTTTCAAGAAAAGACCCTGCTTATGTTGGCAGAGCTAAGGAAGTACAGGTTGCTGAAAAGGCTATTGAAGCCGGTAACTGCCCATCACAGGCATTCCCAGAAGTTAAGCCTATTATGGATACAATCAAGACTAAGTTTACAATCAGCAGAGATGTAATGGGTATTGGTAGTACAATTTTTGCTGTTAAGCCTGGTGACGGTTCTGCAAGAGAACAGGCTGCATCTTGTCAGAAGGTTCTTGGTGGTTGGGCTAATATTGCCAGAGAATACGCTACTAAGAGATACCGTTCTAACCTTATTAACTGGGGTATGCTTCCATTTATTTTTGATGAAGAAAATCTTCCATTTGAAAATGGCGATTATGTATTCATTCCACAGGTTGCTCAGGGTATTAAGGATAAGAAGTCTGAATTTACAGCCTATGTTGTAAGAAATGGTGAAATGAAAGAATTTACTCTTAAAATGGGCGAATTAACTGACGATGAAAGAGAAATTATTCTTGCTGGTTGCCTTATTAACTACAACAGAAACAAAAATAAGAATAAGTAATCTTTGAATTTGAATTAGTTTATAAGTTTTTGGGAATGTATGAGAAATTGTACATTCCCATTTTTTTATGTTATAAAATTGAATTTCCATTTTTGCAAAGCATATATCAAATACTTATGTTATACTGAATAAAAAGTTGAAAGAAATGGGGAAAAGTAATTATGTACTTGTGGATTATTGCAACAGTAGTTGCGTATTTTATAAAAGGACTGTGCGGTTTTGCAAACACTTTGGTATTTACAACTATTTTGAGTTTTGGAACACCAAATGTTAATATTTCGCCTATAGATTTGTTAATAGGTTATCCAACAAATTTAATTCTTACTTGGGAAAATCGAAAAAAGCTTGATTCAAAGGTTTATCTGCCTCTTATAGCACTTGTGATAATAGGCAGTATTCCCCCGGAGTGTTTATGCTTAAAAATGTAAATACAAGCATAATTAAGTTAATATTTGGTGTTGTAGTAATTGTGTTGGGTTTGGAAATGTTATTGCGAGAGTATAGCAAGGATAGTGGCAAATCTTCTAGGATATTGTTGGCGATTATTGGAGTTGCATCAGGTGTACTTTGTGGACTGTTTGGAGTAGGGGCATTATTAGCTGCTATGTAAGTCGTGTGACAGATGACAGTCAGTCATTTAAGGCAAATATAAGTGCTGTATTTATTGTTGATAATACATTTCGCATTATTCTTTATAGTACATTACATATACTTACGCTGGATACTTTAAAAAGAAGTTTAATTCTTATTCCCTTTGTATTGATTGGATTAATAGCTGGTATGAAATGTAGTAGCATAATGAATAAAAATTTAGCAAAGAAAATTACTGCTTTATTATTAGTTGATTTCTGGTATATCTCTTGTTATAAAATATCTAAAAGAAGATTGACCTCTTCGTCTGTTGATTGATATTTTTTAACAGGAATATGATATAATGCCGACGGAATACAGGAAACAAGCCATCGGATTTATCTTTCCGATTTACCATAAAATTCTCCAAAGTAGACTTATCTACTATGGAGATTTTTAAAATTACTTTATTAAATTAGAACTTTATTTTTGCCATTTGTGAAATATATTCGGCTGTATTTTCTGTACCGAAAAGGGAAGTGTTAATTGACAAATCATAGTGTTTTGCAAGTCCCCATTCTCTACCTGTTACAAGGTGACAATGTTCGTGTCTTTCTTTATTTACTCTGTTTATTTTCTTATCTGCATCTGTTTCAGAAATATTATCACGAGTTGCTACACGCTTAATTCTATCCTCTTTATTTGCATGTAAAAATACATTAAAGGCTGAATCTTTAAGTATGAAATTAGAAGTCTACCTACAATTACACAAGATTTTTTACTTGCAATTTCCTTTATAATTTCCTGCTCAGTTTTGAAAATACTTTTTATACTGTTTTCGTCTTTTGAAGAATACAAGTCAGCTTGACTATAAACATTAAATAATAAATTTCTTGTTATTTTTTGGTCGTTCATTTCAATATAGTCTTGAGATTTTCCTGTCTTTTGTGCTGTAAGAGAAAGAACCTCTGTATCGTAGTAATCAATGCCAAGTTTTTGTGCTACAAGTTTGCCAATTTCTCTACCACCACTACCGTATTCTCTGGCTATAGTAATAACAATATTTCCATTGTTGGAGAAGTTGGTTCTTCCTTTTCTTCTAGTTTTCCAAGAAGAAGTTCTGTAAGTGCTACAAGTTTTCTGATGAAAAATCTTGCTATAATACCGACAATAAGTGCGGCAATAATTGTACCAATACCAACACCATTTAATTTATGGAAAATAAGGAAAGCTGAAACACCGGCGATAATTGTCATAGAGGCATCAAAACAAACCTTTGTAGTGCCAAAGTCAGTTTTAAATCTTACAGTTACAGCTTTTACAAAGGCTTCCCCAGGGAGCATAACAACATCGGCGATAACCTCAGCATATACACCGAAACCAAGTATTATACAACCGAGAATAAGTGCTACACCTCTGTAGCATAATTTTCAGGATTAAGCCAGCTTAAAAGAAACATTGAAAAGTCTATAAAATAACCAAATACTATAGAAACAGGTATCTGTAAAAGACTTTCCTTTTTAAACTTTTTACCAAGTATTAATATCTGTAAAGCAATTAAGAAAAGGCTAAAGAATATTGTGTATTCGCCAAGGGTTGGCTTAGTTGCTAAACTTAAAACATAGGGAATACTGGAAATAGGGGAAGTACCTAAATTTGCCTTTGTTACAAAACTAACACCAAATGAACTAAAAAATAAACCTATAAAAAATATTATGTATCTTTTTAATTTTTCTTTTTTTGACATATTAATTCTCCTATATAATTTTAATAAATCCGATAACTTGACATGTCAAGCTACAAATTAAATGTCACAGTATCATATAGGAACAAATTCAAAATAATAAATTTCGGAACGCTTTATATTTCGAAAAAACATAAGAACCTCCTTTTTTCTGAAATCAATTTATTATAATACAAAAAAACTAAAATTTCCATATTAAGAATAAAAATATATAAGGAAAGTTGTTAAGAAAACCTTGGTTTTCTTAAATTAATTCCGCAGGTCGAGCTTTGCCTGACCGAGGACAGGGACAAAATATGGTACTGTTTTTTAGTGCCATATTTTTCTCGGCTGGTCCCTACCTTAGACTAACTGCAAGAAATGCAAGCATTTCTTGCAAGGCTGTCGAATTTATCGACAGCCTATTTCCATATTTGTTCCAAATTTTAAAAGCCTTTTCTATGTTGACAGTATCTATACCACTATATCCTAAAATTACAGTAGGCTTTCCTTTATGAACACCCTCGTGGAAAAATTGTGACATACCTGTTAATAAAATTCCATTTTCTCTGGCTTTATCCACAAGCTCCTTTTCTGTCATACCATTATTGACTTCAAGGAGTATGTGAAGACCGGTTTTTTCCCCTTTAACAGTTACAAAATCTTTTAAAGAACAGTTGTTAATAGAATTTATAATAGCATCTAGCCTTTGCTGTATATAAGACGCATTTTATTTATGTATCGCTCAAAATTCCCTTTTGCCATAAATTTTGAAAGAGTGTATTGCTCAAAACTAGATACAGTATTGGAGTAAAAACTAAATTCTTTCTGATATTTTTCAGCCAAATTTTCGGGCAAAACCATATAGCTAATTCTAAGAGATGGGGCAATATTTTTTGCAAATGTATTTAAATAAATTACTTTACTACCTTTATCTAAGGATTGCAATGCTGGTACAGGTCTTCCTGTATATCTAAACTCGCTGTCATAGTCGTCCTCAATAATGTAACTGTCGGTGTTGTATGCCCAGTTTAGTATTTCATTTCGCTTTTTTACTGGAGTAACAATACCTAATGGGAAATGATGAGAGGGTGTAATGTGGAGTACATTTGCTTTTGAATTTATAAGTTCATTCATATTAATACCGTCATCATTTAAGGGTATGTATTTTGGCTCAATGCCGTTAGCCTCCATTATTTTAGCTATTTTGTGATAGCCGGGATTTTCTACAGCATAAATTCTGTTTTTGCCTAGTAGTTGTAATATTATGTTGATTAGATATTCACTTCCTGCACCTACAATGATTTGGTCTGCACTAACAGAAATATTTCTATAGGCTTTTAAGTAAATGGCAATTTCTCGGCGTAAAGTATACAAACCTTTTGGATTACCTTTTTCAAGCAATTTTTTATCCTGGTCACGAAGAACTTCCCTCATCAAAGCAGCCCAAGTGGAAAATGGAAAACTGTTAATGTCAGCTGAATTTGTTCTAAATTCATAAGGTAAAGTTTTTTCTGGTATTACAGGTTGAAATTCATTGTGAACAGGAGCTTTAATAGGGGAGGTATTATCTATATCAGTAACATAAAATCCCTTTTGAGGTTTGGAGTAAATATAACCCTCTGTAATAAGCTGTTCGTAAGCATTTTCAATAGTAATAACACTTATTTTCAGGTGTTGAGATAACTTTCTTTTTGAAGGTAATTTTTCCTCAGCTTTTAACTCTCCGTTGTTAATAGAATTTTGTATATATTCGTAAAGTTGTTGATAAAGAGGTACTTTACTTTTTGGGTCTAAGTTACAGGTAAACATACATAATTCTCCTTTTTTAGTAAATATAATCAAAAACTGACCTTATTAAAAAGTTAAAAACTGGATATTTATTTAATATCAGATTTATGTATAATTATAACCATATTTCAAATAAAAATCAATTTATTTTCGGAGGTTATTGTATTATGTCAAGATATAAATTAAATTGCGAATTAGCTCAGATGTTAAAGGGTGGCGTAATTATGGATGTTACTACACCTGAACAGGCAAAGATTGCTGAAGAAGCTGGTGCTTGTGCTGTTATGGCACTTGAAAGAATTCCTGCTGATATTAGAGCAGCTGGTGGTGTATCAAGAATGAGTGACCCTAAAATGATTAAAGGTATTCAGGAAGCTGTTTCTATTCCTGTAATGGCAAAGGTTAGAATTGGTCACTTTGCAGAAGCTCAGATTTTACAGGCTATTGAAATTGACTACATTGATGAAAGTGAAGTTCTTTCTCCAGCAGACAATGTTTACCACATTGACAAGACTAAGTTTGATGTTCCTTTCGTTTGTGGTGCAAAGGATTTAGGCGAAGCTTTAAGAAGAATTGCTGAAGGTGCATCAATGATTAGAACAAAGGGCGAACCTGGTACAGGCGATATTGTACAGGCTGTAACTCATATGAGAAAGATGAACAGCGAAATTCGCAGAATTGGTTCTCTTAGCGAAGACGAACTCTACAACAACGCAAAGGAATTAGGTGTTCCTTATGACTTATTAAAGTATGTTCACGATAACAAGAGACTTCCAGTTGTAAACTTTGCAGCCGGTGGTGTAGCAACTCCTGCTGATGCAGCTCTTATGATGCAGCTTGGTGCAGAAGGTGTATTCGTTGGTTCTGGTATCTTCAAGTCTGGTAACCCAGCAAAGAGAGCAGCTGCTATTGTAAAGGCTGTTACAAACTACAATGATGCTAAGTTACTTGCTGAACTTTCAGAAGATTTAGGCGAAGCATGGTTGGTATTAACGAAGACGAAATTGAACTTTTAATGGCAGAAAGAGGCAAATAATATGAAAAAAGTTGGAGTATTGGCAGTTCAAGGTGCTTTTATTGAACACGAAAATATACTTAACAAAATAGGTGTTGAAACTTTCGAAATCCGTCAAAAGAAAGATTTGGAGAGAGATTTTGACGGTCTTATTATCCCAGGTGGCGAAAGTACAGTTATTGGTAAGTTAGCAAGAGAACTTGATATGCAAGATACACTTGTTAAGAAAATTAATGACGGTATGCCTGTATTTGGTACTTGTGCTGGTCTTTTGGTTTTAGCAAAGAAGATTGAAAACGATGACAGAGTACATTTGCTACAATGGATATTGTTGCAAAGAGAAATGCCTATGGTAGACAGCTTGGTTCATTCTCTACAGAAGAAAAATTTGGGGATACTACAATTCCTATGAGATTTATCAGAGCACCTTATATTGAAAAGGCTGGAGATGGCGTTGAGATTTTATCTGTTGTTGACGGTAAGATTGTTGCTGCAAGACAGGGTAATCAGCTTGTAAGTGCATTCCACCCAGAGTTAACAGACTCTACAGAAGTACATAAGTATTTTGCAGAAATGCTTTAAGATAAAATTATAAATAATATAAACATAGAGAAAGCTGGTGTTCAAATGAACACCAGCTTTTTTACAGTGAATCGGAAAGATAAATCCGTTTCATTGACACTAAGGAAGAAAAATTATAAAAACTCAAGAGAGTATTTATTACATTAATGAATGATAGAGTGCAATAATATCTTCAAGACTTGCGTCTTTTGGATTACCAGGAGCACAAGCATCGGCTACAGCAGATTCAGCAAGGAACTGAACATCTTCTTCTTTTACAATATCCTTTAAGTCAGCAGGAATACCTACATCAATAGAAAGCTGTCTAACAGCATCTACAGCTGCTTTTCTGTATTCTTCCTGAGTCATGTTTTCAGTACCTTCTACACCCATAGCTTTTGCAATATATTTATACTTATCACCAGTAGCATCAGCATTGTAAGCCATTACTGTAGGAAGTAAAATAGCATTTGCTACACCATGAGGAGTATCATAAACAGCACCTAAAGCATGAGCCATAGAGTGAACAATACCAAGACCTACATTAGAGAAGCCCATACCGGCGATATACTGACCTAATGCCATACCTTCTCTACCTTCTGGAGTATTTTCAACAGCACCTCTTAAATTCTTTGAAATAATTTCAATAGCTTTAAGATGGAACATATCTGTCATTTCCCAAGCACCCTTAGTGATATAACCTTCAATAGCATGAGTGAGGGCATCCATACCAGTAGATGCTGTAAGACCCTTAGGCATTGAGCTCATCATATCTGGGTCAACAATAGCAACAACAGGAATATCGTGAGTATCTACGCAAACAAATTTACGTTTCTTTTCAACATCTGTAATAACGTAGTTGATTGTAACTTCAGCAGCTGTACCAGCAGTAGTAGGAACAGCAATAATAGGTACACAAGGCTTTTTAGTAGGTGCAACACCTTCAAGACTTCTAACGTCTTCAAATTCTGGGTTATTGATAATAATACCTATTGCCTTTGATGTATCCATTGAAGAACCACCACCAATAGCAATTATGTAGTCAGCACCACTTCCTTAAATGCTTTAACACCTGTCTGAACGTTTCAATAGTAGGGTTAGGTCTTAATATTAGAATAAATTCATAAGCAAACCTAGTCATTATCTAATACATCAGTAACCTTTTTAGTAACACCAAATTTAATTAAGTCAGGGTCTGAACATACAAAGGCTTTTTTAAATCCTCTTGTCTTTACTTCTGTTGCAATATCCTGTATTGCACCTTTACCGTGATATGATGTTTCGTTTAAAACTATTCTATTTGACATATAAAAACTCCCTTCGAGTAAAATTAGTTGTGGAAAATACATAAATAATATTTCTTAACTTTAAATTTATTATACCACTTTCACAACGAAAATCAATATGTTAATTTATTAACAATATATTAAGATTTTGGGGATTTGTGACATTTTAACAAAAATCATAATTATGATTGAATAAATATTTCAAATATGATATTATAAAAATATAACTATTTAGTTAAAGAGAGGGAGGGTTATTATGTTAAAGAAAGTTATAGGGGTTATTCTTGCTACAAGTATGTTATTATCTTCTAATGTGTTGGCAGAAGAATTTTCAACAAAACCAATGGTATCTACAAATGAGGATTATACATTGGCATTAAAAAGTGACGGAACAGTATGGGCTTGGGGAGAAAATAAGTACGGTTCATTGGGAATTGGTACATCACAGGACAGCCTTTATCCAGTACAGACAAAAGGACTAAAAGACATAGTCTGTGTCAACGCAAAGGGTGATTACTCCATGGCAGTAGATAGCGAGGGCTATGTATGGTACTGGGGAAAGGAAAGAATAGACTCAGCTGATGAATTTATAAATTAAGTGCTGATGATGCTACACCTAAGAGAATAAATGCCATTAACAATGTTAAGGAAGTAGACAGTAGTGGTACTTATGCTTTGGCATTGAAAAAGATGGGACAGTTTGGAAATTTGACAACAGAACTCCGGATTTAGTACAGAAAGTTGACGGACTTTGTGATATTGAACAGATACAAATGGGAAAAGTGTATGGCGATAGCAATAAATATTTTGCTATGGCATTAGATAAAGACGGCAATGTGTGGGGTTGGGGTAATAATAAGGACTATTGCCTTGGTACAACAGAAGAAGGTACTGATTTACAGCCAGAAGAAAATGACTATTTGAAAAATATAACTAAAATTAGTGTAGGGGAAGTACATAGCCTTGCATTAGACAAAGACGGAAATGTATGGACTTGGGGCAATAGTGATTACAGCCGACTTGGCAGAAAAACAGTTCCAGATTGGAAACCTACAAAGTTGAATGATTTAAAAAATATTACTGATATAGTAGCTGGTGGTAAACACTCTTTTGCTTTAAGTAATAGTGGCCAGTTATATGGCTGGGGAGATAGTACAGACGGTCAGCTTGGTAGCAGTAATGTTCCAGTATATTCAACAAGAGATAAAAGTGGAATGGTATATCAAGGCGAAAAACGAGCAGAAACACCTATGTACATAAGTTTAGTAGGTAAAAATGCTTGTATAGATGCAGGTACAAGGCTTTCAGCAGTAGTTACTAATGACGGTGGAGTTTTAACTTGTGGTTTTAATTACAAAAATAATAAATTAGGTAGACCTGCATCAAGAATTGAAAGCTCTTTTGGAAATGTTATAAATAGTGATAGAAGTAAATTACTGTAGGCACATATGTTCCAAATACGGAAGCAAAAAAGACTACAGCTACGGTTGAAAAGAAGTAAAAGGGGAGATTATTATGTTAAAGAAAATTTTAGGGGCTATTTTAGCAACAAGTATGCTTTTTTCAACAAATGTGCTTGCAGAAGAATTTTCAACACAGCCAATGATTTCATCAGGCAGCACTTGGAATTTGGCGTTAAAAAGTGACGGAACAGTATGGGCTTGGGGATTAAACGAATACGGTTTAATGGCGACTGGTACAGTAAATTATTATTCCAGACCAATGCAAATAAAACAATTAAAAAATATAGTTCAAGTAGATTCTAAAAGTGGTAGAGGTTTGGCACTTGATAACAATGGAAAGGTATGGATATGGGGTGGAGGTTCTGGTGGTAAAGAACTAAAAATTTCAGAGAGCCAACTGAAAAGTAATACTGTTGCAAGATTTACAACAAGAGAAGCTACACCTAAGATGATTAATGATATTAGTGATGTGAAAGAAATTAATTGTTCTGGTGGCAGAGCTATTGCAGTTAAGAATGACGGAACAGTATGGACTTGGTTGAATGAAGAGATAGATAAAAATAAAGAAAACAAAGTATTACCTATCCAAGTAAAGGAGCTCTCAGATGTAAAGAGTGCGGATATTATAGGTGTTTATGATGAAGATAGTTATGCTGCTATTGCTTTAAAAAATGACGGAACAGTATGGGATTGGGGAAATAGCAAAAGTTCTTATATTCAGAGAAAATATATAGAAAAAGAGAGTGCTCCACAGCAAATTTCTGCCTTAAAGGATGTTACTAAGATAAGTATTGGAAACGGAGTTTTTCTTGCTTTGGACAAAGACGGAACAGTATGGTCTTGGGGAAATAACTTTCTAGGAAAGCTTGGTAGAGATAAAGCTCCATATCTGATGCCACAGAAAGTAGATGATTTGGGAAAGATGATAGATATTAAAGCTGGATATAGGCATTGTCTTGCTTTGAACAGTGATGGTAAGGTATATGGCTGGGGTAACAATACAAATGGGGAACTTGGTAAAGATGGAATGTATGGCAGAATGGTAAAGGTTTATAAAAATGACTATGCTATGTTCTTTTATAGTGAAAAGCCTATAGTTATACCTAATGTTAACAACGCAACTTTTATTGAAACAGGAAGAGAATTTTCAATGTTTATTACTAAAGATGGAAATATTCTATCTTGTGGAAAAAATGGATGTAACCAGTTGGGAAGAACTAGAACTACAAATATTGTAGGAAATGTGGAAAATAAGGATAATACTTTATTTAATTTAGGAAAAATCGAGTAAAGTCAGAACAAGGCGTCGGATTTATCTTTTCGATTAACAAAAAAGACCTGTGGAGAAAACTCCACAGGTCTTTTTATGTTAATCAAGTATTTTAGCTATTTCTGGGAAAGCTTGTAAGCTTCTCTTTAATATGCCTTGAGTATAGGCTATAAATATTCCGTAGTTTGTAATAGGAACATTTGCTCCTTAGCAACGGCAATTCTATGTTTCATTTCTTTTTCGTTTAATGTACAGCCACCACAATGTATTACGGCCTTGTATTTGCTTAAATCTCTAGGGAATTCTGTTCCACTAGAAATTCATAGTTGATTTTTTTGCCACTATGTTCTTTAAGCCATCTAGGGATTTTAACTGTTCCTATATCGTCACATTGTCTATGGTGTGAACAACCCTCTGAAATAAGTACATAATCTCCGTCTTTGAGGCTATCTATAGCTTTTACAGCTTTTATCTGCTCAGCTAAATCTCCCTTATATCTTGCGAAAAGTATTGAAAATGAAGTAAGGAGAATATCTTCCGGTACATCATTTTTTACCTTGCCAAAAGCCTGAGAGTCTGTAACTACAATTTTTGGTTTTTTGCCAAGAGCTTTCAATGTTTGAGAAGTTCAGTATCTCTTGTAACAACTGAAATTGCACCAGCCTCAAGCACATCTCTTATTGTCTGCTGTTGAGGGAGAATAAGTCGACCCTTTGGTGCTGCTGAGTCAATAGGTACTACAAGAACCACAATATCCTCTGGGTCAAGTAAATCGCCTATTATTTTAAGTGTCATATTTTCATTGGGAACAAGTTTAGAAATTCTTTCTTTTAATTCCCAAATATTTTCCTTAGTTTCAGCACTTACCCATATAGAATTTTCAATGTCATATCTGTTACAAACTTCATCAGATTTATTTAATATAATAAGATAAGGAAGTTTTCTCTTTTTAATTTCTTCTATTAAATCCTTATCACATTGAGTAAGACCTACATTACCGTCAACTACTAAAAGGGCAATATCAGTTTTATTAAGTACCTGATAGCTCTTTTCAACTCTCATTTTACCTAATTCGCCTCATCATCAATACCAGGGGTATCAATAATCATAACTGGACCTAAAGGCAAAAGCTCCATAGCTTTTTGTACTGGGTCAGTTGTTGTTCCTTTTACTTTAGAAACTACAGCAAGATTTTGTGAAGTTATAGCATTTATAATACTAGACTTACCGGCGTTTCTTTTACCAAAAATGCCAATGTGTATTCTGTCAGATTTAGGAGTATCATTTAAACCCATAGGAACACCTCCTAAAATCTAAAATCTCTTTGACCGTCAGCTATTTCTTTAAGTCTTTCAATAACAATGCCTCTTACCTTTTCGTTGGGAATATGCTCAAGTTCTTTTGCAATAACTTTTTCGCCGGCAATCTTTGTATCTTCAGCTGCATAGTCCATAAGGTATTCCTTTAATGTCATAAGTGCATTTGGTAAGCAACAGTTGTGAATTTGTTCGTTTTTGCAAAGACTCATAAAACGGTCGCCAGTTCTGCCTTCTCTGTAACAAGCAGTACAGAAACTAGGTATAAAGCCTAAATCCATAAGCCAATGAACAACTTCGTCAAGACTTCTCTTGTCTTCTACATCAAACTGTTCAGATGTTAAGTCGTCAGGTTCTTCTGGCTCAACATAGCCACCTACGCTTGTTCTTGAACCACCACTAATCTGTGATACACCAAGCTGAAGAACTTTTTCACGACAGGCTTTACTTTCTCTAGTAGAAATAATCATACCAGTATATGGTACAGCAACTCTTATACAGGCAACAATTTTTGCAAATATTATCATCAATACCGTCAGAAAATGCGTCTGGGTCAATATCGTCAGCTCGTCTAATTCTAGGAACAGAAATAGTATGAGGACCAACGCCATGAACCGCCTCTAAATGTTCTGCGTGCATTAAAAGACCTGCAAATTCATATCTGTATTTTTCAAGACCGAAAAGTACACCACAACCTACATCATCAATGCCACCCTCCATAGCTCTGTCCATAGCCTCTGTATGGTAAGCATAGTTGTGCTTAGGGCCAGTTGGATGAAGTTTTTCATAACTTTCCTTGTGGTATGTTTCTTGGAAAAGTATGTATGTACCTATTCCAGCATCTTTTAATTTTCTGTAGTTTTCAACAGTAGTCGCTGCAATATTTACATTTACTCGTCTTATAGCACCGTTCTTATGCTTAATAGAGTAATTGTTTTGATACAATCTAAAATATAATCAATGGGATTGTTTACAGGGTCTTCGCCGGCTTCAATAGCAAGTCTTTTGTGACCCATATCCTGTAAAGCAATAACTTCTCTCTTTACTTCTTCCTGAGTAAGTTTCTTTCTTGCAATATGCTTGTTCTTAGCATGGTAAGGGCAGTATACACAGCCGTTTACACAGTAGTTTGAAAGATAAAGAGGGGCAAACATAACAATTCTGTTGCCATAAAAATCATCTTTTATTTTCTTTGCAAGGGCAAAAACTTCTTCGTTTTTTTCTGGAATTTCACAGGCAAGAAGAACAGAGGCTTCTCTATGAGTAAGACCTTTCTTTAATTTAGCTTTTTCAATAATAGAGTCAATAAGCTCTACATTATTTTTGTTTGCATCTGCAAAAGCAAGGGTTTCCTGTATTTCCTCATGAGAAATAAATTCTTCTGCTTTAAGTGATTTTGGGTTGTACATAGTTTTCTCCTTTCTTTCAGGTTAGAATACTCTTTCCTGTCAGACAAAATTTTATTCGTTGTAAATTGTTTTAGTGCTTACACCGTCAAGCTGTCCTAATTTGCCAGCTAAGGCACTTACGATGTCATTAGGAGCATCAACAGCAACACTAATTATAGAAATATTTTTCTTGCGATAAGGTATACCCATTCTGCCAATAATATGTTCACTATAAGAGTGAAGAAGTTTGTTTATACTTTCAACAGAATCAGGGTTACTAACTATAATTCCAATCAATGCTACTCGTGTATCCATAACAGCACCTCCTAAAAATATTTGTTTATACCTATTATAATATTAGTCAAAAAATTGTAAAGAATAAAAATTATTATTTTTATAAAAAAATCCAAACTTTTTAGCTTGGACTTTAGAAGTTTTATTAAGTTTTATTTTGTATTTCCTATTGCTTTAAACACTATATCTTTTACTTGTGATGGTTGTATATTGCTTATATTTTCTATAGTTTTTAAATATCCCATAGCTTTTGAATTATTTCCCTCAACAAAAGATTCAAAAATATTTCTGATACTGTCTATATCGTCAATAGATAATTCTCCATCTTTTATTTTTTTAGAAATCATTTTTGCACCCTGTCCTATAAAATATGTGTATAAACCGGCTACAATGGCATTTAAAACTACAGTAGCAGGAATAAAAGGTTTTAATAAGGATATGGAAGATTTAGCTAAAGAAGAAACTCCTATTTCACTAGCTAAAATTTTAGCAACATCTTTAAGAGAACCATCTATTTTGTACATTTTTCCTATACCAACCATCATTGAAGTTTGTATTAAAATAAGTACAGGTGTATCGGCAAAAGGAATAGGCACAGCACCAACTGTTACAGCACTTGCGACACACGCTGAGATATAAGCGTCTATCTGTCTGTTAAGTAAAACATTTTTATAATTTGTTATAGCATCAGAAGTACCTTTTTCCAAGTCTGGTATCATTTCAGAAGTATTTTCTATTAAATCGACTATACCATCTGGCTCAATGACTGTGTCTTCTCTTATTGTATAAGCCTCTGCGACAACGGGAATTATATCTTTTAAATTTATACTTTTTTCGTATTTAGATAATGCGTTGCTAATCATTTCAATATTTTCTTTACGCTCAGGCTGAGAGTATGACTTAGTTATTACAATAATAACAGGAACAGATTTAAAAAATTTAGTTATAGAATTAAGAATTTTTAAATTCTCTTTCATAAGGCGTTTAGATGTACCATCTACACAATACCAAATCATACTAATACATTTTTCGTAATCTTCGTTGCCTAAAGAAGTTTTAGTCCATTTTTTTAATTCACTTTTTAATTTGAAATTTTCAAAAAATGAATATTCCATACCCTTAGAGTCAATAAGTCTGAAAGGAACGCTGTCAGATTCGTATACATCCATTTTGACAGTACCACGCTCGCCGATGCTGGTTTTAGCCACTTTATTCTCAAGTACAGCATTGATTAATGTACTTTTACCTACACCAGAATTACCAATTAATAATACATTAACTTTATCCATAATAGCCTAACCCCTTTTTATTTTTAGTATATCATTTGTCAAAAAAATCAATATTAGTGTACATAAATAGTGAAATTTGATTATTAAATTTTTAAAGATTATTTTTGATATGCAAGAAGATGTCAAATAAATTATGTTTTTATTAAAAAGTCCAAATTATGGTATAATTATACATAAATATATATGAATATTTGTACAAAATGTCTAAAAGAGTACACAGTAGTAAAAACGACTTGTAAAAAATACATAATTATGGTATTATTGAGGCTAAAGTGAGAGCTTTATAAACAAAAAAACAATGTGTTTATTAATTTAGGAGGAAAATTTATGAAGAAACAAGTAAAGAAATTCATAAGTGCCGTCCTTGCCTCTACAATGGCTGTAACAGGCGTTGCTGTAACAAATTTTGCAGTTACTCCAGTTTCAGTTTTAGCAGCAAGTAATATTGCTGTATATGAAAGTAGTGGCTGGATGGAAAGTTGTTATGTAGAATGGATTGGGGGAGATTCAAGCTACACAGGTTACAATGTTTATGTAAAGAACACAAGTGACTCTGACTGGACAAGACTTGATGACCAGCTTATTAGAAAGTATCCAGACTGTTGGAGAGCTGATGCAGTAGGTCTTGCAGCAGGTACATATAATATGAAGGTTGTTCCAGTTTCTGCTGGTACAGAAGTAACAGCTGATGCTATTACTACTTCAGATTTAACAGTAACTAACTATGACCGTTCAGGTGCAGCATTCTCAACTAAGTCTACTTATAAGGGTGCTGGTGCTTACAACGCAGACGGTACATTAAAGGCTGGTGCTAAGGTTATTTATGTTACACCAGAAAACGCAAAAACTGTAAAAGCAAGCATTATGCAGGATAAGGCTGAACAGGAATTTACAGGTCTTCAGGCTATCGTAAATGCTTTACAGAAGGGTAAGGAAACAGCTCCTGTAGATATTCGTATCATTGGTATGATTAATGCTGATGATATGGATAGTTTTGCAAGTAAGGCAGAAGGTTTACAGATTAAAGGTAAGAATGCTTATTCAAATCTTAATCTTACAATAGAAGGTATTGGCGAAGATGCTGGTATCCATGGTTTCGGTATGCTTATTAGAAATGCCGGTAATGTAGAATTAAGAAACTTTGCAGTTATGGCTTGTCTTGATGACTCTGTATCTCTTGATACTTCTAACTGTAATGTATGGGTTCATAATATGGACTTATTCTATGGCAAGACTGGTGGCGATGCTGACCAGGCAAAGGGTGACGGTACTGTAGATGTTAAGGGTAAGTCAACTTTTGTTACAGTTTCTTACAACCACTTCTTTGATAGTGGTAAGTCTTCTCTTTGTGGTATGAAGGGCGAAACAACTGATTGCCAGATTACATATCATCACAACTGGTTCGACCACTCTGATTCAAGACATCCAAGAATTAGAACAATGTCTGTACATATTTACAACAACTACTTTGATGGTAATGCAAAGTATGGTGTAGGTACAACAATGGGTTCTTCAGCATTCGTTGAAGCAAACTACTTCAGAAATTGTAAATATCCAATGTTAAGCTCTAAGCAGGGTACTGATGCAACAGGCGATGGTACATTCTCAGGCGAAACTGGTGGTATGATTAAGGCATACAACAACCACATTGAAGGTGCTAAGGCTTATTTAACTCAGAATAATCCTAACGCAACAACTGGTTATGATGCTTACGAAGTAACTGAAAGAAGTGCACAGGTTCCTTCTTCAGAAGTTACTAAGGCTGGTGGCACAAGCTACAACAACTTTGATACTGATACTTCTAAGTTTGATTTAGGTGTAGACACAGCAAACATTGATGCTCCAGAAGATGTTCCAGCTAAGGTTATGGCTCAGGCTGGTCGTGTAAATGGTGGCGACTTCAAGTGGACATTTAACAATGCTACAGAAGATACAAACTATGCTGTAATTAGCGAACTCAAGTCAGCAGTTGTAAATTACAAGTCTTCAATCGTTTCATTTGGTGGTAATTCAGACGGTACTGTTGTTACAACTGGTGCAACAACTACTACTGAAGCAACAACAGAAACTACAACTTCTAGTGTAAATCCTACAGAAACTACTACAGAAGCTCAGATTGAAATTTCTACAGTTGATTTAACTGCAAAAGACGGTTTCTCTCCAAGTACAGCTACTCCAGCTGCTGGTTCAATTAGTGTTGAATATCAGTCAGCTACAGATGACTACTTATTAAAGGATACTTCTGATGTAGCAGCTGCTACATGGACTAACTCTTTTGAACCAATTACTTCTGGTAAGGTTATCGTAAAGGGTTATGCAACTCCTGTAATTGCAAAGGCTGCTGGTAAGTGGGCATTTGTTCAGGTTAAGGGTACAAACAAGGCTGGCGATTCAGCTGATATTGCTGACTTAGCATCTGATGCAAGCAAGAATATTGCACTTCGTACAGGTTCTTCAGCATATACTTCAACAAGCGACACTATTGCATCAACAAAGTACAACTATGAATTTGTATTTGACCTTGATGCACAGACAGTAACTCTTACAGTAAACGGTAAGACTTTAACTCATAGCATTGATGCACAGTCTATTAGCTCTGTAGTTGGTATTACAGCTAATAGTGCAGTAAATAGAAACCTTATTATGTCTAAGCCTACAGTAGGTGTTCCAGCTGGTGGTACAACTCCAACAGAAACAACTACAGCTAAGACAACAGATGCAACAACAGAAACTACAACAGCAGTTGTAACAGATGCAACAACAGAAACAACTACAGCTAAGGTAACAGATGCAACAACAGAAACAACTACAACTCCAGATGTACCATCAGAACCTCACAGAGGTGGTGGCGATATTAACGAACATCAGCTTCCAGCTATCGTTGATGGTACTGATACTTCAAATACAAGAGTAATATTTGACAATGCTATTTCAGGTAAGGTAACAGTAACAGTAAACTTTGATGCTTCTACAACAGAAGGTACTGGTGCTTTATTTAACCTTGTTCGTAAAGATGAATCAACAGGCACAGTTGCATATAAGGACACAGGTATTGGTCTTAGAGTAACTGCAAAGGACGGTTCAGTAATATTTGATTTTGGTGATTCAACTGGTGCTAGTGCAGGTAAGTTCGTTGCAGGTAGCAACACAGTAGTATTTACTGTAGATACAGCAACAGGCGAAGCTACTTGTACTCTTAACGGTGGTACAACAGTTACTAAGACTGTAACAGGTGTTGATAATATTGCTGGTATTAAGGTTAATAAGAAGAAGGGTAGAACTCTTACAGTAAATAGTATTCCATATTCAGTTGAAGGTGGAGAAACAACTACAGAAACAACAACTGAAACAACTACTGTTACTACAACAGAAACAACAACTGAAACTACTACTGTAACAGAAACAAGTTCAGAAACTACTACAGAAGCTCCTGCTCCAGAACCAAGCAAAAATGTTAAGGGCGATGCTGATGGTAATGGTAAGGTAGAAGCTAATGATGCAGCTTTAGTATTACAGAAGGTTCTTACTGGTGCAAAGGTTGCTCTTGAAGATGTAGCTACAAATGCTTTTGAATTACTTGATTCAGATAAAGACGGTCAGTTAACAGCAAAAGATGCAGCTTACATTTTACAGAAGGCATTAGATTCAACATTCACAATGCCAAATGAAAAATAATATAAATTGATTATTTTACAGACCTCAAATTAATTTTTGGGGTCTGTTTTTTTATGAATTTTTAGTAATGAATCGGAAAGAAATCCGATGGCTTGACCTATAAATTCCTTGTAAATGAGAAAATCCTATTAATATACTATGAAAAGTGTGTTGTTGATTATCTTTCTCAAAAATAGTAATTGACAAAGGGTAAATGCTATGTTATTATAAACACAAGTTAGCAAAAGCTAACTATATTTTAAAGTATATGTTAGCGTAAGCTAACTTTTAATTGACATATGGATTAGCCGAGACTAACTCAAGGAGGTATTTTAATGAGTGTAGTTATAGTAGGCGGAAACGACAAGATGATTCGCCAATACGAAGATTTATGTAAAAATTATAAATGCAAGGCAAAGGTATTTACTCAGCCTAGCAGTAATTTAAGAGAAAAATAGGTAGACCAGATTTAATGATTTTATTTACAAACACAGTATGTCACAAAATGATTGTGACAGCAACTCAGACTGCTGGTAAAAATAATATTGAAATTGCTCGTTCACATAGCTCTAGTGCAACAGCATTAAAGAAGATTTTAAGCCAGTACTGTGGTTGCTAATTGATTTACTAAATACATAGAATACAGCGAAAAAAATACATTGTTTTTTACCTTCATTCTATCATACAAATAAACATCAAATATGATGGCTGTATAAAATAGCGAAAATTATCTAAAATAAAATTTGTGTTTAGTAAAGAGTGTAATTTACAGAAAGGAGATTTAATATATGCAGGAAGCTTTAATACATTTTGCTGCACCTACCCTTGGAGGAATTTAAAAGTTGGAAATAATTTTTACTTTTAAAGGCAATAATATAGATGAGCAAATAGAGGAAAACAATAAAATGTTTAACCCTATGGGTGTTTATATTGAATCTCTTGCCTGTAATTCAAATGGGGCATTAATATATGTGTATAGACCTAAATTTCTTGAAAGGGATTTTTCCGACGGCAGAGTTGCCGAATTTATGAGTCAATATGGTTACAATACAGAGGATAGTAAAAAGGCTGTTGAAAGATTAAAAGAGAGAATAAGACAGTTAGAGGATTTTCCTCATGAAATAGGTTTATTCCTTAGTTATCCTATTGAGGATGTATTGGGATTTATTGAAAATCGTGGTAAAAATTATATTTTAAACGGGTATTGGAAAGTTTATGGAAATGAAGAAGAGGCTAGAAAGAGTTTCTTTAAATACAGAAAATGTACAGATGTTTATCATAAACTTTATGGGAGGAACACCCATTGAAAAGCTCGTCAGAGCAGCAGCTTATTAATAAGGTTGTTTTAATTTAAGGAGGACAATTATGAAAGTAGCAATTATTTACGCATCAACAACAGGTAACACACAGGCAATGGCAGAAGCTATTGCAGCAGGAGCACAGGCTAAGGGTGCAGAAGTTGTAGTTAGTGAGGCAGACAGCTTTGATACAGCTACATTAGGCGACTATGATAGTATCGCATTTGGCTCTCCAGCTATGGGTGCTGAAGAATTAGAAGACTCTGTTGAAAGCCTTTTCTCATCTATTGAAGGTGACCTTAGTGGCAAGACAGTTTCCCTCTTTGGTTCATACGACTGGGGTGACGGTCAGTGGATGAGAGATTGGGAACAGAGAGCTGTTGATGCAGGTGCTAGTGTTAAGCAGACTTTAATTTGCCAGAATACACCAGAAGATGAACAGCTTGAAGAGTGCAAGGCTTTTGGTGAAAAGCTCGTTTAATTAATGAAAAATATATAGTACAAACATATGCATTCGAATCAATGAAGGTTCGGGTGCATTTGTGCTGTATTATAAATTTTATCAACATAAGAAAATTAATTTTTTAGAAAAAACAAGCTAATATATGGTGGTTTTTGTAGCCTTACTTTATTTTTTTAATTTTTCTTGTTAAAATATTGACGAAATAATGGATATATGATATATTATCATTGTAATTAATAATAATTATTATTTACAAAAGGGTATAAATTTTTACAAAGTTTCTAATAATAATTCCAAAAAGTTTATATATTTACATTATTGACTGACTGGAATTGAGAAAGTATAATGTATCTAGTAGCCAGGGGAGGCTAACCACACAATATGTGGCAATTTTATTTAGGAGGAAATATGATGATTCAAGAATGGAATGGTTTTAAGAAAGGTGTATGGGAAACTGAAATTAATGTAAGAGATTTCATACAGAAGAATTATACACCTTATGATGGTGATGATAGCTTTTTAGCAGGACCTACAAAAGCAACATCTGAACTTTGGGAACAGGTTTTAGACCTTTCTAAGAAGGAAAGAGAAGCTGGTGGTGTCCTTGATATGGATACAAAGACTATCTCAACTATTACATCCCATGGTGCAGGTTACCTTGATAAAGACAAGGAAAAGATTGTTGGTTTCCAGACAGACAAGCCTTTTAAGCGTTCTTTACAGCCTTATGGTGGTATCAGAATGGCAAAGAAAGCCTGTGAAGATAATGGATACAAGGTTGACCCAGAAGTAGAAGAATTTTTTCACTACTCATAGAAAAACTCACAATGCAGGTGTATTTGATGCGTACACTCCTGAAATGAGAGCTTGTAGAACTGCTCACATTATTACAGGTCTTCCTGATGCTTATGGTAGAGGTCGTATTGTAGGTGACTACAGACGAGTTGCTCTTTACGGTGTAAACAGACTTATTGAAGATAAAGAAGTAGAAAAGGCCTTCTGCCGTCAGACTATGACAGAAGATGTTATTAGAAATAGAGAAGAAATCTCTGAACAGATTAGAGCTTTAAAGGAATTAATCAAGCTTGGCGAAATTTACGGCTTTGATATTTCAAGACCAGCTGCTAATGTTCAGGAAGCTATTCAGTGGACTTATCTTGCTTACCTTGCAGCAGTTAAGGAACAGAATGGTGCAGCTATGTCACTTGGTAGAACTTCTACTTTCATTGACATTTATGCTGAAAGAGATTTAGCAAATGGTACATTTACAGAAGAAGAAATTCAGGAATTTGTTGACCACTTCATTATGAAGTTAAGACTTGTTAAGTTCGCAAGAACTCCTGAATACAATGAACTTTTCTCTGGTGACCCTACTTGGGTAACAGAATCAATCGGTGGTGTTGGTATTGACGGCCGTCATATGGTAACAAAGATGAGCTTCAGATACCTTCACACATTACAGAACTTAGGTACTGCTCCAGAACCAAACCTTACAGTTCTTTGGTCTACAAGACTTCCAATGAACTTCAAGAGATTCTGTGCTAAGACTTCTATTGAGTCTTCATCTATTCAGTACGAAAATGATGACTTAATGAGAGTTTACCACGGTGATGACTACACAATCGCTTGTTGTGTATCTTCTATGAGAATTGGTAAGGAAATGCAGTTCTTCGGTGCTAGAGCTAACCTTGCTAAGTGTCTTCTTTACGCTATCAACGGCGGTATTGATGAAGTTAGCAAGAAGCAGGTTGGTCCTAAGTTTAGACCAATTACTTCTGAATACCTTGATTATGATGAAGTAATGGACAAGTACAAGGATATGATGAAGTGGCTTGCAGGCGTATATGTAAATGCTCTTAACATCATTCACTATATGCACGATAAGTATAGCTACGAAAGATTACAGATGGCTTTACATGATAAGAACATTACTCGTTGGTTCGCAACTGGTATTGCAGGTCTTTCAGTAGTAGCTGACTCACTTTCAGCTATTAAGTATGCTAAGGTTAAGACTGTAAGAGATGAAAACGGTATCGTTGTAGATTACGAAGTAGAAGGTGATTTCCCTAAGTATGGTAACGATGATGACAGAGTTGATAATATTGCAAGAGATTTAGTACACCTCTTCCTTCAGTATATCAAGATGAACCATACTTACAGAGGTGGTATTCCTACAACTTCTGTTCTTACAATTACATCTAATGTAGTTTATGGTAAGAATACAGGTTCTACTCCAGACGGTAGAAAGGCTGGTCAGCCATTTGCCCCAGGTGCTAACCCAATGCACCACAGAGATAGCCACGGTGCAGTAGCTTCACTTGCATCTGTAGCTAAGATTCCATTTAAGGATGCTCAGGACGGTATTTCTGATACATTCTCAATTATTCCTGGTGCATTAGGTAAGGAAGACCAGATTTTCCACGGCGATATTGACATTGATTTAGACTTAAACAAGTAATAAGAAAAGAGTGATTTTATGAATCAGTCTAAAATTGATGAAATTGTAGCAATGATTGACGGATTTATGTCAGAAGATGGTGGTCACCTTAATGTTTCAGTTGATGATACAGGTAAGGTGGATATGGATAGTGTACATGTAGATAAAACAATTTCTCTTGATTGTGCAAAGGGAAATTGGCTTGTAACATTCCTACACTTTTTGATGGTATGGATAGAGATGAAAAAGATTTATAGGAGGTAATATACAATGGCTAACGAACAGCAGATTGATAATTTAGTATCTTTAATTGATGGTTATGTTGAAAAAGACGGTCATCACTTAAATGTAAATGTATTTAACAGAGAAACTCTTTTGGATGCACAGGCACACCCTGAAAAGTATCCTCAGCTTACAGTAAGAGTTTCAGGCTATGCTGTAAACTTTATTAAACTTACAAAGGCTCAGCAGGACGAAGTTATTTCAAGAACTTTCCACCAGTCTTTATAATTAATTAGATTGTCTATACCCTATGGCATATTTGTCCATAGGTTTTTAGCTATTTGTAATTGAAAATAGTAAGAATTTTTGATAATATAAATTTTAAGTGTAAAAATAGATTAGTGTATATTAGCATTTATAAGTTTATATAAGTCAAGAGAAAGGTGGAATAGTATGGTTGGTCATATTCATTCTATAGAAGTTTTGGTACAGTTGACGGCCCTGGTGTAAGAATGGTTGTTTTTACAAAAGGCTGTCCTATGAGATGTTTGTATTGCCATAATCCAGATACTTGGGAAATGTCTGGTGGTACAGATATGACAAGTGAAGAAATATTGGAACAGTTCGAAAAAAACAGAACATTTTATAAAACAGGTGGAATTACTGTAACAGGTGGAGAACCTTTAATGCAAATTGATTTTGTAACTGATTTGTTTGAAAAGGCTAAGGAGAAAAATATCCATACCTGTCTTGATACATCAGGTGTTACATTTAGAAAAGATAATACAGAAAAATTTGATAGACTTGTAAAGGTAACTGACCTTGTAATGCTTGATATTAAGGTTATTGACCCACAGGAACATTTAAAATTATGTAGTCAGCCACTAGATAATATTTTGGATTTTACAAAATATCTTGAGGAAAAAGAAGTTCCTGTTTGGATAAGACACGTTGTTGTACCTAATATTACAGAAAATGAAAAATACCTTTATGACTTAGGCTATTACATTGGTGGTTTAAAGAATTTAAAAGCCTTGATGTATTGCCTTATCACGATATGGGTAAAATTAAATACGAAAATTTAGGTATAGATTATCCATTGAAGGACACAAAGCCTTTGCCTAGAGAAAGGGCAATAGAGGCTAAAAAAATAGTTTTACAGGGTATTAAGGATAGAAGATTAGAAGAAAATAAATAGTAAAAAGCCACAAATGAGAGAGTTCCATTTGTGGCTTTTGTTTTGCACATATTTATATACTCATATATTCATATACATTTAAAAGTGTGGGCTATTCTTTACTCCATATATCCACCCTTCATAGGTGAAACTGCCTTGTCTGCAAAAAGTTTAAGAACGCCTTTCTTGTACTTGTTTTCCTTTGGCTTCCAAGCCTTTTTTCTTTCGGCAAGAATTTTTTCTACTTCTTCGTCAGTTTTTCTTTCTCCATTTATACCGACTACTTTATAACTCTATTAGGAATACTGATTTCAATTAAATCATTTTCTTCTACAAGGGCAATAGGACCACCTTCAGCAGCTTCTGGAGAAATGTGTCCAATAGCAGGTCCTTTAGATGCTCCAGAAAATCTACCGTCAGTTAAAAGTGCTATTGATGCACCTAATTCTGCATCAGATGCTATTGCCTCTGTTGTGTAGAACATTTCTGGCATACCACTTCCCTTAGGACCTCGTATCTTATTATTACAGCATCTCCAGGTTTAATTTCGTGAGTAAGAACTGCGTGAATTGCATCTTCTTCGCAATCATATGGTCTTGCTCTTAAAACAGCATTAAACATTTCCTTTGGAACTACTGTGTGCTTTACTACTGCACCGTCTGGAGCAAGATTGCCTTTTAATATAGCAATACTACCGTCTGTACCAAATGGTTTGTCAAATGGGCGGATAATGTCTTCTCTCTTTAAGTTCCACTTGTCAAGATAAGATTGACATTTATCATAGAAACCGTTCTTTTTAAGGTCTTCAAGGTTTTCGCCTAAAGTTTTACCTGTTACTGTCATAACATCAAGGTGGAGCATATCCTTAATTTCTTCCATAATTGTTGGTACACCACCAGCATAGTAGAAGAACTGAGCAGGCCATTCGCCGGCAGGTCTGATGTTAAGAAGATAGTGAGCACCTCTGTGAAGTCTGTCAAATGTGTCGGCATCTAATTCAATACCAAATTCCTTAGCTATTGCAGGAATGTGTAAAAGTGAATTTGTAGAACCTGAAATAGCTGCGTGAACCATAATAGCATTTTCAAAAGACTTCATTGTTACAATGTCGCTAGGTTTAAGGTCGTTCTTTGCAAGCCATACAGCTTGTTCTCCGGCTTTCTTTGCAAATTCTAAAAGGTCAGGACTTGTTGCTGGCATTAATGCACTACCTGGAAGCATTAAGCCAAGAGCTTCTGCCATAACCTGCATTGTAGATGCTGTTCCCATAAATGAGCAAGCACCACAAGAAGGGCAGGCGTTATGTTTGTAGAAAGTAAGTTTTTCTTCTGTAATTTCTCCTCTTTTACACATAGCATCATATTTACCAATCTGTTCAAGAGTAAGGAGGTCTGGACCAGCATCCATAACACCACCAGTAACTACAATAGAAGGAATATTAATTCTACCTATAGCCATAAGATGTGAAGGCATACCCTTATCACAACTTGCAATAAATACACCACCGTCAAAAGGTGTAGCATTTGCGTGAATTTCAATCATATTTGCAATCATATCTCTTGATGGAAGAGAGTAGTTTATACCGTCGTGACCCTGTGATTCGCCGTCACAAATATCTGTACAGAAGTATCTTGCACCAAAACCACCGGCTTTGGCAACACCTTTTTTAGCTTCCTCAACAAGGGTCAAAAGATGTCCACTACCTGGGTGACTATCGCCAAATGTACTTTCGATTATAATTTGTGGCTTAGAAAGGTCTTCAAGTTTCCAACCTGTACCAAGGCGTAATGGGTCAATTTCTGGGGCTAATTCTCTTAATTTCTGACTTCTTAATTCCATAATTCATTTCTCCTTTTTATTTTAATAAGTTAAATTTTGAAAGTTGTGTTTTTACATTTTCTACTTCTTCGCTATGAAGAACAAGTTCTACATTGTCAAACTGTGGCAAACTAAATACACCAAGCATTGATTTTGCATCTACAATATATCTGCCACATATGAGTTCAACATCGTAGGGACAGGATTCTGCAATTTGAACAAGATATTTTGCATCTTGCATTGAATTTAGTTTTACTGGTAACTTTGTCATTATATATTTCCTCCTATGCAAATATTGAAATTATAAGGGCAAGTACAAGTCCTGTGATACCGATTAAAGTTTCCATTACGGTCCAAGATTTTAAAGTTGTTTTTTCATCTATTTCAAGGAAAGTTCCTACAAGCCAGAAACCGGCATCGTTTACATGGCTTAAAGCTGTAGCACCACCACATATTGCACAGCACATTGCTGCTTTATAGAGCATTGAACAATCAGCAGTAGCTGGCATAGTTGCCATAATACCTGATGCCATTGTCATAGCTACAATAGAGCTACCAACTGAGGCACGAACAAGAAAGGCGATGAGGAAAGCTACTATAATAAGTGGCATTCCAGACTGTTCAAGAGCAGGTCCAATAATATTGCCAAGACCTGAGTCCTGTAACATCCAACGGATTACACCACCGCTGGCAATTACAAGAAGTATCATACCTACAGGGCGAAGGGAATGGTCAAGTATTTTTTTGAGCTGACCTTTGTTGTAACCCTGTTTTGTGCCGAGGAAGTACATAGCTACTAAAGTGGCTATTGTAAGAGCTACAAAAGGTTCACCTAAGAAACCTAATACTGATTTAATACTTTCAGCCATTGGAATATAGTCTGATGCTGTGCTTAAAAGTATAAGTACAAGAGGAATAAGTATAATTGTTGCTACAACACCAAATGAAGGAAGATTTTTACTTTCTTCTTTATCGGCAATTTCTTCTACATTGGCAGGAAGTTTTGAAAAATTTTATTTCCTATTAAGTTGCCCCATACAACACCAGCAACTATTGTTGAAACTAAGGCGATTGGAATACCTATGGCAATCATTACACCTAAATTTACACCGAGAGCATTTGCTACTAATACTGAACCGGCTGATGGTGGAACAAAGGCATAACCAGAGGCAAGACCAGCAAGTAAAGGAATGGCGTAACAAAGAGTAGATTTCTTTGTCTGTTTTGCTACATTAAAAGCAAGAGGGATAAGTATTACAACTCCGGCCTCAAAGAAAACTGTTGTACCAATTACAAGACCTGTAAGCCCTAAAGCAAGGCTTGCTTTTTTCTGACCAAATTTTGAAATAAGTGTTTGTGCCATTTTTTGAGCACCACCGCTAACTTCCAAAATGCCACCAAACATAGAACCTAAACCTATGAGAAGTGCAATACCTTGTAATGTTTTACCTACACCTTTTTGAACAGTTTCAGCAATTAAATTAAGAGGCATACCAGCACCGATACCAATTACTATAGCTGAAATCATCATTGAAATAACTGGGTGGAGTTTAAACTTAATAATGAGGAACAACAAAAGTACAATTCCCACACTGGCTGAAATAATAAGTCGAGTAGGTCGGCAGTAAATACAACATCTGTCATACAACTTCACCCCCTAAGTCATCATACCAATTTTACTGTTTTTAATTATTTTCATAGTGAAAAACCTCCTTTTTGATGTAAAATTGCTTTAAGTCATCTGATGTATTTAATATAAATCATTTTACTTTATTTGTCAATTTGTAATATTTACTGAATAAAAAGGCAAGTTTTTAAGCAATTTTACCTATTGACATTGTATTTTTGAAAATTATATAATTATTTGAATATGGAAATAGAGGTGAAATTGGTATGATGAATTTTGAGAATACTGAAAAAAGTTTACCGGAAAAATTATCTGATGATATTGTGTCATATATATTAGAAAAAGAAATGAAACCAGGGGACAAACTTCCTAATGAGGCTTTTTGGCAAAAGAAATGGGAGCAGGAAGAAGTTCACTAAGAGAGGCTATGAAACTCCTTGCCTCAAGAAATATTGTAACTATTAAACAAGGCTCTGGTACTTATATAGCAAGTAAACCAGGTGTAGTAGATGACCCTTTGGGCTTTACTTTTATAAATGATAAGGAAAAACTTGTTCGTGACCTTTTGGAAATAAGATTTTTGATTGAGCCATATATAGCACAAATGGCAGCATTAAATGCTACTGATGAAGATATTACAAAAATAGAAAGTCTATGTGACGAAGTTGAAAGATTATTTATAAATGGGGAGGACCATACACAGGCTGATATTGAATTTCATAATGCTATAGCATCTAGCAGTAAAAATTTAGTTGTGCCTAGAATTGTGCCTATTATAAATAGCTCTATACCTTTGTTTGTACAGGTTACAAACAGAACTTTGAAAAACGAAACTATAGAAACTCATAGAGAAATTACAAATGCAATTAAAAATCACGATGCTGTAAAGGCTCATGATTCAATGTATTTGCATTTGGTATATAATAGAAAAGTAATAAATAAA